>Ga0335072_10003878_pt1 | contig 22350 bp, 21 predicted proteins | sample Lox_Sample_21_FD_206725 | JGI IMG/M metagenome (GOLD analysis project Ga0335072, IMG submission 206725) | Soil microbial communities from Loxahatchee National Wildlife Refuge, Florida, United States - Lox_Sample_2.1 | ecosystem: Environmental > Terrestrial > Soil > Wetlands | place: USA...
CTGATCGGTGTCGGTTCCCGCAGTCACAGCCCCAGGTGCATGGTGTTGGTGGCATTCTTCCCCCCCCCCCCCCCCCCCCGAAGCACGGCTTTCTCATAGTCAACAGGTCATCTGCCAATGTAGGTCATACCCACCGCCCAGCTCCTTCAGCCTTCGATTGCATCTCAGCCGTTCGGCATGATTCGCTGTAGCTTAAAGGCGTACACATGTCTCTAACGGTTGAATGGTCCATGAACCAACCATCTCCATTCTTATCAAAGACCAAACGAGATTCTGCTTCGAAAGCAGCTGGAGCTGGACCGCGGCACTCCAGATCTTGCCGATTATCACGACTTCACATCGAGAATGACACAGAATTCGCACAAGCCCCAACCTACGTTGATGATGACGCTTCTGAAATTTCAGAAGGCTCGTCTACAGACTACGACGCTCCACCTGGGACGTAATAAGGCCATTCCAAGAACTCGCAGTAGTCGACACGGCCACGGTACCGAATCGATGGTAGGTTAGTTCTTGGGAGTATGATAGTGTGGGAGACCGTAAGAAAGGGAAGGTTCCTAATAGCTTCCTTCTGACGGAAAGAGATAGCGGAAAGTGGCGTTTGTCGGATTGTTTGAAGGATGAGTGCGCTTTGAAAAGTGACCTATGAATGTTCCCAGTGCAGTTGGACATTCATGAGAGTCCAATGTCCAATTACTGTGCATCAATTCAGAAATCGAACAGCTCATGAGAACAATCCTAGGAGATCAAACATTGTCAACTCACACTCACACTCATAATGTGTAAAAGAACCAATGCTCTCAACCACTAATTTTGCCATAAAGTACTAGTACATTAAAAGACTGAGTGGAAGCTAGCATTACCTGAGGCCGTAGCATCGCTCGTTCCAGAAGAAGGGGAATGTGTTCACGAATACCCACGCCAGGTAGCTCTCTCTATCTATCAAGCGCTTGCGATTGACACTACAACATTTCAGTCAGCACATCAGGTCCCTATCAATACAAAACTCATCAAACTTACCATCTGATAATACACTCCTCGTTTCCTCAAAAGCTGGTTATGGTCACCAGTCTCCAAAACCCTCCCCTCATCAAGCACGAAAATAATATCCGCATTCTGCACAGTAGCCAGTCGATGCGCCACAACTATCATCGTTCTTCCCTTACCAGCACGTTCGAATGCTGCTTGGACCAATTTCTCGCTCTCGGAGTCTAAACTCGATGTCGCTTCATCAAGAAGAAGGATTTTGGGATCACGAATCAAAGCTCTGGCGATAGCGATACGTTGCTTCTGGCCTCCTGAGAGCGCGATACCCTTGGTACCGACATCTGTTTGATAGCCTTCAGGCAGGGACATGATGAAGTCGTGGATCTCGGCGTCTCGGCATGCCTGGTGGAGAGTTTCTGTACTGGTTGATTCTTCCACGCCGAGAAGGATGTTCTCCTTGATTGTGCCTTGGAATAAGGTTGGTTCTTGCGCGACGAGGGAGATCACCTTGCGGTATTCACGGACGTCGAGTTCGGAGATGTTGCAGCCGTTGCAGAGGATCTTGCCTTTTTGGACTTCGTAGAAACTAGTCAAGCAAGATCGGCATCTTATCATGTAAATGTCGGGGGGGAAAAGAACCTACCGTTCCAGCAAAGACACTATGCTTGTCTTGCCACAACCTGATGAACCCACGAGAGCAGCAAATTTGCCCTTTTCAATCTACAGCATCATTAGAAGCGTTCATTCCTGGGGGGCTGTAGAGATATTCTTACCGTCAAGTTAAGACCGGTGAAGATAGGTATATCGCGAGTTGGATACTTGAACCACAAGTCTCGCAATTCTATCTTGACGCCTCCTTCTGTCTCTTGAAGTTCCAAGGGCGTCTTGGAAGCGGTGCTGCTCTTTACTCTGAAGCTCAAGATTCGGTTGGCAGCAGCTGAAGCCTGGGCCATGTCTAGTAATATCATAAGCAGGTAAGATTCATAACCTTTTATGGAAGTGAGTACTTACTAGGACCGAATGACATGAATGTTCCTGCACCTTCAGCTCCGTTCACAATTGCCATATAAACGACAAAGAATTGAACGGCATTATACTCGCCGTTGCCAAGAAGTTGCCCACCATACCAAAAGGCCAAAGCCATAATGAGAAGTTGAACACTATCACTGGCAGCGAACACAAGGGTAGAGTACTTCGACTTGTGGAAGGCTGCGGTCACGTGGCCTCGTAGCAAAACCTCGTATCGACTGCATATCATATCCTCCAAAGTCAAGGATGTGACCGTTCTAAAGGCTCCGATAGATTCCGCGGCGAACTTCGAGGATTCAGCAAAGACAGCCTGGTTCATGCTCTCAAACTGGATCTCGTATCGAATTCTGAAGAAGCAGGCCGTGAGAGTGATTGGCATGGCCACGAACGTTGTGAGCAAAGTTAGCTTCCATCCGAAAACGAAACCGATGATAATGCAGCCAACAAGACTCATTAGAGCAGTGTAAACCAGAGCCATGTTCATGCCGAGCATTTGTTGTAGCTGTGTAGGGTCGTTGGCAACTCGAGCGGTGAGGGTGCCACTCGAGTTCTCCTCCTCATCGAAGAACGGAATTGGCTTGTCTAAAATGCTCTCGAAATATTGCTGTCGGTACGTGCACGAGATGTAGGTGCTAATGGTGGTTGAACTCCATCCCAGACTGAAGTACGCGACTGCCGCCCCGAGTCCTAGGATAAAGAATATCAGAGCCCAGTGACTGCTCGCCGCTCCAAGCAGTTGGACTGGCAATGCGATCACAGTCAACAACTTGGCGAAAATCCAGGCTTGAAGTGGATATGCAGCTCCTGCCCCAACACATCCAGCACATCTGCCTTCTAGTTAGCCTCGTTAATAATCCTCGATCTTGTGGAGCATTGCTTACAGGAGAAGATACCACGGCCAGTTCTCCGTTTGCTCGTACAAGAGGAACCCAAAACTTCCGAAAAAGCCCTTGGGTTTCCACACCTCAGCTACGTCGGCTGCTGTTGCTTCCCCACTTGTAGCGCTAACACCCCGATGGAGCGGCTCTGTTGAACTTTCGACCAGGTCGGATTCTCCTGCAAAGCCATCTCCCATTGAGAGTTTTTGAGCATTGACGAGCGCCCAATACACCCCATCTTCGTCTGCCAGCAAGCTGTCGTGAGTTCCTTCTTCTATGAGTTTGCCTTTCCTCAAAACAATGATTTTGTCAGCTTTCTTGATGGTAGATAGACGGTGAGCAATGGTTATGGTCGTTCGCCCCTCGCTCACTTTGTCCAAAGCAGCTTGGACTAACCGCTCTCCGCGAACGTCGATTGAGCTTGTTGCCTCGTCCAGGATCAAGAGTTTAGGTCTCTTGATGATCGAGCGGGCGATTGCGAGCCGTTGTCTTTGTCCACCAGAGAGTTTGATGCCAGCATCACCAACTTGAGTCTCATATCCCGAAGGCAATCTTGTGATGAATTCATCAGCGAATGCCTCCTTGCATGCTTCCTCGACAAGTCGCTTTTTCGTTTCGACACTTTCGTGTTCCCATTGAGAACCTATCAAGCCAAATTCGACATTCCGGTAGATCGTATCGTTGAATATGAAAGGTTCTTGCTGGACGAGACCGATTTGCGATCTCCACCACTTGAGGTCAAGGTCATCTAGGTTCGTTTTACCGATTGATATTGTGCCGCTCAGAGCGACGGGTGTCGGGGGCTCTTCGAGACTTTGTTTGTCCTTTTCCTTTTCCTTGTCGGCCTTTTTATCCTTGATGGCACTTGGTGGGAGTTTGTATCTCTTTTCGAGATCGAGGTCATACCATCGTTCAAGCAAGCCGACAATGGTACTTTTCCCCGAGCCAGAGGCACCCACAATGGCAGTAATTTTCCCACGCTCAAATCGAAGGCTGAGATTGTCCAAAACTTTCACGTGTGGTCTACTGGGATAGGCGAAGTTGACAGAGTCAAAAGTAACATCTTCGGTGGCAGAGACTTCGGGATCCTTCAGACCGGTCACAATTGGCTCTGCACAACGAATCAGTATTGCTTGATCAGGAAGTTTGGATATCCCACAACTTTCTGAGACAATTGTATGATCAGAGCCCCGTAGTTGTCCAAGGACTATTGGGGGGCATTCGGCGAACAAGGAATTTGAATGTCCCACATGCCCTGAGACGATTGTTGGAGATGGAATATACGTACTCGGTGCGTCGATGACTGCAAAAAAGTCTGCAGCAGCAGATGCAGTCTTCGTTGCGGCAATTATAGGCCCAGCCGTCTGGCTTATTGCGAAAGCAAGCATCATCACAGACATTAGGACTATGACAATGGTCGATATGCTCGTAATATGGTGTTGAAGGTACAGTTTGAAACCAAACCAGAAGCATAGTGCCATCGTGGCATACACGGAGAAAAATACTTTCGAAATGTCAGTTCCATGCACCAACATTGATATTGAAGACGACTTACATGGGGCAAATTGTACTCCAATCAGAGGTGACAATCTCAACCCCCTTTTCTTTGATTCCTCAATCCATCCCAAATACTTTCTGGCGATTCGTCCTTCAGCTCCACAGGCCACAATCATTCGGATGGAGCCGAGGACCTCGCCAGCGATCGAAGATGCCCTTTCATCGGCGTGCTCTACTTCCTTTTGCCTCTTGACGACGACGGGTATGGCTATCCCATACACAATGCCAATGAACAGGATAACCGAGCATGTCACCAGTGTAAGCGACCAGCTATAAGTGAAGGCGATAATGATCGCTGCAACCATCAGTGACGTAAACTGGATGAAAATTCCCAGTTTCTCTGAAATGCCAACTTGGAGCACATTGGCAGTGTTGGTCAGGGTGTTCGAAGCTTGACCGCTGGGTAGAGTATCGAGCACTGAGATGGAGAGAGAGAATAGCGCCTTGAAGGGTCTACATGTCAGCATATTCTGAACCGAAGGAGATCAAAAGTTTTGAAGGAACCGAATTCCATACCTTGAGGTACTCGAGGCGAACCTTTGCTGATATTCGGAGGGAAACCATGCGGAAGGCGAGCATGGCAAGGTAACTTAGAACACATCGTGCAATGAAGAGGTAGACTAGGATGAGGCTGCAAGTTTACTTAGTCCATGTGGTAGAAAAGCAAAGGAGAGAGATTTTCAAGGACGAATTCGTCGCAAGAAATGGGACCAAGCATTTGTCAAAAGCATATTGCTGAAAAGCATTAAGAAATTGAGGCCGGGGAACAACTAACGTTTGTTGATTGAGGTTGTGAAGGAATTTTGCCTTTGCATCTGGCGAATGTGGGTCGGTATATGTGCTGAAACTGCCCACAAGATGACCTAGGAACATTAGCGATGCGCTGGTGGATACTTGAACAAGCAACGACTTGCCGAAGATAATGTTCGTTAGAGGTAAAGTCACTCCAGTTCCAACTTCTGCCAATGCGGCAAGTACCAAAAAGATTCGATCACTCAGAGTCGAATATGTGAAGACCCGCTGCCACTCATCAGTATACAGCCCAATTCCAGCGGTGGGAAGACTACCAAATAGTCAGAGAAAGAGGTCTTGTTCGTTGCCTTGCTCGAATAATCCGTCCTTGGCTCATCCTCCTGGTGGGATGGCTTTGGGGATGCATCAGGTTCGGCCACATTGGACGCGTCGATTTCGACAGGTGCTTTCTCCATGTTGCCAAGTATTCATTTTTCACCCATCTAAATCGCCCTGAAGTATCGCAAGAGGACGATGAGAAGAGAGAAAGGGAATCCTAGGAGGAAAGGAGTGTTGGTGTACTGTACAGATTGAAGAGTATGTAGAATCTCGAAGGAAAACGTGTCACGATCAGCCGATAAAATGTCAAAGGTGTCGGAAATGGCGGCCTTTCCGACCCGAATCACACTGCGGGACCTGACTGGCAAAATCCAGCCGAGCCTTGGCGGTTCCAGGCAGCAACAATGGGTCCTTTGGTGTCAACTTTCACGAAGCAAGCATTGGCCTTTTGAATTTTCAGTGTTTACAGTTTGTTCTTCAGATTCGTGTGCTACTCAGGCTAATACCTGGACATGGAGGTGACGGAACGGTCGATGACATAATCGCTATGAACGACACCGGCTCAGACATATTGATGCTCTTTACTACCGACTTGACACGACTCGAGAACACTCAAGGATATATAGGGCTGGCATGCGCCGAGAGGGGCCATGGATGCGAACGGCACGATAACTGTCTTCCCAGTGCTCATGATAGAAGTTCAGCTAGTGAGGGATGACAATACCCCGTCGGGCGACTGGATGAATGAGCTCGCTATAGTCAAACCACCACCTGGTCGTAATGTGCCACGACTATCGGGGTCGGAATCGGAGAGCACCTGTACATAGGTACTGCACTTGGCAATCGTCTCCTGGCTGTCAGCGCCACTAAGGGTGGTTTAACATCTTTGCTCTGAAAATATCCTCTCCAAGCTCTTTGCTTTTCCCTTCCTCCATCCCTGGTTATTAGTCAGTCTTTTTGAAGATGAAGGCCGATGTTGCGAGGTTCGGGCAGAGCTGCCACGGAGTATATGTCGCCGCTTTGGAAAATGCTGTACAAACCTTCTGAGAAATGCCCATCTGAAAGCCTTCCGAACATCGCCGTTAGACGCTACCTTTCAGCGACTTATGGAGAAATATTTGGCTCTTTCAGCGGCGGCAGATGTAGACCTGCCTGCGTTAGAGGTAGACCTACCCCTTGCACACGGCTTCCCATTGTGCTCCTATGCCACAGCGCCACCAGCATGAGTCGCTGATGAGTCTTGGGAGGTCAAACCCCACTAAAGGTCCGGTAGAATGACTAACACTTCCGTTATGGCTTCTAAGGAGATCGGGCTCTCTTCCCAGAGAAGACTTGTCGCGATGCCCACGGCGACATGTTCGTGAAGGGAGACGCCTTCGGAGTAGGTTACGTGGCGGTAGTACTTAGCACAGGATCCGAGGTTGGCGGCGCTCCCATTTCAAGGGCACGTGAGTCGTGTATACTATCGGCCAAGACCACGGGCCTGAACCAAGGCGCGCGAGTTGGGCTCTGGTGGAAGGGGTAACAGGAACAGAGACTTATGCGGTTAAAGCGGCTCCTGATCAGGTTGGCGACCCGTAACTGGAACTGAGGAGAAAAATCTTATGTTGGACAATGGGGGAGATCTCTCAACAGCCCTCAGAGCTCGATGAGCTTCGCACCACGGGCTATTTGAGACCGGCACATCCGTGATGTCTGAATCTGCACCTAACCTGACTATTGATCTTTCAGTCTGATGACAGATAGATGTAAGCAAATCCAGCCTGAGAGTACTCGACAACAAGATCTACTCGAGAGATCCAGCCTGAGAGTTGACGACAAGGTCTTCTCGAGATCTTTGAACACACTCAGCCTTAGAGTACTCGATCGCGAGGTCTACTCTAGGCCTTCGAGTAGACCCAGTACGACACCTCGATCACCAAATTATGAGCAACATTGGCATGATAGAACACCAATTTCCCATCCTAATGAGCATAATAAACTTGGTAGGTTGACACCGCACATGAATTATCTAGGTGGTTCCCTTCATAGCTCGCCTCAAACTCGTTGACCACCTCGGCGTCTATGTCTCTCCGCTTCTCCCACGTGTTATGCTTGCCTTCAAAGCCCTTCCCACTTCACGAGGTACCAAGTTGTTCCACCTCGTGTCCATTTCCCTAGCAGCCTCTCAACCTCCCATATGTTTTCCTTGGTGTCTATTGCGCTGGATGGCCCGCCACTTCTTGGCTTCCAGAAAGCAGATCAGCCATCATTCCTTCCATATTGTCCATTTCAGTTGCCGACATGCGTCCGTGGGCATCCTCGACCGAGTTGGTTGTTGCTAATGAATTGGAAGAGGCGTAATTCTCCCGAAGCTCCGGATGACCCAACTTCGTTGGGATACTGGACAAATATAGCGAAGGAGTGGCCAGGTTGGGAAAGCACTAGCCATTCTGAGAAAGCTCGGTGGACGGAGAAATATCAATCACATTGAAGTGCTCAAGCCCAACACCTCCAGAGAAATCGACCATGTTACTTGCCGGCGGAGTTGACCAAGAAGAGTGACAAATCTGTCCAGTCTCAAAGTCAACTGCCTGGAAAACATCGCCCAACAGGGATGACAGCGAGGTATCAGTGCTAGAACCGGAATCCTAACTGCTGTTATCTTGGCTGCTGGAGCACGAGGAGGAACTGCTGAAAGGAGTTGGCGTCCGACTTGTGAAATCCTGGCCTTAGCTCGGCCAGATCACCTTAGGTTCCGATGCAGGGTCCCCAGGTCCGTGTTTTAGTAGGTTAGGAGTCGCAAATTGGTTTCGTGGCGCAATGGTGTGAGTGGACAGGTGGAATAGGAAGCTCCCAGAATATAGAGTGCTGGCTAGCAAGACTTGGGAACGAGATACGATTGAAACGCAAACGGAGAATATTCGAAACTCTGTACCGGTAGAGGTGCGTCGATGTGAAGAAGCGAAGTATCCATATCAGAGATAAATTCCGTCAACGGGCTATGTTCGATTAGCTATCGGCTATTGAACGGGATGAAGCACTTCATGCTTTATTGTGGCTGGTCTTCACTTTGACAATGGTAATGAAACCGGCACCGTTCGGAATCGATCTGTTTCGAGAGAAAGTGGAAGAGACGTATTGTTCTGTGTGGTTGCAAACCTGACATCGCAGGACATCTTTCGCTCATGGAGAGGGACATATTACAATCTGGGGCTTGGCACTTACCAAACTTGCCAAGCCCGTCCGAAGGCAAACTTGCCAAGAGAATGGGTCAGGGTGATCAGAGGGCTCAGAGCCATGAGCCACCTGAGCACACCAAAGGATATAGGTATATAGGCAGAGACTCTTGGAGCAGCCCCAGGGGCTCTCAATGGTCAAATCTCTTAAGTAGTCACTGCAGTACAGATTGTACGCCCCACATCTAGTTACACTTGCTACACAACTGCTCAAGCGCCCCCTACTCCTTCGCCATAGGACTGAATAGTCTGACGACCCTGACTAGGCGAGCCTGGCAAGGCCCGTAACAGGGTAGATGATATGCTCGGTTCAGGCGCTGACGGAACAAGCCCTTCGTGCTGAAGAGGTCGACCTGGTAGCCCGCAAAGAAGCGGGTTGGCCCATTGACACCGAAGAATATCTGTCGGCTTGATTCCATTATGAGGCAACGTTCGATAGTCTGAGGTGCTTGTACTGCAGAATCTATAGTGAATGGTCGAGAAACAAGTGTGTTAGGAGTTGAGCAGAGAGAAAAGAGAGATTGTCCATCAACTAAAGTACCTCATACGAAGAGGGCGGCGGCTGTGACATATGCCAGCGTATCTCCATTACCTCACTTGTGGTATCTGATTGTCAAGGCAGATTCTGATGGAAGCAATCTCTTGCAGAACTACGAAGACATGATGTTTCAAAAGGGTTTGGGATGCCTTGGCTGTGGGGACGCCTCTTGTAAAGCCGCAGACTTGGAGATCTCTGAGATCGGTAATTCTCACAATGCTTGAAAGATATCCTCTAGTCAGCCATTTTTCATGCTATACCTTTGAGAAGCCCAGAAAATGACCCTCTGCATGATATCTGCGAGTCCGTCATCCAGCAATACACCAGAGTCATGAAAGCCGGTTGTTCCGTCTCCCCTTTGCCCTGCCATTTACACCTGTGATGATTTCCTCGCCCACTTGCTGGTTTCCTGCCCTCTTGATCTGTCTTTCTGAAGTCTGCCTCATCTACACTCTCAACGGCCGGTTTACATCCCTGTTCATGGTAGGAAGATCAATCAAAGGACGAGGCCGACCGTAGTGTTCACGCCAGAAGACAAGGAGCTTCGTAAAGATCCGTTCAAGGTCATGAACGTGGGGGGAATTCTTCGGGACTACCAGGGCTTCGAGGCTGATCGTTGTCCTTTGGTTGCAGAATTCGAACTTCGAAAAATAGGAGACATGGGAGGCGGTATGTCCAGGCTTGGGGGCAGGCTCAGAGGGAATGGAAAACCAGGGACAGACTTCGATCGGTGAAGCCTTTGACGTAGGTTGCATAAAGCCGTATGAGGCAGTAATCCAGACTTCTCGGCACGAGGGCAACGGCACTAACTCCTTCAAGGGCCTATGAGGACCCAGACCTTGGACCACTAGCTCTTGTCTCAGATTTCGTGTTCCTCTCGCCGACTTCGCTCTGCCACGGTGAATTCACTTCAGATGTGCTCCTGTGTGTGATTTCTTCGACGACATACGCCGCGCCCTCGACGTTAGTCTCAAGCCTCAGCCTACTAGTGGACGAGGAAGTCGAACTCGCAAGGTTGAGGGAATACCGGACTAATGGGAACCCGAGCACTCGTGTTGTACTTTCCCCTTTCTCGTAAAACTGGTGGGATGGTGCGAACACGTTCTGCGGCACAGATCTGTTTGGAGGTCACCGGGATTCCCCGGGTTATCGTCTTCTCATTTAGGTGGCCAAGACTCTACGCGATTAGTAGATTAGTACGCAATAGTTGATCAAAGGCCACTCATATCCCAGAATTCCAAAGAGGGTTCCAGTTCCCCAGTGATCTCGTCCCAAACCTGCCAGTCCATTTCTAGGCCTGGAGTGTCGCTGAAAGCGTTGTTATTGGAGTCATCTGCCATAACCAAGGATGGCTCCTGAGGCATCCAAGTTGAGACAGTCCTGCTGATGCCAACTTGTGCGAGAGGAGCGGACAAAGCCAAGGGCATCGCGGATGTCAGATCAACGTGTGTATTCGTTGACGTTCCGGAAGTTTGATGATGAGGCTCATTCACTCGGTTCCTTTGCACCGCAGAGTCCAGCGCCAACAATTGCTGGTACCGAGGATCTCTCCGAGCCGTTTCAGGGAGGCTATCGAGAGATCTTTTAGCTAACGACGATGCCCGCTCACAGATTGGTCCCCAACGGCGCGTGCATAACTGGCCGAGCACGACGCGAAGAGTATGCCACGGTGGCTGCCGGCCTTGTATTTGCCAACTCCAGCCGCTCCAGCTGGGTTCGTTCTGCAGGGCGTAGGTATATTCGATGATTGACAGTGACGACATGAATACTTTATCGCTTTGTGAGGTGTCCGCAAGCTGGGGTTCTGTTGCTCTGGCAGAGTGCTGCTTGGTATGTAGGATGAGGTCGACTTTGGTGAGAAACAGCCGTGTAATTGTTGCCACGAAGGAGTGGAGTGGTTGATCGGGGTTGAGGTGCTTGAGATAGGTGTCTTCAATCCTTGCTTGGGACTGCTGGAATAGCTCGAGTCTCTTATCGATGTCAGGAGGCAAGGCGTAGCTGGCAGCCGTGACGGATTGAAGTCGGCGGGATAGCTTCCAAACTTCGCAACGAATGAGAAAGACGGTCATGTCAGTCCATCTCTCCGCAACGACGGGCGGTTTTGGCATCCCCGGGTCAAGGTTTTCATCATCCGTATTCGCTGGTATCTCGGTGTCAAACATCCCCTCCGATAATTTGTATTCAGAAACCTGCACATCTTCGGATCGCGAATCGATGAAGCATATCTGCCACCATAGTCTATGTCGCATCTCTATCTCGAAGGGGGTGATATTGGCGAAGTGTGAGCCATCGCGGTGAAGCTTCATGAAGACGGCTACCCTGACCAAGACACCAGCCAAAAACCACGCAGACCTCATCTCGCCGGTGTGTTGAAGAACGCCTAGATATATGGTGAGTGCCTGAAGTACGATCATGTCAGGGTTATTTAGAAAGTCGGCTTGCTCAAGTGTCTGTTCGGTGCCAAGTCGATAGCGAGCAATAAGTTGGTCTTTGTCAGTGTTGAAGTTCACATGGACCTTTAACCAAAATGGATCAGCCAGATAACCATGTCAAACCTTGGGTTAGAACCACTTACCTCCTCGTCCTCGAGCGACATGATTGCGGCCAAGGAAATGGCTAGCACGAGAGCCTGCATGCTGGGGCTGAGAGAGTGATAGCTGCCTCTTAGTTCGCGGATGACCTTCGTCATGGTTGGTACATGCAAGACTTTCATAAACGGATCGACATTGTCTGTGTAGATCTGCCAGAGAAACAGCATCTGTGATGGAAGAGGATATAGATCCTCCCGTTGGCGCGCAGCAGATGTATTCCTAAGGAGGAAGTTGTAGTAGCCGTTGTGACGTCGATTATCAGACACTGACATCGTTGATGAGTTGCTGTCCCCATCGAAGTGGGTAGCTATGGGTCCATGGATGGCTTCGAAGATGTGCTCCACCTTGTGTACGCGTCAGCGAGAAATGTGCATTAGAGTGCTAGTTACAAATGCCTAGCTTGACTCCCGTCGGTAGAGCAAAGCAAAAGGGAGCAGAGTTGGAACATACCTCCTTACAAAATACCGTCCAGAAGCGATTTCCTATGGCTAGATCGCCGTTGCTAGCCACCACTAATTCCCCAGACTCTTCAGGAATCTGTGGCAATTCTGAAGTTCCCTTTGCCATGCCGGAACTAGTTTGCACTCCATCACGCTTGGTGGGTGGGTTTCCACTAGCTGATTGGCTCTGAAGAGCGAGTCGATGGTCTGGCCAGCCCGTCTCGCTCGATGTTGCACTTGTCGCATTTATCGCACTCGTTGAACTCTCCACTGGGTGATTACCCTGGCTTACTACTGCCGCATGCTCAACCTGCGAGCCAAGGTCACCAATCATAGCTTCCAACCGTCTGAGGCGGCCCAAGAGCTCGGCTTGCTTCTGTGCCGGGGGTTTGGGATAGTTTGCGTCGCGACCGCGGCGGGGAATACGACCAGAGACGGGAAAGACACACTCGGTCTTGTTCCTGGTGCAAGGAGCGCAAGGATGGCGTCTATCGCAGCGAACTTTGCGCCGGCGGCAATTAACGCAGCTCCACACCTTCAGGCCTTCTGCCTGGTTGGTTTCATTGGCATCATTAGGTTCTGGAGGTTGTAACGACATCACTTCAGTAGACGAATTGGCCGCGGATTCAGCTGTGTCCTTTTGGCGTGATTTAAGAAGTTGGTATGTGAATGACAGAAAAGGCAAGGGGCGAATCGGTGGCCGGATCTCGGTCTCGCACACGGGCTTCGGTATTGAGTTCGATCTAGCCCCTTTCTCTTTGATGGCACTTCTGATTGGTCCGTTGGCCGAGCTCTTCTCTTCAGCAAAACTAGATGCCGTCAAAAGCACCCAGAAGTCAGAGGCGAAGAGAAGCCTAACATGGCCCCCCATAAAGGGCCGATCACCCAACACCGATTTGACTCTTGAAATGTTGTTCGGAGTTCCTCCGGATTCGTCATTGGTGAGATAAGGCAGCTCCAGTCGACTTCATATAAAGGCCAGAGCTTACGGTTCAAGTCAATCATAACATTTCGCTTCTCGGATCAGACTTCTAAGGCACTTTAAGAAAACATTTGTCCTACCAGTCTCAATGGCAAAAACGGTCGTCATCCTCGGTGCTGGTTGGGCCGGGTTGCCACTCGCCCACAAATTGCTCAAGTACACCCTTCCCAAAGCCAAAGACGGCCTGAAAGTGTTCCTCATCTCGCCCAATTCACACTTCTACTGGAACATTGCCGCCGTCCGCGGCGTCATCCCTGACGCCATTCCCGATGAGCAGCTGTTCCTCCCCATTGAGTCAGGCTTTGCCCAATACTCTGCTGAGAACTTCGAGTTCGTCCTAGGCAAGGCCGAGCGCCTCGATCCGGAGAGGAACACTATCGAAGTGGCCAGAAACGACAGAACTCAACGCTCTCTCTCCTTCGATCAACTCGTCATCGCTACCGGCTCCCAGATCCGCAGCAGCCTGCCCTTCAAACCCGTCGGCACACACGAAGAGACCCTCGCGGCTCTACACTCGCTTCAGAAGCAGATTGACATCGCAAAGTCCATTGTGGTTGCTGGCGCCGGACCGACTGGCGTAGAAACAGTAGGCGAGCTGGCCGCCGCTTACATTGGAAAGAAGGACATCACACTCATCATCAGTGGGGAGCGCGCTCTGCAGGCGTCCCATGTTCTGCCGAGCGTCAGCCAGGTTGTGGAGAGAGATCTGCAGAAGCTGGGTGTGAAGTTAGTGCGCAATACACAGGTGAAGGGTGTGCAAACGAACTCAAAGGGAGAAGAGGATATGGCCACGCAGACAACCCTCACACTTTCGAATGGCTCCACCCTCGTCGCCGACTTGTACCTCCCACTATTCGGCGTACAGGTGAACACGAGTTTCGTTCCGGCGAGCCTACTTGACTCGGCAGGGAATCTCGCTTTGGATAAGGCGATGCGTGTAGTGGGGACGAAGAACGTCTGGGGAATCGGAGACGTGGGAAACCTTGAGGCGAAGCAAGTTACCGTGACGGATGCGCAGATCATCCACCTGTCAGCCACTCTGGATTCTGTTTTGACTGGGGAGTGTGGACAGGTCAAGGAGTATAAGCCGTCGAGAAAGACGATGGTGTTCATCACTATGGGCAAGAAATACGCCACAGGGCAGATAGGCGGATGGAGACTCTGGGGCTGGATAGTATCCTATGTCAAAGGCAGGATGCTGTTTGTTGACACCGCTCAGGGGTATGTGGGTGGGAAACAGTTGAGGCATGCATCGATGTAGAATGGCAAAGCGTGTTGCACATCATGATTGAGTATCTAAGGGTTCTGTCAACTTGCATACAACTAGGTATTAGGAATAGGTACGCCAACGTCAGGTTCGTCCTCGGAAGACATTGTTACAATGTGGGGAAGATACAGTAAAGAGAGATGGAACGAATGCTTTAAGGGTGTGGAAATCTCTCCCCAATCCTTCCCACCGGCCTACTTTGGTAGGATCTATACTACTAACCTAGTGTACGCGAGATTGCCCTCGTCGATTAGGTAAGAACCCCTATTTCCTTATGAGAGAATCGTTATCAGGGAGATTTTCACTATTGGTTGTCGTGAGTGTTGCTGCCAGTAGGTCCCAGTAGGCCACGGCGAGTCGCAACCGAAACGCGACCTACTCGCAACTCACATCTATCACAATCGGTCCTGCGTCTAGTATAAGCTTGGAGATACCCATAGTTCTAACAAAAGGCTAGCGCAGACCTTTGCACTTATAAGACTGCCAATACTCCGTATTGAGTACTAGTAGCGGATACTTTTCGTTTCGGCCGAAGTATAGCAAGTCGTCACCGGTCTGCACACTCCGGAGCATGTCCGTCGCAGTTGGTCGAAAGGACGGCTCGGCGATCACCATTGCTTGCAGATATTTATACAGTCTGTCCGGAAGTTCTGGGCGCACCATTGACATCCATGGCAAGCCTCCCTATTGCAAGATCTCTTCACGAAGGTACTCGAAGTCTTCCCTGCCCTCGTCCTGCACATCGGCATACTGGTACGGAAGATCAGAAAAGCACAGGAAGAAAACCGTCATACCAAGAGAGAATATGTCAGCTTCTGGAGAGCGATGCTCGTAGCTTCCTTCGATGAGCGTTTCCGGAGCTCGATATGATATGCTTCGGGTGCCTTCGTCTAGCTCTCGGGTGATGTACGGGCTTTGCGAAATCCCAAAGTTGGTCAACATGATCCGCAACTCCTTACCACTCTCATGAAGCAAGCAGTTTTTGGCTTTGAGGTCTCCATGAGTGAAACCTTCCTGATGAAGGTAATTAAGGCCTGACAATATATCCTTGAAAAAAGCGAAGATCTCATCGAATGGAAGATTCCGAGGTCCTCTGAGTTGCCTGCCTCGTTCGCGCCTATCATGCCAGGAAATTGTCTCATGGGAAGACGTCGTTATTCTTCCGAGTACGTAGTCGTGAAGATTACCGCCGTTGCAAAAGCTTTGCAAGATATAAAGGGAGCTTTCAAGCGTCAGTCAGGATAATGTGGAAGTAGGCTACATGCCCCTTACGGAGACTTAAGCCCAGATCTCTCATCTTCAAGCCAAATGTGCCTATAGCCTGCGAGATTGGCATGCGATAGAGTCAGCAAAGCCTGCATCTCTTCCGACAGTCGCTCGATCCTGCACCATGTCGGTAGCAGCCCCACAAAAAAGGTAGACAAGAAAGTAATCACCAAGCGTGATCACCGCCAACAGGTATCCTGCGGCATGCAAAAGACCCTAATTCGATACTGTCTAAGACGTGCCTGACCAGAAGCGTTACTCGTGGACCACAACGACCAAGTTGACGCGTCTTCACAAAAAACTTGTCGAAGTAGCCCATTGCGTACATCGCACTGCCAAAGATTCCCTCTTCTGCTTCGGGAGGGGCTGCCTCATCGGCTTCCTTTGGCTGGAACCTCTGGATTGTCTTGTCGTAGTTGACTAACTGAGCTGTGGAGGCTGTGCAATCAATGAGTGGCAGTTCTGCAGCTGCGTTGTGTTTGAATTGCGTGATTGACGCTTGTGCCCTCCGATAGGGCAGAGATGCGATTATCTCGCAATCAAATTCGAAGACTATGTTTCCAGAAGAAAAACAGTCCAAGGTATGAGACGAGGTCGCTTCGGCGAGGTGGCTCATTGTTTCTTCTCGCTGCCCAACGTTCCTGGAAGCGTTCAGTGTCATCAATGACAACAGGATGACCAACTTACAATGCCGTTGCAGACAACAACAGATGCAAGGCACTACTCTGCCATCGCAGATCCTCAAGCAGGTCCCGAAAGAAATTTTCGTCAAGAGCATACTTGGCCTTGAACTTTGCTCTCAGGCTTTGACCTCTTCCAGGGCGGTATTGATCAATCTTGAGGCACATCTCCTGGAGCATAGAGACGCACCCAAATAGCGAGTGAGCCAGTGGTTCCAGTAGTCTTTGGCCATCTGGGACAACCTTTAGCGTGTGCTCGATCCATGCCTTGATTTGGATCATGGCGGCCTGCATCGTCGCACATTCTATACAACTCTTGGGCGCTGATAGGAGTGAATTTCGGGCACACGGATCTGTACTCGGGCCTCATACACATATCAATTGGAAGGTTATCTGGGATGTCCGCGTCAAATTGAGGGTAGCTGTGCTAAGTGATTGGCGAGCAGAAATCCAGTCTCCCTTTTACAACTGAAATTGTTAAGCACTGTAGAGAATTCACACATAATTGGTAAATGACCAAGCTCTCCCTGCTAGTTGAGCTCTGGCTTGCTGATTGTTGTCAACATAGCACTCCGTCATCATGCAGTCCTTCTTGAGGCAGGTTTTCCAAGACATGAAGATGCCGTGAACGAAACAGCGGATAATAGGTGAAATAATGAAGAATGAGAGGAAACGAACTAACACTTTATTACCGGAGAGCACAAGTATTGATCCTAGCTTCGTATCAATTCATTGGGTATCTAGATGGCCTCCTTGTTGGGAACCGTATATCATGCTAGAGTGCTTGTCATAATCAGCCTTACCAAGGCAGTGGATAGTCCCTACATGTAGCAAGTCAATGAAGGTTGTCCCGTAACTCAACTCCATGGCATGACATTGAGCCGTCAAGTACTTGTTTAGCAAGTGGCATGCATCCATGCGAGAGCATACAGTTGAAGAGACCATTGAGACCTACTTCACGATCAAGCTCGCACTGGGGATGAGCTTCAGGTCTTTCAGCGTCTCCCCAAAGAACTCATGATTGAAGACCTTCCTTGGGAAATTTTGCGTAAAGCTCTCAACCTCCAAACCGCTCTCACTGTTGAGCTCCGCGGCAACCTCGAACAACGTAGTCTCGACTGGGTAGGTCTTTAATACGTTGCCGTTGGCCGTTTGCAGTCTTAGTCGTGTCTCAGTGTATGCTGAGGCTGGTTTCGACGTCGGTGCGGCAGCCGCAACTGGCTCGAGTATCGCAGTCGGAGCTGGTGGCGCTGCACGCCCTTCTCGCTCAGCTTTCTCTTTCTCCGCCCGTAATCTCCTCTCCTCCTTGTCGGCTGCTATCTTAGCTTGGATTCTCTTCTTAGCTGCGATGTCGTCTAGCTTCTCTTGCCTCTTCCTTGCTGCGTCGTTGATCTGTTCTTTCACCTTCAGTTGCTCCTTAATGTCCTGGCTTTCCTTGGTCTTCTTTCTGTTGATTTCTTCGTTACGCTTCTTGTCCAGTTTTTCTTGCTCTGACATCACTGCGCGTTTGGCTGCCAGCTTCTCCCGCAGCTCTTGTAGCTTAGCTTTCTTTTCCTCTTCGGTAAGAGGAGCAATCTCTTCTGTAGACTCGGAGAAGTCTTGGTGTTCCGTCTTACTGGCATGAAATTCTGCTTGCGCTGTTGATCGAAACTTCTTGCCACATTCGTTGCAAACAAGACTGCGAGCTGTTTCCCCAGGCTCTAGAGCAGGCGGCTCTGCTTCAGGAGATTCCTTCAGGTCCTCGAGTGTCTTTGATGAATTTGTGTCGAGCCAGTCGATGGCATCTTGTACTGGAAATTAGGTTAGCGGGCTTGGGAAACTTGAGGCAACTGGGGGATAAGCGTACAGCTTCTTCCTTTCTGCAAGGATAGTTCGGCCCTTTCTTTCTCGAAGCCCATTTCAATAAGTTGATCAAGGTCGCTGGATGACATCTTTAATGGAGAGGCCTGGGGTCTTGAGCAGGATGCTGGGGGAGAGGATTGAGACTTGTTTGCTTTCAGAAAGAGACTGATTATCGGACGTGGTTTGTGCGGGTCTTTGGAGAAGGGGCAAGGCTAGGTCTCCTTTTTGTAGGATTTGTTTGTAAGCTTGAAGAACCACCACGTCGCTTCGTAATAACCACCGGGTTTGTGTCATTCAAGTGCGAGTTGGAGAAACGATCCATTCTAGATTCCGTCACCATCCCTCTGCCAAGGCCAGATCCGTCCGTGACCATTCTTGTTGCCACTGACCAGCCCCCCCGTCTTCTTTTTGCGACATTTTACCGTACGCGACCACTCTAGACATTGATCATATTCGGCTTCAACCGCCTACAAGTGACTCCGAGCCGAAGCTCCCCCCCACCTCAAAAGAAATTCAAAGCTCCTACGACTCGCCCCACACGGAGCGCTCAATTGCCCCTTCTCCACCATGTCTGTCGATTTACAACCACAAGAGCTTGGTTTCAAGCGTTAGTATTGCTCAGACCCTGCAGAGCCTGGACCATATTCGCTGACCTGACACCTGTATAGGACCCTTCAACCATGAAGTCACCGAGACTCTAAAGCTTGAAAATCCAAACAACGCCCCTGTCGCTTTCAAGGTGCGCAGTTCCTTCATCTTCCTGTTCCTGCTTGACAGCTGACATTCTGTGTCGCAGGTGAAAACAACTGCGCCTAAACAGTACTACAGCGCCCTCTCTATGCCACCACCCCATATCTAATGTAGGACAGATATTGCGTGCGGCCAAATTCGGGCATCATACAGCCAAATAGTTCTGTCGAAGTACAAGGTCAGGGAGGTTTTCAATATTCGTTTGCCTACAACTTACAATCTACAGTGCTTCTCCAGGCGATGAAAGAAGACCCTCCGCTCGATGCCAAATGTCGTGACAAATTCCTCGTTCAATCCGTTCTCACAACTTCCGACAATGCCGACAATGTCGCAAGTATCTGGCAAAGCGTCGAAAAGACAGCCAAAGCTTCCATTCAAGAGCGCAAGATTCGGGTCAATTTCTTGCCTGCAGACCCAGGATCAGCGGTCAACGGTGTCGCAGCGCACCCCGAAGAAGAGCCACCTGCGTACAGCTCCCCAACTCCTCTATTCGGTTCTCCCTCTCCACATACGCCCGCCGCCGCCTCAGCTGTTTCGAAATCTGTAAGTGAATCGAAACCAGCGACTTCAAGCTCTGCTGAGCCGGCGTCGACACTGGGCAATGCCCATGCGGCCGCCGCGGATGCTGTGCCGGCCTCAGCCGAAGACCTGCAAGATCAGCTAGCGGCGGCCAAAGCACAGATCGCCAAGTTGACAAGCCAGCTAAATGACCCTCAACTACGGCAGAGAAAGGTGCAGGAAGCGAGTGACAAGATGCAAACTGTGGTTCAGCAAAGCAACGAGTCTGGGGTTCCCGTGCAGATTGTCGCAGGCTTGTGTCTGTTGAGCTTCCTGATCGCCTATCTGTTCTTCTGAGGCGGGACTGGTTGGTCTACCCTAGACCTCATTCTGGGAATATGGCATCTTAGACGCTCGGCGACATCGCAGATTACGAATGAGGCAGATCTCGCGGCGCGGTGGAGAAGCAGAAGATGCCTACATGACGCTCCGTCATAGCCAGGAAAAGGTGTTTGAGACATTGGTGAACGTGTAGTTGAATGGACTTGTTAATTTCGGTATCACGAGACGGGAAGCGAGATTGCATTCTGTTCTGCAGGGCTGGCGACAATGTTATATGATGATCCGGTCTGTACGCTTAGAGTTGAGCAATCCAGCAGTTGGGCTTTCTGCATTAATCGAATTGGTCCGCTGCGGAATTATTGCTTAGACTTGTTCCGAGTAAAGATCGTTAGATGTCTTGGCGCAACTTAGCAATGATCTGTGTGGAAATCGGCCAGCCCACTCTTTTCACCACCACAATCCACAACGTCAACTGCTATCTTTGATTCCTGTCATGCCAAAATAAGCTGTATTGCATTTTCTTGTCCATCATGTCAGTCACTACTAGTAGTACCGCCACACAGGCGCGCCTCGAGTTGCGGAATTCAAAATCGAGTCCTCCGCCTCCCAATCAGAACTCAGATGCAGACAAGTTCTTTTGGACTTACACAGAAGAGCCCCATCGCACACGACGACAAGCGATCATTAAAGCCCATCCAGAGGTTACCAAACTGTGTGGGCCGGAACCGCTGACCAAGTATCTTGTCTTGCTGGTGGTCAGCCTGCAACTATTTTGTGCATACCAATTGCGGAACAGTGCAGTACTGTCCTGGCGATTTCTTTTGACGTCCTATCTCATTGGTGCAACCGCAAATCAGAATCTCTTCCTAGCCATTCATGAAATCAGCCACAACCTCGCCTTTCGCTCTGGCTTCTTGAATCGAGCTTTCGCGATTTTCGCCAACTTGCCAATTGGCATCCCTTATTCGGCAGGTTTCCGGCCATATCATCTAACACACCACAAATCTCTAGGTGTGGATGGGCTAGACACAGATTTGCCAACCGCCTTCGAGGCTATCTTTCTGGATTCGTTACTCGGGAAGGCCTTCTTCTGTACCTTCCAGATCATATTCTACGCCTTGCGGCCTATCTTGGTCTACAAAATACCCTTCAGCAATGTTCACTACAGCAACATAGTCGTTCAGGTGCTGTTTGATGCCTGCGTCTATCGATTCTGGGGTTCAAAGGCGCTATCTTACTTCATCATGAGCTCTTTCCTAGCAGGATCTTTACATCCTTGCGCCGCGCATTTCATCGCCGAGCATTATGTCTTTCAGAGAACGATTTCCGCAACAAAGCACCCTGATGATGTGCCAATTCCAGAAACCTACTCCTATTATGGACCACTCAATATCCTAACCTATAACGTCGGCTACCACAACGAGCATCACGACTTCCCTGCTGTGCCTTGGACGAGGCTCCCTCAATTACATGACATAGCAAAAGAGTTCTATGACCCTCTGCCATACCACGAGAACTGGCCTAGGGTGCTGTGGGACTTCATTTTGGACAAGAATGTTGGTCTTTGGTGCAGAGTCAAAAGAGCTGAAGGGGGTCGTATGGTCGGAGGCTGGAAAGACAGTGACGTCCAGAATTAATTGGCTCAAGCAACATAGAAAGATACATGGTGATCCAATATGAATCTTGCGAAAGAGGTGCCTCACATTCTTCTGAGTCGATCCAAAATGCCATTTTACTCAGGTGCTTGGGTGACATGAATGTTCCTTTGTTGAGTGAACGGATCGCCTTCCTTCCGTTCACCACAGTCAATGCTGACCAAAAGAGGAGAACGACTCCGTCCTCTTAGGATTTTCTTTGTCACCTGAGAAGTGCTGTCGACAGATTTCTACCAGGCCAATCGTGAGCACTTTCCGCTCCCCTCACGGTTGTGCTCTTCGAACTTCTTGTCAGAGAGCTTGGCTTTGTCACGGAAAGGTCAAGAGGCGTCTACTGACTTCATTCACGAACACAACCAAACAACCTGAAGTTCTAAAGGCGAGGACAAATTCAAGCCAAATAGCCAAACCACAGCATAAAAACCACAGCCAACGCACAATTGTACAAGTCCGACAATGTCAAGAAAAATCAGAACCTTATATTCTTGCAGCCATCTAGCACTCGAATCCGACAATCTACCGCTCCCGCTTACACACAAGTCGGACCCCGCTCCAGTTGCCTGGTCTTGTCCAGACTGTCATCGCCGAGGCCTGCAAGCACTAGGCGATGCCCAAAAGTGTGTCGTCGAACTCATTGATGCCTTCCATGATGTGACACGTCTTGTTGCATCATTTTCGCAGCTTGCCCCGACCTGAGACTATGCGTGTGAATGTGCTTATCATCATAGTCCAGGTTTGACCGCGGATGGGATTCAGGGC
>Ga0335072_10003879_pt1 | contig 22347 bp, 24 predicted proteins | sample Lox_Sample_21_FD_206725 | JGI IMG/M metagenome (GOLD analysis project Ga0335072, IMG submission 206725) | Soil microbial communities from Loxahatchee National Wildlife Refuge, Florida, United States - Lox_Sample_2.1 | ecosystem: Environmental > Terrestrial > Soil > Wetlands | place: USA...
CGATTCCGGCGTAGACAGACATCGGGGCCTCCTTCCCGAAGCTCTGGATCTCACCCGGAACGTAAGCTCTCCGGGCGGAGCAGGGAAGGGGGCCCGGCCTGCCGCCCGGTCCCCCATAGGGTCAGGCCAGGGGTCTATGGCGCAACATTGGCATCCCACAGCCACGTCGTGGCTGCGTGTCGTCCCGTACCAAGCGGTCGTCGCGCCCCATGACGGTCGTCGACGAGTCAACGGCGGCGTGGACTCACACGGCGACGCCGCGCCGCAGGTATTGTGCGAGCACGCTGCCGTCTCGGTCGCCCAAGCCGGCGGCCAGCGCCTGGCCGACCAGTTCGCGGTTCACCGCGAGCTGCGCCATCGGCGCGCCGACAGACGAGGCCAAGTCGTCGATCAGTGCCAGGTCCTTGGCGACCAGGGTGAGTGTCATGTGGATCGCGGCCTCGCCCGGCCGCACGAAGTTCTCCCGGTTGTACCGCATGGCGGCGGACCCGACCGCGCTCTGCACGAAGGCCTCGTAGGCCGTCGCCCGTTCGATGCCGGCGCGCTCGGCGAGCACCAGCGCCTCCGACACAGCCGCGTTGATGGCCAGCACCAACGAGTTCACGGCCAGCTTCATGATGCTGCCCGAGCCCGAGTCCCCGAAGTGCAGCACCCGGTCGGCCAGCACGTCTAGGACCGGACGGGCTTCGTCGAGCGCCTCACGGGGACCACCGGCCAGCACGGTGAGCTCACCGTGCGCGGCCATCTCAACCGAGCCGGAGACCGGCGTGTCGAGCAGGACAGCGCCGCGCTCCCGGACGTACGGGACCAGTCCGGTGACCGTGGCCGGGGCGATGGTGCTGGTCTCCAGGACAACGGCTGCCGGGCGCAGCCCGGCGATAAGCCCGTCCGGTCCGTGGTAGACCCCGCGCACCGCGGCGTCGTCGGCGAGCGAGACGATGACGATGTCGGCGGCAGCGGCGGCCTGCCTTGGCGAGTCGGCGAGGCGTGCGCCCGTCTCGTCCGCGACGCTTTGAGCGCGCTCACGGGTGCGGTTGGAGACGGTGACGACATGCCCGGCCCGGCGCAGCCGCACCACCATCGGGTGGCTGAGCCGACCGACGCCGATCACGGCGACGGACGCGAGTCCGGCGGTCATGCGCGACCGCCGTCGATGGTGAGGTGTACGCCGTTGACGGCGGGGTTCGACAACAGGAAGACGCAGCCGTCGACGATGTCCCGCATCGTCGGGAGGGTTCCGGTGAGCGTGCTCGCGCGGGCGGGCTCCAGCACCGCTTTGTTCCCGATCCAGTACGGGCTGTCCTCCACCGCGCCGGGATGGACCGCGTTGACCCGGATCGGCGCTAGTTCCCTGGACAGGGTGGTCACCATGCCCACCACCGCGGCGTTCGCCATCGTGACCGTCGTAGAACCAGGGTACGGCGCGTCCTTCGCGATGCCGCCGAACACCAGCACGGAACCGGTCGGCGAGATTCGGGTCCGCAGAACGTGGATGGCCTCGGTGTAGCCGACCAGCTTCACCGTGACCAGTTCCTTCGCCCGACCCGTGTCATAGTCCCGCAGGGTGTTCCGGTCGCGGTGCACACCCGCGAGGACAAGCGAGTCGACGTGATCGATCTCGCTCAGCGAGCCCGCGATGCCCTCCGGCTCGGACAGGTCGACCGCGATGCCGCGTACCGCGCCCCGGGTGCCGTCGGCGGCGTTGTGCGCGGTGGCGGCATTGATCTCGGCGGCGGCCTTGTGGGCGCGCTCCGCGTCGCGCCCCGCGATCACCACGGAGGCGCCGCGCTCGGCGTACCTGGCCGCCAACTCGCGGCCGGTGCCTGAGGTGCCCCCGATGATCAGGATGTGGTGTGACATGACCCTCCTTACGAGTGCAAGTCCGAGAGTGGGTGCGCCTTCATTCTCGTGCTCGTTCATACATCGAGTCCAACGAAAAGAACTGGCAGATCTCATCGGAAACTCCGATAATTGACCAGTGGAAGTACGGCAGCTGCGCTACTTCGTCGCCGTGGCCGAGGAACTGAGCTTCACCCACGCCGCGCTGCGGCTGTTCGCCGCGCAGTCGACGGTCTCGGCGGCCGTCCGCGCGCTGGAGGAAGAACTCGAGGTCTCGCTGTTCGACCGATCGACCAGGACCGTGGCCCTTTCGGCGGCCGGAGCCGTCTTCCTGCCCGAGGCCAAGGCGGTGATCGAGGCGGCGGAGCGGGCCCGCGCCGTGGTGGGCGAGGCGTCCCGGGGCCTGCGCGGGAGCCTGCGGATCGGCACGATGACGAGCATCTCGGCCCTGGATCTCCCCCGCCTGGTCGGCGCCTTCCGCCAGCGCTACCCTCTGGTGGACATCCAGCTCCAGGTCTCCGGCGGCGGATCAACGGGCCTGGCCGAGTTGGTTCGGTCCGGCCGTCTCGACGTCGCCGTCGTGGCCCTGCGCCCGGCCGACGTACCAGACCTCGAACTGCGGCGGTTCGCGGCCATGCCCTACGTCGCGATTCTCCCCGCAGGGCACCGGTTGGCGGATCGGGAAAGCGTGGCCCTGACCGACCTGGCCGAAGAGCGCTTCGTCGAGTCGGCCCCCGGCTTCGGCATCAGGATCGACCTGGATCGCGCCTTCGCGGATCTCGGCAGACCCCGCCGCGTGCAGGTCGAGATCACCGATGTGTCCATGGCAGTGCCCTACGTCCGCGCCATCTCGGGCGTGTCGATTATGCCGCGCTTCGAGGTGGCCGACGCCTCGGGTGTGGTTATCAAGCCATTGACAGGCCTGGACATGGAACTCGTGTTGTCGTTCGCGCTGCGTGCGGGGCGCAGACCGAGCCCCGCCGTCAGTGCCCTGTTGGAGCTCAGCGTCAACTACATACGGTCCGACGCAATGTTCTGAGCGAGTCGGAAAACCTGTAGAACTCCCGAAACTCGACCTTTTGATCTGACCTGCGACGATGGGTGGCCGTGCCGGTTCGCCTGATCTACAGCTCCCTGGTCGCGCTGCTGTCATGGCTTGCGCTGTCGGCCAGTTCGTGGTGAGGCGTGCGGCCTGCAGTGGGGTGACCTGGACCTCGATGACGGCCTGGCCTACGTCAGTCGGCAGCTGCAGGAGGACGCCCGGGGTCGGCTGGGCGTGTGCCCGCTGAAGACCGAGTCCAGCCGCCGGGCGGTCGCCCTGGACCCCGAGACGGTGGTGATCCTGCGGGGGCATCGCAGCCGCCAGCGCCCCCGGCTCGGCGATGATGCCGTCGCGCCGGAGGCGTGGGTGTTCACCCACCCGGATGGCTCCCCGCTGTCGCCGCCGTTCCTCACCGGCGCGTTCGTCGCCATGGTCGCGCAGACCGATCTCCCGCCGGTCCGGCTGCATGACCTGCGCCACGGGGCTGCCACGCCAGTTTGCTGAGAGGCATGGACCTGAAGACGATCTCCGATCAGCTCGGCCACTCCAGCGTGGTCCTGACCGCCGACACCTACCTCAGCGTCGCCGTCGAGCTCGGCCTGAAGTCCGCCGAGGAGGCGGCGCGGCTGGTGCTGAGAGCGGGCAGTCGGCCGCCCAACGGCGGACACCGCCGCAGGCGCACCGCCCCCGTGCTGGCTGAAGTCACCGCCTGACCACCAGGCACCCGGCAACGCGCCGTAACCGGCGCGTGGCCCCACCCTGCCCGAACGACCCCGAGGATCCGGACAACGCCGCCCCGGCGCGATAGCCGGGCCTCCAGCGTGCCAAAGGGGGTAAATCGAACAGTGCGATACCGGGACGTGGGTCCAACGCTGGACCCACCGTGGTCCCACCAGTACGCAATAAAAAAGTCCCGCAGGTGCGTTCCTGCAGGACAAGTGTGGTGCGCCGCCAGGGACTCGAACCCCGAACCCGCGGATTAAGAGTCCGCTCGTTTATTCGATTATTCTCCTTGAACTCATGCTATCTGATACCAGCCTGTGTCGCGACCTGCCGTTCTGTGCGGTTGTTCCGTATCCGGGATCGCTGTAGATACCGGGTGCTGCCGGGTTGTACCGGGGCATCCGAGCAAACATGGAGCAAACATCGGATCGTACAGGTCTAGACCACCATGGGCGAGCATGCCTGGGTCATGACGCCGGGAAGGTCGCGGCCGTCGCGGGCAAAGGTATAGGTGCCCGGCGCGAGGTTATGCCCATGGCGGCCCTTGAGGGGCGCGGACCGAGGCACTGCGACGCTGGATTGTCCAGGACGGCTCCGCTCGTTAGGTGCCGTCTAGAGGATCTGCCATGAGGCGGAGGATCTCGTCGGCGAAGCCGGGCACGCCTGCCCTGCCGAGCAGGGTCGCCAGGTCCCGCGGGGTGAGCGGCGGCCTCCTGGTGTGGGCGGCTTGCTCGCGGATGACCTGGATGAGGGTGGGCGGGCTGAGGTCGAGCTGGTCGAGGAGGAAGTCATCGGGATGGACTGCCTCCAGTCCGAGCGGCCGGAGCGCGGCGGCGGGGAAGTCCCGCACGTTGGCGGTGATAATGCCCTGTGCGCCGGCCTGGGCCGCTGCCGCGACGACGTGCCGGTCGTCGGGGTCGGGCAGCCGGATTGCTGGCTCGAGTTCTTCCCAGCCGGCGACCATGGCGTCGCCGAAGGCTTCGCGCATCTGAGCGAAGCGCTTGCCGGCGTCTATGCCCGGGTGGATTTCCTCGGTGGCCGCCTGCGCCTCGGCGAGGATGCGGCCGGACCACAGCGGGCGGTACAGGCCCTTCTCGGCAGCCCGCAGGAGGGTGTCGGCCAACGCGATCGGCACCAGCACGCAGGCATCGAGCACTGCCGTGTAGCGCGGCATGTCAGGAGGCGCCCTCCGGCCGGGCGGCCCGCCGGCGGGCTTTCTTCAGGGCCGCGGCGTAGTCCTCGGGAGTGCCGCCGTAGACGCCGGCCTCGCTGGCGTCCTCGGTCATCTGGTCCAGGGCGGCGCGCCGGTCCGCGTGCTGCCGTTCGGTATAGGCGAGCAGGTCAGTGAACAAGATCCTGCGGTGCCTGCCCGGCTGGTCGAACGGGATCTTCCCCTCTTCCAGCAGCTTGACCAGGGTAGGGCGGCTGACGCCGAGGAAGTCGGCGGCCTCCTGGGTGGTCAGCCGCTGGGTGCGCGGGACCAGCGTGATGACCTTGCCCTCGCGCATGGCCTCCACGACCTCGACCAGGACCTGGTAGACCTCCTCAGGCAGTGGCACCTGCTCGCCGTCCGGGCCGAGGAGCAGCCCTGGCTCGGTGTGGTGCTCCAGGAACCGGCCCAGGTCCAGCAGGGCCGCGAGGTCGCGGGGCGGGAAGACCACTCCCGCCGAGGCTGTCGGTGTCATCGCATTCCCTCCTCCCAACAGCATAACGCAATTCGAAAGAAACGAAACCTGGATGAGGGGGAATCGAATCGGCCTGCCCGGACCTCGCATTCAGGCTGCGCCTGCTAGGCGGCCTGGTGGCGCGCCTGCATACGCGGTGTATGCGGTCGAACGGCATCCCGGCGAGCTTGACGACGATCCGGTTTATGCTGCTGGTTCCCCCGACCGGGCTGGGCGCGCTGTAGTGGAGCTGGGGGTGTAGGGGAGCTTGCGGGGGTCGGGGAAGCCCAGGCTGGTGTAGCCGGGGGCGCGCTTGGCGAGGGATGAGGCGAGGACTCCGGTGTGCTCGTCGTGGCAGTCATGGACCTCGGCGGTGGCCTTGCCGTCGTAGGGGCGCAGGATCCGCCCGGCGTATTGCAGGAGGCGTCCCTTGCTGGCGACCGGCGCAGCGAGGAACAGGGTGTCCAGCGGCGGGCAGTCGAACCCCTCCCCGGCGTACGGGCCGGTGGCGACGGCAAGCAGCGGCGGCCCGCCCGGCTGGGGTGCGAGCCGGGCGAGCGCGGCGGCGCGGGCCCTGGCGCCCGTGCCGCCCTTGAGGATGACCGGCTCATGTCCGAGGGCGCGCAGGGCGCTTGCGATCGTCTCCAGGTGGCCGGTGTCGAGCATGCCGCGCGGCAGCACCAGGCCGCCGTCGATGGTCTCCTGGTAGCAGTGCAGGAACCGCGGGATGCCGTAGGTGGAGGCCCGCATCCGCTGCCGCTCGTAGAACTCGGGGTTGTGCATCGACGCCGCGTGCCGCAGCGTCGCCGCCAGCCCAGGGGTGAGCTCCGCCTGCTCCAGCCGGATGCCAGCCCCGAGCCGAACGCGCAGGACGGGCGGGGCTGGCGGCTTGGTCACAGTCGAGGAGGGAACGGTGAGCCGGGTGACGTCGGTGGCGACGGCGACCTTCCCGGCGCGCTCGGCGGCACGCTTTAGTTCCTGCGGGGTCATCCGGCCCAGTGTGGACAGGTAGGCCCACTGGTCCTCGTGCCGTTCGAGGGTCTCCAGGTTCATGAAGACCGTAGCGCCGTTGTCCCGGGCGGGCCTGAACAGCGGGGCGGGGATCAGGTTTCCGACACCGCCGGCGGGCAGGAGATCCTGCGAGGGGAACAGCCGGTCATAGCTGGCCAGGCTCATCCGGCTGCGCAGCGCCATTGCCTCCCGTAGCAGCCCGGTGCCCAGCCGACGGGCCATCTCGGCCGGGACCGGGGAGGTGAAGAACACCCAGGCGTGCGCGCCGACGCCAGACCGGGACACCTCCAGGGCGACCGGGACCTGCAGGGCACGGGCAGCCTTGACGTACATAAGGGCGTCGAACATTGCCTCCGGGCCGTCGAAGTCAGCGGCCAGCCACCAGCACTTATCGCCGTCAAGCAGCGGGTACAGGCCGACGTGGACCTCGCCTTTCAGGTGCGAGGCCAGCACGGCCCGGGTCAGCGGCAGGTAGTTCCTGTCCTCGTGCCGGGTTCCTTTCTGCCAGCCGCCGCGCACGGCCGGGACCCAGCCGGACTTCCCGGTCCGCTGGTTGTCGTACCGGATCGCGTACACGTCCGTCCGCGCCGCGAACAGCGCGCCGAAGAACGCGACCTTCGCCTCCTGCGGCGACCGGTGATGCACGACTCCCGGCGGTGCTTCGAAGATGGCGACCTGCCCAGGCGCCGGCGAGGCGGCCTGCTGCGGAGTCAGCCCTAGCAGCTTCGGCAGCCTGGCATTCTCCGCCCGCAACCGCGTCAGCTCGGCCTCAACCGCTACTGGAATCTCAGCCACGCAGACAAGCTATCCGCGCACGATCAGTGGCCGGGCGGCTTCGGTGACGGTCAGTGGCCCGACAGACTGAATGCAGGCAGGCCGGCCGAGACCAGGTACGCCGCCAGCTGACACCAGCCAAGGGCAGCGGATTAAGAATCCGCTCTGTTATTCGATTATTCTCCTCCAACTGGTGTTATCTGATGCCGATTAGTGCCGTGGCGTGCCGTTCTGTGCGATTGCCCCGTATCCGGGGTCGCTGTAGATACCGGGTGCTGCCGGGTTGTACCGGGGCATCCGAGCAAACATGGAGCAAACATCGGGCTATACAGGTCTAGACCACTATGCCGATGTGCCTGAGCGGTGGTCTGGGCAGGCCGTTGGTCGTCGTTGGCGCCTGGCGGGACGCGATGCCGGCGTTGCACTCCGGGTCCGGCGGGAGATGCGGGCACGGTTTGTAGTCCTTGCTGGCAGTGCCCGGGATTGGTGAGCTGCTGCCAGGGGCTCTGGCCCTGGCGGGCCTTGCCGGGCAGCAGGGCCAAGATCCTCAGCCTCGTACCCGCCGCATTCGGCCTCTTCCCCGATGCTAGAGAGGTCGAGCTGCGCATAAGCGGGCTCCGCCCAGTCGTATTCCAGCGGCCCGAGTTCCTCGAAGCAGAACCTGACGACAGCCCCCACAAGCTGCCCATGCTCGGATTCACCACCGCGAAGTGGCTGCTAGACAGCGGATCGAGCTGGACTGAGCGCGACCAGGCCACCTACATCACCTTCCCGCTGACCATGCTGCACTTCGCCTCCTGCCGCCTGGCAGGCAGCACGCCGCCTCGGACCGAGAACATCGACCAGGCCATCTACTCGCTCCAGGCAGCACTCTCCCGACTCGACGAGGTGCTGCCCGCCGGGCACCGTTCCACCCTCACCAGCCGAGCAACGGACTTGCTCACGTCCATGACTGCCAGCCTGCGAGCGCTAGCCGAGAGCCGGCGCGGCCACCGAACCTCGGAAGGGGCCACCCGAGCAGCACACCACGTCGCCGCAACCCTTGAGCCAATGCATGAGATCCAAGAAGCCGCCAAAGGCCTCCGCGACAGCGACCCGCAGTCATCAACACTCGCCTTACGGGCTAGAGCGATGCACCGAGGCGCATAACTCCCGTTAAGAGGGCTGAACAGCGGGATCCGGACTTGGCTGCAGTGGCCGTCTCGACATGGTGCAGCGGATTGGGAGGAGAGGCCAGGTAAGGACCCGGCGATGGCATGCATCGGAGCGGCGATCATGCCCTTGGCTCGCCTCGCTCTAGCCCGGTGGCGATCTCCTGTGCCGAGCACGCTGACCTGGAACGGCAGCAGCAGCACCGCGACCGACACGCCCTCCGGCGTGGCCAGCACCGCGGCCGCGAACGCCGCCAACGCCCAGTACCTCGGCCCGGTTCCCCGGCCCCCGGGCACGCTCGCAGGCCAGTTCCCCGGAAAGCATCCCAAAGCCTGCCCGATCGTGGGCTGCTGGCCGCGACGGTCGCCCGGCACGATCGAGGGGCTAGCGGGCGCTGGCGGTGCAGCTGGCGCAGTGGCCGGTGACGGCGAAGCGGTGCGGGTTGATGGTGAACCCGTAGGCGGCCGCGGCGGCCTGGACGAGGCCGGCGAAGAGGTCGTCGGGGACCTCGGTCATGGTGCCGCAGGCCTCGCAGACGAGGTGGCCGTGGGCGGCGGAGGCGAGGTGGTAGGTGGCGGGGCCGCCTCCGAGGCGGGTGCTGTCGATGACGCCGAGTCGCTCGAGCTCTTCGAGGTTGCGGTAGATGGTGGTGAGGTGGACGTCGGGGGCGCGGGCGCGGACCTCGGCGGCGAGGTCCTCGGCGGTTCGGTGGCCGGTTCCAGCGAATAGGGCGTCGAGCAGGAGCCTGCGGGCGGGCGTGGCCCGGCCGCCCTGCTGGCGCAGCAGGGCGAGCACGTCCTCGGTGGCCTCCCCGCAGGCGGCGGTGTCGGCCGGGCCTGTGCCCCGGACTGGGGCCTTCCTCGCCATGCCGCCAGGATACGGCAGCCCCGGGTAATGGCTGCCCTGCCGCGATCGCGCTGGCGCATCCCTGGCGGGGCTACTCGGCCGTGCCGTCGGCGGCAACGGCCTGGCTTGTGTCGTAGCGCTGCTCGATCTTGCCGAAGTGCCAGATGGCGAGGGCGGCGGCCCAGGTGATGACGAAGATGGCGACGATGACGAAGCCGGCCTTGTTGATGTCGAAGCCGCCCATGAAGTCCCAGAAGCCGCCGGTGAGGCTGTATTCCTGGCCGATGAGGCCGAGGATCTCGATGGTGCCGATGAAGACGGCGACGAAGACGGACAGGCCGGTGATGGTGAGGTTGTAGTAGACCTTGCGGATGGGCTTGGCGAAGGCCCAGTCGTAGGCGAAGTTCATGAAGCAGCCGTCGATGGTGTCGAACAGGCACATGCCCGCGGCGAACAGGATCGGCAGCGACAAGATGGCGTAGAACGGCAGGCCGGACACGACGGCCGACCCGGCCAGCACCAGGAGGGCGACCTCGGTGGCGGTGTCGAACCCGAGGCCGAACAGGACGCCGACCGGGTACATCTTCCAGGGGGCGTCGGCGCGGCGGGCGATGGGGCCGAGGAACCGGTTCATCAGCCCGCGCTTGTCCAGCATGGCCTCAAGCTCCGCGTCGCTGTAGCGGCCGGCCCGCATCTGCCGGAACACCTTGACGATGCCGACCAGGATGATGACGTTGAGCAGCGCGATGACGTACAGGAACGTGCCGGAGACGGTGGTGCCGATGATGCCGGTGACGTTGTGCAGGCCGGAGCCGTCGTTCTTGACCTGCTCGTCGAGGGCCCGGATGCCGAAGTTCAGCAGCAGCGCCATGATGAACACGATGGTGGAGTGGCCGAGGGAGAAGAAGAACCCGACCGACAGGGGCCGCTTGCCGTCGTTGACGAGCTTGCGGGTGGTGTTGTCGATCGCTGCGATGTGGTCGGCGTCGAACGCGTGCCGCATGCCCAGGGTGTAGGCCAGCGCCCCGGTCCCGAACCCGAAGGCCTCGGTGCCAGTGATGCGGTAGTGCCCGCCCACGGCGGCGGCCAGCATCACCCAGCCCGCCACGTTCAGCCCGACGATGAACGCAACCATGGCGCCGGCCCGCGCCCACTCCCGCGGGGTCAGCCCGCCCCGGATCCGTTCCAGTTGCGCGGTCAGAGTAGCCATCAGGGGCCGCCTTCCTCGGTACTGCCTGGTCAGGGACAGTCTAGAAATACCTGCAACAAAGTCGCAATAGCGTCATGCCGACATCTGCATTCTGCACGCACCTGCTTCCGCCCGGCGGCCCGGGGTAGCTACTATTGCGACAAGCTTGCAAGTAGCACCTGATCGCAACTGCTGGTCCTACCGGAGGAGCATCTGATGGCCGCCTACACCCTGCCCGACCTTCCCTACGACTACGGCTCGCTGGAGCCGGCCATGTCGGGGGAGATCCTCCAGCTGCACCACGGCAAGCACCACGCCGCCTACGTCAAGGGGGCCAACGACACCCTGGAGCAGATCGCCGAGGCCACTGACAAGGCGACCGCGCCGACCCCCACCCTGGTCGGGCTGGAGAAGACCCTGGCGTTCAACCTGTCCGGGCACGTCCTGCACTCGATCTTCTGGCGCAACCTCTCGCCCGGCGGCGGTGACCGCCCCGGCGGCGAGCTGGCCGACGCCATCAGCGAGCACTTCGGCTCGTTCGAGAGGTTCAGCAAGCGCCTGACCGCCGCCACGACCAGCGTCCAGGGATCGGGCTGGGGCGTGCTGGGCTGGGAGCCGGTCGCCGGCCGGCTGATCATCGAGCAGCTGTATGACCACCACGGCAACGTCGGCCTCGGCTCGACACCGCTGCTGGTCTTCGACGCCTGGGAGCACGCCTACTACCTGCAGTACCGCAATGTCCGCCCCGACTACGTCACCCGCCTGTGGGACCTGGTCAGCTGGGATGACGTCGCCGCCCGCTACCAGGCGGCCAAGACGGCAGGCGCCGCGTCCCTGCTGGTCCCGTGACCAGCGACCCGGCGGCCGCCTTCCAGGCGGCCGCCGAGGCGGCCCAGGCCGGCGCGGGAGTCATCGCCGCCCGCCACCGCGGCGACCTGACCAGCGCCGACGCCCTGCTGGAGGGCATGAGCGACGCCCAGAAGGCGGCGGGGTTCCTGTTCCTCGCCGACCTGGCCATCACCCTGCTCGCCCGGTACGAGGACCGCCCGGCCGGCCAGGTCGCAGCCGGGCTCAGCCTGCACATCGCCGCCCATGCGCCCGGCACCCCGGACAGCCGGGCATGACAGGGCGGAGCGTGCGTCCCGCCGTTGCCGGGGACATCCCGGAGCTGGTCCGGCTCCGCGCCCTGCTCTTCACCGACCTGACCGCCACCTGGGGCCCGGCACCGCCCGGCAGCCAGTGGCGCGACGCCTGCGCTTGCGCGCTCGCGGTAATGCTGGCCGACCCGGCTAGCAGCGTGCTCGTCATCGGCTCGGCCTCCGGCCTGGCCTGCTGCGGGCTGGGCGCCATCGACCGGCGGCTGCCCAGCCCGTTCAACCCCGGAGGGACGATAGGCCACGTCTTCGGCATCGTCACTGACCCTGCCCACCGAGGGCAGGGCCACGCAAGGGCGGTGACAGCGGGCCTGCTCGCCTGGTTCGACCGGCAGGGCATCATCCGGGTTGACCTGAACGCCAGCCCTGACGGGGAACGCCTGTACCGCAGTCTCGGCTTCGCCAGCCACCCCGACCCAGCGCTCAGCCGCACCCGGGCCGCCCGCTGACAGCGTGAGCGCTGGGTGCCCGCCCGGAGAGCCCGGCTAGCACGGTAACGGTGGCAAGCCCTCCCAGCGGGTCCCGACGGGGGTGTCCCGGACCTGAAGGCCCGCTGCGGCCAGCGCGTCGCGGATGGCGTCCGCCGCCGGGTACAGGCCCTGGGCGCGGAGGCTGGCGCGGGCGCTGAGCAGGCTCCCCGCGGCGACAGCCAGCCGCTGGGCCGGGCCCTCGGCGAGCGCGGCAGCCGTAATCTCTCCCAAGCGCGTGATGAGGCCGCGCAGCACGGCCCGTGACTGGGCGGTTCCCTGGTCCTCCTCGGTGTCGGCGGCCCAGTCGCTGATCGCTTCTTCCAGGTCCAGGATCGCGGCCACCATGGCCGGGACGTCGCGGGCGGCGGCTGCCTCCTCGAAGCGGCCGGCCGCGGCCGTGGTGATCTCGGTCAGCGGGGCATCCCGGCCGGGCGGCGCCCCGGCCACGCCCGCAGGCCCCGGTGCCGTGGCCGGGAGCGTGACGCCCGCCGGGCCGTGCCGGGCCAGGGACCGCAGCCCGGCCAGCGGGATCATCGTGCCGGCCGGCAGGAGGGTGCTGTGCCCGGCGCGGCGGACGGTGACCGTGCCCCGCCCGGCGACTTCCGCGTGCCCCGCGTCCAGGTCGATGACCAGGGCGGTGTGCTCGTCGACGCCCAGGACCGCGGCGCCCTCAGGGAGCAGCCGCTCGAGGATGGCCAGGCGCCGCTCGCCGAGGTAGCAGTACCGGGTGTCGTGGGTGCCGCCCTCGGCGTTGTCGTAGTGCGGGATCACCGCCACCCGCAGGCCGCAGGACGCCATCAGGTCCAGGCCCTCCAGCCAGTGCGGCTCCGCGCCCGCCTTGTAGACCTCGTAGACCGGCAGCGCCACGCACCCGGCCGTGGCCGCCGCCGCCGACGCCATCACGGTCACGCCCGTGCCGCCCGCGATCCGGTCGCGCAGCGCCTGGGCCGTGCCGTCCTCCCGCCACCGGGCCAGCGCGTACGAGGGGCTGCCCGGCCCGCAGAACACCCAGTCCGCCGACCGCACGTCCGCCAGTCCGGGTCCCTCACCCGGCACCAGGCCGAGGCCGACGCTGCGGGCGAAGTAGGCCCTGGCCCGGGCCGATACGTCGGCGGCGTTCTCCTGGAAGGCATAAGGCGTGTCCAGCAAGACCGCCGCCGGCGAGCTAGCGCCGAGCCGGGCCGTCAGCGCCCGGTGCACGGTCACCATCGTCGGGCTGGTCTCACCGGAGCCCATGATGGCCAGCACCCGGCACCCGGTCGCCTGGCCCATCCGGCCGCCTCCTCGCCACCGAGGCCGCCAGGCCTCGCCCTGCCCTGCCCGCCTAACGTAACCCGGTCCGGCGTGCCCTGTCACGAGGCGCAGTCCGGGCTGCCCAGGCCCGGGAAGGGCACGTGGACCCGTCACCGGTACCGGGAAAGGACGTCAGCGGGCCAGCTGGCCAGCGGGGACCGGGGCGAGCGAGGCCAGCGCGCGGCCCAGCTCCGGGAGCCGCTCCAGGGCCAGCCGGACCGCCGGGTCGGTGCCGGCGATCAGCGCGAGGTGGCGGGCCGCGTGCACGGCCACCTGCTCGTGGCGCACCACTGGCGGGGATGGCCGCGCCGGGTCGCCGCTTGCCGCCACCGTCCGGTCCCGGATGGCGACCGCGGGCCTGCCCGGCTGCGGGTCGGGCAGCGCCGCGTACGTGAGCACGATCGTCCCGTCATCAAGGTGGCGCCAGCTCGTCGAGTGCAGGACGGCCGGGGGCGGGCCAGGCTGGCCGTCCCGCCCTGTCCCGACCCGCGTGGCGGCGGCGTCGGGAGCCTCCCCCGCGCCCAGGAGGCCCTCCTCGCGCCGGTAGGCCAGCAGCCCGCCAGGAGCGCAGCGCAGCAGGTACACCTCGACCAGCACCGCCCGCCCGGTCGCGCCAGGGAACTCGGGAGCACTTCCCGCAGCCGGGCCTGCATCCCGGGTACCTGCAGCAGGGTTGCACTTGCAAGATAGTCGTGGCACGACGCGAGGCTAGCAGCAGTCCATCCAGCCTGGCCGCGACGGGCACTAGCTGAGCGCGGTGCGGCCCGCACCCGGGCCTGGAGGAGCCGGCCCTGGCGCAGGCCCCGGCTGTCACCCCCGGGTGCCCGAGGCGGGCGGCCCCGGACCGTGTTCTCCTGGCCGCCGCGCCCAGCCCGCAAGCCGGTCGGCTCCGTGCTAGAAGAAGTTGTACGCTCCCCAGTTAAGGGCCACGTAGTAGTCGTCCGGCGAGGCCGCGAATCCGGGGGCGGGCATCTCGCCGCCCCGGTACGTATTGAGGACCTGGTAGGCGTCATCCAGGCAATTATTGTCCAGGGCGTTGTAGCCCCAGCCAGGGATCTGGCCCACGACGCCCAGTGCCCCGCCCACCGCGCTGGTAGCGGTGTTGACGCACCGGTAGCTGCTGTACCCGATCGGGCTGTCGCGGAAGTAGGCCAGCACGCTGTTCCAGTTCCCGCTGGCAGACCACGCGCCGTTCGGCTGGCCCGCAGGAACATTAAAGTCACCCGCGGCATCGTCGTCCGTGGAGCCGTAAACCCACGTGCTCCCGCCGGGCACGTCAAAAGCCCAGGCGACGTGCCCGTCAATAACCGCCGCATCGAGCGCGTTGAACATGCACATGCGGCCCGGGCCCAGCGCGTAGGAGTGCGAGGCGGTAAGGGCAAGCGCCCCAGCCGCCAGGGCGCAGGAGGCAGCACCTGAGGCAAAAGCCCTGAGAGTCATTTTCCTCGTGAGCATGTGCATGGCTGCCTTCCTCCGCATCCGGCCGCGCGGTGCCGACCTGCCCGTGATAGGCAGTATGGCATTAGCTACCCGGTTAGCGACCGCCCGAGGACCCGGAATTCACCCGATTCTGCCGGTGTAACGGTGCGGCGTCAGGTCGCCCGCCCGGTCACCCGACTGCCTGCCAGTGCCCGATCATGTCCCGTCGGATTGCTGGCGGGAAGGACGGTCCTGATTGGGCGGGCGCGGCTCGGGCTCGGTATTCACCCGGTGCGGGTGCCGGGACAAGCATGGCGGGCGGAAGGGCGCGTCATGCCCCCGGCTGGGGGAGGCGGGGCACGGCAGCTGGTACTTCGGCATCGACCTGCCCCGCCGCGTCGACGGCGGCAGGCGGCGGCTGCGCCGTGGCGGCTACCTGACCTGCGAGGCGGCCAGCGCCGCCCGGGACCAGCTCAGCGTCCCGGCCCGTGGCGGCCCGGGAGATGACGTGTACACGGTCGCCCAGTGGCTGGAGGCGTGGGCCGAGACGCGCGGGAGCCTGCGTCATAACACGCGGCGGGTGTACAAGAGCCACGTCCGCCAGCACCTGCGGCGGGTCTTTGACGCGGTGCTGCTGAAGGAGCTGGACGTGGCCTGCGTCGAGCACGCGTTCACCCGGCTGCTCGGGGAGGGGATGACGGCGGCGACGGCCCGGCGGGTGTTCTCCACGCTGCGCACCGCCCTGAATGCCGCGGTCCGGGAGGGCCTCATTCCGCGTAGCCCGGCAAGGTACGTCAAGCTCCCGAGGGGACGGCGGCCGTTCGCCGTTGTCTGGACGAGGCGCCGGGTGGAGGAGTGGAGGCAGACGGGGGAGCGTCCGGTGGTCGCGGTGTGGGAGCCGGGCCAGCTGGCTCGGTTCCTGGCGTCGGTGGCCGGGCACCCGCTGTTCCCGTTGTTCCGGCTGGTCGGGATGCGGGGCCTGCGGCGAGGTGAGGCGTGCGGCCTGCAGTGGGGTGACCTGGACCTCCACGACGGCCTGGCCTACATCGCCCGGCAGCTCCAGGAGGACGCCCGGGGCCGGCTGGGCGTGTGCGCGCTGAAGACCGAGTCGAGCCGCCGCGCGGTCGCCCTGGACCCGGAGACGGTGATGATCCTGCGGGCGCATCGCAGCCGCCAGCGCACCCAGCTGGGCGACGACGCCGTCATGCCGCAGGCGTGGGTGTTCACCCACCCGGATGGCGCCCCGCTGTCGCCGCCGTTCCTCACCAGCACCTTCGTCGCCTTGGTCGCCGAGACGGACCTGCCGCCCGTCCGGCTGCATGACCTGCGGCACGGGGCGGCGACGTTGATGCTGCTGGCGGGCATGGACCTGAAGACGATCTCAGATCAGCTCGGCCACTCCAGCGTGGTCCTGACCGCCGATACGTACCTGAGTGTCGCCGTCGAGTTCGGCCTGAAGTCCGCCGAGGAGGCGGCGCGGCTGGTGCTGAAGGCCGGGAGCCGCCCGCCCAACGGCGGACGGCGCCGCAGGCGCGCCGCTCCCGTGCTCGCTGAAGTCATCGCCTGATAATCAGGCATCCGCCGACGCGCCGTAACCAGTGCGCGGCCCCACCCTGCCCGAACGACCCCGAGGACCCGGACAACGCCTACCCGGCGCGAAAGCCGGGCTTTCAGCATGCCAAAAGGGATGAATCGAACACCGCAGAGCCGGAAATGTTGGACCCACATTGGACCCACCCTGGTCCCACCAGTCCCTGGAAAACAGAAGAGCAGGCACTCAAAGTGCCTGCTCACGAGGGAGTGCGCCGCCAGGGACTCGAACCCCGAACCCGCGGATTAAGAGTCCGCTGCCCTGCCAATTGAGCTAGCGGCGCATCTCGCTTGTCTCGCGAACACCCAGACTTTAGCAAGGAACGGTCAGTCTTGCGAATCGGGTGGGCAGGCCAGCCCGGGCCAGGTTGGAGGGACCGACGCAGCCCCTGACAAGCCACGAAATGCCGGTACATGCGACATGCTGGTGGCATGCCGCCTGCGCACGCGAGCCCGCTCCCGCCTCCGCTCCACCCGGCCGGGCCGTACCGAGTCTGCCTGGTCTGCCTGGGCAACATCTGTCGCTCGCCGATGGCCGAGGTCGTGCTGCGTGCCCGGCTGGCCGGCGCGGGCCTCGCGGGCAAGGTCGTCGTGGACAGCGCCGGGACCGCCGCCTGGCACGTGGGGCAGCCGATGAGCTCCCGCGCCCGCGGCGCGCTCGCCCGGCACGGACTGGACGGCGAGGCGCATCGTGCCCGCCAGTTCGACGCCGCCTGGCTACCGGACCGTGACCTGGTGCTGGCCATGGACTCCAGCAACCTGCACGCACTTGAGGCCCTGGTCGCGACTACAGAGAGCAGCCCCCCATTCATAACGGGCCCATCCCTCCGTTCCCGTATCCGCCTCTTTGGCGACGTGGCCGGTCTGGCCGGTGCCGACGTTCCTGACCCCTACGGGGGGAACCCGGTGGAGTTCGCCCGCGTACTCAAGCTGCTGCAGGAGGCGATGCCTGTTCTGGTTGCCCAGCTAGCGGTCGTCGTGATCTAGCAAGCCGAAGTCGCTATCGGCGGTCTCGCCGTCGCCCGGGTCCTCCTCGGCGGACAGCGCGTCGGGGGACAGCGGAAGCTTGACCCGGAAGTCGGCGCCATGGCCGGGGGCGGTGTGGACGGAGACCTCGCCGCGGTGCGCCGCCACAAGTCCGGCCACGATCGCCAGCCCTAGGCCCGTGCCGCCCGAGTTCCTGCCGCGGGACTCATCGGCCCGGTAGAACCGCTCGAAGGCGTGCCGCGCCTGCTCGGCCGTCATGCCCGGGCCGTTGTCCATGATGTCGAGGACCACCGCGGGAGTCCCGGTTTCCAGCGCGCCCGACGCGATCGAGACCCTGATCGACGCCTCCGGGGGAGTGTGTACCCGGGCGTTGGTCACCAGGTTCCCGATGACCTGCCGCAGCCTGGCCTCGTCGCCTTCCACGAGGAAGGCGGCGCCGGGCGCCACCACGAGCTCGATCTGCCGGTCAGGGCTGACGATTCGTGCGTCCTGCACGGCGTCGGCCGCCAGGGACAGCAAGTCAACCAGGCCGATGTCCAGCGGACGCTGCTGGTCGATCCGGGCGAGCTGCAGCAGGTCCTCAACGAGCAGGCCCATCCGGGCCGCTTCTGACTCGAGCCGGTGCATGAGCCGGTCGAGCTCCTGCGGCGTCATCCCGTTGGGCGCTGTTCCGCCGCTGGGTCCGACGCCGCCTCGCTGCCGGTAGAACTCGGCGAAGCCACGCAGCGTGGTGAGCGGGGTCCGCAGCTCATGGCTGGCGTCGGCGATGAACCGGCGCATCCGCTCCTCCGAGCGCCGGGCCGCCTCCTCGGACTCCTCCCGCGCGTGGAAGGCCGTCTCGATCTGACCGAGCATGGCGTTCAGTGACTGGCCGAGGCTGCCGATCTCGGTCCGCGGATCCCGGTCGGGGATACGGTGGTTGAGGTGCCCGGCCGCGATCTGCCCGGCGGTCAGCTCGATGTCATTGAGCGGCCGGAGATTGGCCCGGACGACCCCGATGGCCGCGAGCGCGAGGATGAGCACGATCCCGCCGCCGACGGTCAGGTCGAACAGTGCCAGCTGGCTGGTCAGTGCGCTCACGTTGCCGAGGTCGACGGCGGCTACGAGCGTTACCGTCTCTTGCGTGACGTTGCCAGTGTCGACGTTCGTGACCCGCACGTTCGCGGTCTCGGCCGTGACGCGCCAGCTGTCGGGACCCGATTGCGCGGGAACGGTCAGAGTCACGGGATGATCGGCGCTGCCTGCCCAGTCAGCCCGGGTGGGCAGCAGGGGGAGCGGTTCCGTGCTGACCGGGCCGGGGGCGTGCGAGTTGGGATCCCAGTTCAGTGCCGACCCGGGCAATTGCAGGCCGATGACCACGTCTGAGTGGGTGGATGTTGCCGACCCGAGGGTCACGTACCCGGTGGGCAGGTTGCCGGTCGCGTTGAAGCCGGTCATGACCGACTGGATCTCGGAGTCGTGCTGCTCGGTGACGTAGGAGCGGAGCATGTAGGTGCTCGCGACGCTGATTGCCGCCAGCGCCACGATGACGAGGGCCAAGACGGCCGTGATCAGCTTGGTCCGTAGCGGGGTACGGTCGAAGAGGGCGCGGGCCGAGTTCAGCCGGGGACCCGACCCGCGCGGTGGCGGCGGTGCCGACTCGTGGGGGTGGCTATCCAGGATCTCCCGCTCGTCCGGAGCTCCTGCTGCGTCCGGGGTCATGCCGGGAAACCTTCTCCTATGCCGCCGGGAGCCGCAGGACGTACCCGACGCCGCGCAGGGTGTGGATCAGCCGAGGCTCCTTGGTGTCGATCTTGCGGCGCAGAACCGAGACGTACGACTCGACGATCCCGGTGTCACCGCGGAAGTCGTAGTCCCATACGTGGTCGAGTATCTGCATCTTCGATAGGACGCGGTTGGCGTTGCTCATGAAGTAGCGCAGGAGCTTGAACTCGGTGGGCGACAGCTGGATCTGGCCGCCGCCGCGCCAGACCTCATGGCTCTCCTCGTCGAGCTCCAGGTCGGCGAACTTCAGCCGGGGAGTCGGCTCGACGCCGTCACCGCGGGTGCGCCGCAGCACGGCCCGGATGCGCGCGATGACCTCTTCGAGCGAGAACGGCTTGGTGACGTAGTCATCGCCACCGAGAGTCAGGCCGCGGACCTTGTCGTCGGTCGCGTCGCGGGCGGTCAGGAACACCACGGGAATCCGGGTGCCGCCGCCGCGCAGCCGCCTGATCACGTCAAAGCCATCCATGTCCGGGAGCATCACGTCGAGCACGATGAGGTCGGGCCGGTGCCGCTGGGCGGCCTGGACCGCCTCGGTACCCGCGGACGCGGTGACAACGTCGAAGCCGGCGTAGCGCAGGCTCGCCGACAAGAGCTCGAGGATATTTGGCTCGTCCTCGACCACCAGCAACCTCGCGTCGGGCTGCTGTCGCGTATCGGTGCTCGGCATGCTCATGAACCCATGATGTCTCAGCTCACTGGGAGAAACCTGAAGGTCACCTGGGAGTGACCTGCTCATCACCAGTCTAAGCCGCAGGCCAGCAAGCAGCCTTACGTACTGCCCCCGAAGCGATACGCGTCGTGTCTATGCCAGTCTGTGCCCCTCAGTGCTGCGTGGCGTGGGTGGCCGTGGGTGAGGACATCCAGTGCGTGATGGCGGCCGACCGGGAGCGGACGCCGAGCTTGGAGTAGATGGAGCGGACGTGGTTCTTCACGGTCTTTTCCGCGAGGAACAAGGACGAGGCGATCTCTCCGTTGGTGTGACCATCGGCGATCAGCGACATGATCTCCGACTCGCGCGCGGACAGCGACTTGCCACCCTGCTCGGGTGTGGGGTCCTGCTCCGTTGCGAGGCCGTTCTCGCTTCCCGGTACTTCTCCGCGGCCCATGAGACCTCCGCTAACCCAGCCCGGGGCACGGGCCAGGGTCATTCGTGCAATCTCACCGTAAAGTAACTCTGACCCTTATAGGTACAGATACACCAAAAGGGCACTACTCAAACCGTGGTTCGGCTTACTCTGCCGCCTCGCGGCTGGGTCCGGGGGAGTCGGCGTCGGCCGACATGCGAGTGTCCGCCAGCCGGTCAATCGCCAGGGCCAGGGCGTCGAGCGCCGGAACGGCGGCGGCCAGCGCCCGCTGCTGGCTGGCAGGCAGCGTGGACAGGGCAAGGTTCAGGACGGCGGCGTTGGTCGCCTGCCAGGACAGCACCGCTTCCCGCCCCGCCTTGGTGACCGACAGCTCAACCGCCCGGCGATCGTCGGTGGCGGCGGCCCGGGCGACCATTCCCTGGGAGGTGAGGGCGTTGACGATCGTTGTCACGGTATTGGGACGCATGTGCAGCTGCCGGGCCAGCTGGCCGGGGCGCGCACCCGGATGCTCGGTGAGGGCGCCGAGCAGTTCCAGCTGGGCTACCGCCAGCGTGTTGGCCGGATCGGCGACCCGCGCACCACGGCGCAGCGCCCGGCGGAGGCGGGCGATCCCGTCGGCCAGGCCCTCCGCCCGGATCGCGGCATCACGCCTGGCCCGGCCCGGGTCCGCCGAGGTCATTGCCCGCTGGCCGTCGCGCCGGCGCCACAGACCGCGGCCAGCGTTCCCGCGATGGCCAGCAGTCCCATCGCGAGGGCCGGCCCGCTGGCGGAGTGCCCGGTGAGCCTGGCGACATTCAGTCCGAGCGTCACCGCGGCCACGCCAAGGGCCGTCCCGATTCCCCGGGTCATGTTCACCATCCCGCCTGCGGTCGCCGCGTTCCTGGCCGGCAGCACAGCCATGATCTCGGCGTTATTGGCTGGAGTGTACAGGCCGAGGCCCGCGCCCAGCAGGCCGAGCAGCACCACGCAGGCCGCCTCAAACCCGGGAGCCGTCAGGTCCCACGCGACGGCGGCCAGGGCGACGGCGCAGCCCGCGGCCACCGTCGCACCGATCAGGCAGCGGACCCGGTTCGTCCACCGCGGCCCGAGGACGCGGTCGGCCACGACGGCGGTGAGGCCGAATCCGGCCGGCAGCGCCGTGAGCAGCAATCCCGCCTGCAGGGCACTGCCGCCCCGCCCGGTGACCGCCTGTGGGATGAGCACAAGCGGGCCGAACAGCACCAGGTAGGAGCAGAGTGCGCCGCCCAGTGCCCGGCCGGCCCCGGAGGCGCGCAAGGCACGGAAGTCAAGCAACGGGGCCGCGATCCGGTGCTCATGATGCCAGAGGGCCACTGCTGCCACCGCCGCGCCCAGGGCGCAGCCGGCCACGGCCCACACGGGCCAGCGCAGTCCCGACAGCGCCGAGATGGCCAGCATCCCCGCGGTTGACGCCGCCGCGAGCAGCGCTATCCCCACCAGGTCGCCCTGCTGCCTGCCCGCCTGCCCATCGGTGCGATCGCGGCTGGCCGGGCCGGGGGCAGGCCCGCCGCCAGTGGCGATGCCCCGCGTCCTGGGCAGCAGGAAAACCCCGGCCGCGACGGCGATCACGCCTACCGGGACGTTGAGGAAGAAGACCCAGCGCCATCCGACCGACGCGACGAGCAGGCCGCCCGTGACCGGCCCTGACGCGAGCCCGACCGCCTGGGCCGCCGCCTGGATCCCCAGCGCGGCGCGCCGCTTGGACTCGGGCACGCTGGTGACGACGAGCGCCACGCTGTTGGCCTGAAGCATCGCCGCACCACCCGCCTGAACGACGCGCAAGGCGATCAGCACACCCAGGGTCGGTGCCAGCCCGCAGGCCGCGGAGGCACCGGCGAACACGATGAAGCCGTACAGGTAGAAGAGCTTGCGGCCGACCCGATCCGACCAGCGACCCACCGGAACAAGCAGCGCCGTCAGCGCCAGCAGGTAGGCGAGCGATACCCACTGAACAGCAGCCAGGTGAGTGCCGAACTGCCGCTGCAGTGACGGGAAGGCAACGGTCACGATGCTGGCGTCCAGCTGGCCCATGAACGCGCCGAAACAGACCGTGCCCACGGCCAGCCACGGCGCCAGGCGGTGCTCTCGCACGAACGCGGGCCGTGCGGTCTCGCGCAGCAGCATCACCATGAATAGCCCCCCAAGCTGGTCGGCATTGCCAGTAACTAGTTCTGCTATAGAACTATTAATAGTTCTATAGCAGAACTAGGCTCGGGGCAAACCCGACGTTGGGGACGCACCGGAACGCGGCGGGGGGGGGGGGGGCCCGGGGGGGCCGCCCCCCCCCCCGCCCGCCCCAACCCCGCCGGGCGCCGCGGGGCGTA
>Ga0335072_10003880_pt1 | contig 22343 bp, 20 predicted proteins | sample Lox_Sample_21_FD_206725 | JGI IMG/M metagenome (GOLD analysis project Ga0335072, IMG submission 206725) | Soil microbial communities from Loxahatchee National Wildlife Refuge, Florida, United States - Lox_Sample_2.1 | ecosystem: Environmental > Terrestrial > Soil > Wetlands | place: USA...
CCGCCGAGGACATCGCGGAAGTCAGGTAGCGCAAGATGGTCAGCTCGCGCGGCGTGAGCGGGTCGGGCAGGTCGCGTGGTGCGGCCGGGGTCGCCGCCGCGGGGGCCTGAAGTCCGGTCTCGGCCAGCGGCACCGGCCAGCGGACCGCCACGTCAGGATGGCGCCCGAGCAGGCTGGTGAACGCGTCCCCGGTCAGCAGGAACGGGAGCTTGATCTCGTCCCTGGCCAGCTCGATGGCCCGGATGAGGATCTCAAGCGCGTGCCCGGGCGCATCCTCATGCAGCGTGATCTGCGCGTCGCACAGCATCGCCTCGATGGTCGTGAGGCGACCGGTCTGGGTGCTCGGGGTGCTGAGCACCGTGCGGACGCAGTCGCGGGCGGCCCGCGGGTCGCCCTGGGCGAGCAGGGCCCGCGCCCGCGCGCAGGCCGCCAGGACGGCGAACTCGGTTCCCGTGTACTTATCGAGCAGCCCCATGGCCGACCGCGGGCGGCCGCGAGCGGTCTCGAGGCCGGCCAGCATGACGTCCCTGTGGACGCTAAGCAGCGGCGGGAGGCGGCGGGCACCCTGCTCGTGCAGGATCGCCAGGGCGCCGGCCTCGTCGCCGTGGGCCAGCAGCAGGCCCGCCCGCCCCAGCGCCAGGGCGGCGGCAAGCCCAGGATCGGCGTCCTGCTCGGGCACCGTCATCCCCTCCGCCATGACCGGGCCGCCGCCGAGATCACCGCAGGCCAGTGCGCGCAGCGCGGTCGCGAGGTCAAGGGCGGCCGGTGCCTTGTGCCCGGTCCGCTCGGCCAGGGCGCGCGCTCGCTGAGCCGTCTCGTCAGCCCGGTTGATCCGGGCCCAGAAGGTGTCGGCCACGGCCATCAGGGCCAGCGCTTCCAGCTCGAGGAGCTCGTGGCCCGCGCGCTGCGCCTCGGCCAGCGCGCTGGCCAGGAGGGCCTCGACGTCCTCGTGGGTGCCGTGCCAGAGGTGCGCGCTGGCCTGGGCGAGCAAGACCGCCGCCCGCAGTCCCTCGACGGACGGTGGCCTGATGTCGGTGACGTCATCGCCCGTGCCGAGGAGGCGGCTGGCGGCCAGATCGACGGCATCACGGTCGCAGGCCCGCTGCCCGAAGACCAGTTCGACGAGGTCGCGGGCGACCAGCAGGTCCCGATCGGTCAGCGATCCCTCGGCGGCCCAGTCCCGCAGCCGGGCCAGTCCGAGCTCGGCCGCGTCCGGGCCGGAGGAAACGGCCTCCATCGCGTAGCCGGCCAGGGCCGATTCCACGTGGTCCTGGGTCGCGGCCAGCTCGCCGAGGCCGAGGGTGGACAGGTCGAGGCGGCGCACGAACGCGTGCGCGAACCCGCTCCTGGCCAGCAGCGCGGCGACCCGCGGGCGGTCGTCGGCCTGCGCCGCCCAGTACATGGCCTGGCCGGGGTCCCCGTTGGCCTCGAACCAGGCGGCGGCCCGCTGCTTGAGGTCGCGCACGGCCCGCTCGGGACGACGCTGCAGCAGGTACCTGAGGACCTCGCGGAAGAGCTGGTGGTAGCGGAACCGGGTGTGCAGCGGGTCGGCCGGCATGACGAACAAGTGGCTGCTGGCCAGGTCAGCCAGGATGTCACCGGAACCGGGGACGCCGGTGATGGCGTCGGCCAGCGGTCCGGTCACCTCGTCGAGGAAGCTCGTTTCGACGAGCAGCCGGCGATGCCGTTCTGGCTGACAACGAAGGATCTCATCGGTCAGGTACTCGCCGACGCTGCCCGGTCCCATCTCGACCTGGGCGGCCAGGCTGCCCGGCTCGTGGCTGCCCTCCATTCGCATGGCGAGCAGCCGCACGCCGGCCGCCCAGCCCTCGGTGCGGGCCATCAGCAGGTCGACGTCCGGATCAGCCAGCGTCACGCCGTGGTCAGAAAGGACGTTCCTGGCCTCGCCGGCCGTCATCGCCAGCTCGGCTGCGCGCAGCTCGAACAGCTGCCCGTCCAGCCGGTACTTGTGCAGCGGCAGCGGAGGATCGCGCCGTGCCGCCAGCACCAGCCGCAGCCCGCGCTGTCCGGCGCGGATCAGCCGGTCAAGGCCGTCGAGGACATCGGGATGCTCGATCACCTGCGCGTTGTCAACGATAACAACCAGCGGGGAGGCCGGGTCATCAAACTGCCGCAGCAACGCGTCCGCCCAGTCCAGGCCAGTTGCCTGATCGGGGCCGCGCCGGTCGTCCCCTTCCAGGGCAGAGTCGATCAGCCGCCAGAAGCGCGCCGGCTGGCGGTCGGCCTGAGCCAGGCTGAGCCAGGCCACCGGCGTGTCCAGGCGCCCGGCCCAGTCGGCAAGCAGCGCGGTCTTGCCCGCCCCGGGACCCGCGCACAGCAGGGTCAGCGCGGTCGCCCCCGCCTGGTCGAGGCTGGTGACCAGGCGGGGGCGGGACACGTACTTCGGTGGCAGGTGAGGTCTTGTGGACCCAATATCACTCATTGTAGTCAATAACATACCCCGGGTGACTCGTACCTACCTCGCGGGTGAGGCGCCGCCCAGCCGCGGGATCGTCCCGTTCACCCCAGAAGGACGATGCTCGGCGGGCGGGCCGGCCGATAGCGTCGATGGAAAGGAAGGTCCACGGCTGTGAAAGGAGGGCTGCCAGATGAGCAGCAGTAGCCAGGATCAGACCCCCAGCAACACCGGTACCGGGACTCAGTCGGCCGCACCGCCTAGCGACACTGGGCGCCAGTACGTGCCCCGTCCCACGCCGCAGCATGACGACGCCACCACCAGGGCCCCGGAGGGCCGGGCGGCGACGCGCCGCCCGAACGGCATGGCGACCGGGTTCACGATCGCCGCGGCAGTGATGTTGATGCTGTCCGGAGCCTGGAACTTCTTGGAAGGCCTCGCGGCGCTGGTCGGCGGGGGCGGTGCCTTCTTCGCCACGCTGCCGACCTACGTGTACAACCTGTCGACCAGCGGGTGGGGATGGTTCCACCTGGGCGTCGGTATCGCCGTCTTTGTCGCGGGCGCGGCCCTGTTCATGGACCGGGTCTGGGCTAGGGCGATTGGTGTTGGCCTGGCCGCGATCAGCGCCCTGGTCAACTTCATTACGATTCCGTACCTGCCGGTCTGGTCGGTCGTGATCATGGCCCTTGACATCATCGTCATCTGGGCCCTCCTCACGCCTCGCCGTCGGGCTGCCCACGCCTAACCAGTAAGGAATACCAGTGCGCCCCTGTCGCTTGCTTGCGACAGGGGCGCACTGCTGTGCGGGTGCGGGGGCCGGCTGATCGCTGTGAGCGGACAAGCGGAGGGAATCTCCGCAAGCTCTAGATCCTTGAGTGAGTAAGACTCAACTCCTGGAAGGGGTCATGATGAGCGAAACGCTCACGCTGCCGGTGCTGCCGCTCGATGACGACGTGGTGCTGCCGGGCATGGTGGTCCCCATCGCGCTCTCCGACACTGAGGTGCGCGGTGCGGTCGAGGCCGCCCGCAACCGGAATGGACTCGGAAGAGGCCCGGGGATTCGTTCTGAAGAAAAAGCCCAAGTACTTATCGTGCCCCGGGTAGGGGAGCGCGGGCTAGCGTCGGTTGGCACGCTGGCCGTCATTGACCAGGTCGGGCGGCTGCCCGGTGGCGAGGCGGGCGCCGTGCTGCGCGCCGTTTCGCGGGTGAGGATCGGCTCGGGGACCACTGGGCCGGGGGCGGCGCTGTGGGTCGAGGGGACCGAGATCACCGAGACCGGAAGCGGGCCGAAGGCCGAGGAGCTGGCGAAGGAGTACAAGTCGCTGGTCATCTCGGTGCTGCAGACCCGGGGCGCCTGGCAGGTCGTGGACTCGATCCAGCAGATCGACGACCCCTCGCTGATGGCCGACCGAGCCGGCTACGCCAGCTACCTATCGGCTGAGCAGAAGCTCACCCTGCTTGAGACGGCCGACATCACCGAGCGCCTTGAGAAGGTGATCGGGTGGACGCGCGAGCACCTGGCCGAGCTTGACGTCGCGGAGACCATCCGCAAGGACGTGGCCGAGGGCATGGAGAAGCAGCAGAAGGAGTTCCTGCTGCGCCAGCAGCTGGCCGCCATCCGCAAGGAGCTCGGCGAGCTGTCCGGCGACGGCGACGGCACCGAGGAGGACGACTACCGCGCCCGCGTGGAAGCGGCCGACCTGCCCGAGAAGGTCCGCGAGACGGCCCTGAAGGAGGTCGACAAGCTGGAGCGGACCCCGGACGCCTCGCCTGAGACTGGCTGGATCCGCACCTGGCTGGACACCATCCTCGACATCCCGTGGAACGAGCGGACCGAGGACTCCTACGACATCCCCGGCGCCCGGCAGATCCTTGACGAGGACCACACCGGCCTAGCCGACGTGAAGGACCGGATCATCGAGTACCTCGCCGTCCGCAAGCGGCGGAACGACCGCGGCCTGGGCGTCATCGGCGGCCGCCGCAGTGGTGCCGTCCTGGCCCTCGTCGGGCCGCCCGGCGTCGGCAAGACCTCGCTTGGCGAGTCCGTCGCCCGGGCCATGGACCGCAAGTTCGTCCGGGTCGCCCTAGGCGGCGTGCGCGACGAGGCGGAGATCCGCGGCCACCGGCGCACCTACGTGGGCGCGCTGCCCGGCCGGATCGTCAGGGCCATCCGCGAGGCGGGCACGATGAACCCGGTCGTGCTGCTCGACGAGGTCGACAAGATCGGCTCCGACTTCCGCGGCGACCCGGCGGCGGCCCTGCTCGAGGTCCTCGACCCGGCGCAGAACCACACGTTCCGCGACCACTACCTGGACGTCGACCTCGACCTGTCGGACGTGGTGTTCCTGGCCACCGCCAACGTGCTCGACTCGATCCCCGGGCCGCTGCTCGACCGGATGGAACTGGTCACGCTGGACGGCTACACCGAGGACGAGAAGGTTGCGATCGCTCGCGACCACCTGCTGCCCCGGTCCCTCGACAAGGCGGGCCTTTCCACCGACGAGGTCGTCATCGAGGAGGCCGCCCTGCGGCTGATCGCGGCCGAGTACACCCGCGAGGCGGGCGTCCGGTCGCTGGAGCGGGCCATCGCCAGGGTGCTGCGGAAGGTCGCGGCGGCTGAGGCGCTTGGGCCGCAGACGCTGCCGATCACCGTGTCGGTCGAGAACCTCAAGGACTACCTCGGCCGACCGCGGTTCACGCCCGAGACGTCACTGGCGACCGACTCGCGGCGGACGGCCGTGCCGGGTGTGGCCACCGGGCTGGCGGTCACCGGCGCGGGCGGCGACGTGCTCTACATCGAGGCGTCGCTGGCCGACCCGGAGACCGGTGGCACTGGCGTCACGCTGACCGGCCAGCTCGGCGACGTGATGAAGGAGTCCGCCCAGATCGCGCTGTCCTACCTGCGGTCGCACGGCGCGGAGCTGGAGCTGCCGGTCACCGACCTGAAGGACCGGGGCGTGCACGTCCACGTGCCCGCCGGGGCGGTCCCGAAGGACGGGCCGTCGGCCGGGGTCACCATGACCACCGCGCTGGCTTCCCTGCTGTCGGGCCGGCCAGTCCGCAGCGACGTGGCGATGACCGGCGAGGTGTCCCTCACCGGGCGGGTGCTGCCCATCGGTGGCGTGAAGCAGAAGCTGCTCGCCGCCCACCGGGCCGGGGTCACGACCGTGCTGATCCCGCAGCGCAACGAGCCTGACCTGGACGACGTCCCGGCCGAGGTGCTCGCCAAGCTGGACGTGCACCCAGTCAGCGACGTCCGCGAGGTCCTCGCGCTGGCCCTCCAGCCGGCGGTGGCCTCGCAGTCCGTGGCGGCCTAGCCCGTCCTCCCGTCCTCCCGTCCTCCCGCACGACAATGGCCGGGCGGCTCCCTTCCCCGGAGCCGCCCGGCCGTTCTGCCTCCCCGGCCGTTCTGCTTCCTCGGCCACGCGCGCCTCGGCGGCACGCGGGCCGCACCCGCCCCCGGCCCGCACCGGCCCCCCGCCCGCGTCGGCCCCCTGCCTGCACCGGCCCTCGGCCCGCACCGGCCTCGCCCCCAGGGGCCACTTGAGTCACAGGCATCATCTGGGCCTCCTGTGCCGCAGTGTTTACGGTAGAGTTTTCCGGTTCGGTAAAGCTTTCGACATTATCACGTGGTAAAGTCTTCGGAACCGGAAATGTCTTCGATATAATCTCGCCTGCCTCGGAGAAAGCTGTTACTGCCGGGACAGGAATGCCGGCCGCTGGGCCGGGTATGGCCTCGTGCACATTGCGCTCGCAGGTGGCCGGCCACGTCCTGGGGCGCTCACGGGGGCTCAGAGCGGCCGGATCGGGGGACGAGCTGGATGCGGACGACGATGACCCATTTCCGGACTGTTGACGGGGTCCGGATCCGGTTTGCCGACAGCGGCGGCTCAAAAGACCAGGTGGTCTTGCTGACCAGTCCCTGGCCGGAGAGCGTGTACGCGTTCGCGTCAGTCTGGTCGTTCCTGTGTGAGCACGCCCGCGTGTTCGCCGTCGACCTGCCCGGCTTTGGCGCGTCAGAGCGCCGCGACGACCTGCTGTCCCCGCGAGCGATGGGCAATTTCCTAGCCAGGCTGATTGCTGAGGCTGGCCTGGGCAGGCCGCATATCGTCGCGCCGGATGTCGGGACGTCCGCCGCCCTGTTCGCCGCGGCGGACCATCCCGACCTGATCGCGAGCGTGACCGTGGGGAGCGGCGGCGCGGCCTTCCCGATCCAGCTCGGTGAGCCTCTGGCGTCGTGGGTGCTGGATCCCGACCTCGACAAGTACCGCAAGATGGATCCGCGGGCGATTGTCGCCTCGGCCATTGAGACGATCGCCGGTGACATCCTCGACGACACCCGGGCGGACTACCAGGACTCCTATGCCGGCGACCGGTTTGTCGAGTCGATGGGCTACGTCCGCAGGTACCCCGAGGAACTGCCGGTTCTCAGTGGCCTGCTGGCGCAGATCGCCACGCCAGTCACGATCATCGCGGGGAAGAGCGACCGCGTCGTTCCGATCGCCAACGCCGAGTTCCTGCACGAGCGACTGCCCACCAGCCGCATCGTGACCCTGGAGGCCGGGCACTTCGCGTGGGAGGAGAAGCCGGAGGAGTACGCCGCGGCTGTCCTTGAGTCAGTCAACGGCGAGTTTCCCTGGTGAGACCGGTGTGGCTGGTGGTCGATGTGGCTGGTGGCCACCTTTGCTCACAGCGGGTCTAGCGGGAGGCGGGGTAGGACAAGCCGAGACCTGCGACTGCCAGCGTGCGGAGGAAGTCAGGCGCGTCGAAGAGGGCGCCCGCCGACGCGACGCCCACCGTCTTCGTCTGGCCAGTCAGGATGCGCTGGACCGCCTCGACCGCCAGCGGCGCGGTGAAGGCGTAGATGTCCTGGCCGCTGGCGACGGCCCGTCGTTCCAGGCCGCCGGACCGCACGATGACGTCCACCAGGAAGGTCTGCGCCGACCGGCCGCGCTCGTCAACCGGGGCCGGCGCTTGCGGCTGGGCGGCCGCCACATCCTGGGCCGCCTCCGTGCTCATGTACGTCCGCACCTCGGGGACGGACAGGTGATGGGGGATGGTCACCACGTCCGCCATCGTGAACCCGGCCAGGACCGGGCGAGTCCCGAGCGGAGCCGGGAACGGCCAGTCCAGGCGGCTCGGCTCGTCATCGTGGTACTCCAGTCGCCCGCCGGTGTAGCGGACGCGCCGCCCGCCGCGCCGGCGGGCGGATACCTGGCCCGCCGCCCGGGTCCCGGCGGTGGGATGCCAGCTGCTCAGCCCGTACGCGACGTGCACCTCGTCGGCCGCCTTCCAGTCACCCATCGCCGCGGTGGCTAGCAGGTCGCCCAGGCCGCCGAAGAAGGCCATCGCGGGCAGCACCACGGTCCGCGCCGCCCGGGCCCGATCCCCGAAGTTCGCGAACGTGTCCAGGCTGGCCTCGATCTCGGCGGCCACGTCCACGTAGGGGATTTCGGCCCGCAAGGCCGCGTCGATCACCGGAGCCGCGGTCTCGGCGAACGGCCCGGCGCAGTTGATCACCGCTACCGAGTCCTGAAGCGCCCGGTCGAGGGAGGCCGGGTCATCGACCGAGGCCGCCCGGAGGTCGGATCCCGGATGCGACCCGGCCAGTTCCCGCAGCTTTTCCTGGTCGCGGCCCGCGAGCAGCGGTAGGAGCCCGCGCTCGCGCAACTCGGCCGCCACGAACCGCCCGGTATGCCCGTAGGCACCGAAAACCGTCACCACCCGACTCGAATCCATCATCCGTCCCATCGCGCTCGATTGATTCACGGGGACATCCTGACGGCGGGAGTCATCGGGGGCCAGTGTCCGGAACGCCAGCATCCGTACAATTCCCGACATGGGTACCACCGTCGCGCTGGCCGTCACGAGCGGGATGCTGCACTTCGAGCTGGCCATGGCCTGTGAGGTCTTCGGTACCGCCCCGCCCGGAGTCGCCACCAGCTGGTACGACCTCGCCCTCTGTGGCTCGGGCGGCGCCCGGGTCGGCCCGTTCTGGCTGGAGCCCGACCGAGGCCTCGACCAGCTGGCCCGGGCGGACACGGTGATCATCCCCGCGTTCGACGATGTCGACCAGGGCCCGCCCGCCGACCTGATCGAGGCGGTGCGCCAGGCCCACGCGGCGGGCGCGCGGGTCGCCTCCCTCTGCACCGGCGCGTTCGCGCTGGCCGCCGCGGGCCTGCTGGACGGACGGCGGGCGACCACCCACTGGGCGCACACCAGCACCCTGGCCGACCGTTACCCCCAGGTAGAGGTCGACCCGGACGTCCTCTACGTCGACAACGGGAACGTGCTTACCTCGGCGGGCAAGTCCGCGGCGATGGACCTGTGCCTGCACCTCGTCCGGTGCGACTACGGCTCGGCGGTCGCCAACCTGGTGGCCCGCCGCCTGGTCGTGCCGCCGCACCGGGCCGGCGGCCAGGCCCAGTACGTCACGGCCCCGGTGCCCGCCCGCGACAGCCACCCCCTCGCAAGCCTGCTGCCCTGGGTCACGCAGCGGCTTGACCAGGCCCTGACCGTGGAGGACCTGGCCCGCCAGGCGAGCATGAGCTCACGCAACCTGAGCCGCCATTTCCGGTCGGTGACCGGCACCACCCCGCTGCAATGGCTGCTCATCCAGCGGATCCGCCGGGCACAGGAGCTGCTCGAGACCACCGACGACAGCGTCGAGGCGGTGGCGGCGGCGGTCGGCATGGGCACCGCGACCACTCTCCGGCGGCACTTCAACCGGACGGTTGGCGTGCCCCCGGACTCCTACCGCCGCACCTTCCGGAGCTAGAACCGCGATTCCGCTTGCCTCCCCTGGTGAGTCACTCTGAGCGCACTGACCCCATTGACCAGTCCACTGGCGCGACGTCACCCCGGTTACGGCGTTAGGCGACTGAACTGCCACCGTCCAGAACGCAAGCTGTTGATTGAGCCGCAAAATGCGGCTCAATCAACAGCTTGCGCACTTTTCGGCCGGCTGAGCGGCGCAAGCAGGCCGCCATCTTCGTTACGCGCGTCGCCTGCGGTGACGCAAGGAACTTCCGGTACCAGCGAGAAGCGGGAGGTAAGCAGCGTTGAGCTAGAACCGCTAGAACCGCTAGAACCGCGATTCCGTGGGAATCGCGGTCTGCGGGCCGTCGCCGTCGAAGCCGCGGATCATGGCGTCCTGGCTGAACGAGGCCAGAATCCGCCCGTCGGCCGTGAGGACCTGGCCCCGGACGTAACTCATGCCCGCGCCGGCGTAGGTGCTTTCGTGGTGGTAGCGGATCCAGCCGTCCCAGTCGATGGGCTCGTGGAAGCTGATCGCGATGCCCATCGGAGCCGTCGAGACCGTGTCATGGGCCTGCGAGGTGCCGATCCCGGCGTGCCCGCGGAATGTGGTGGCGATCGACAGGTGCCCGGTGAAGTGGGCCAGCAGCGCCCGGCGCAACTCGTCGCGGGTGGGCGGCGGCGTGTACCGCAGCCAGGCATCGAGGACGGGCTCACCGACCTCAGCCGGGTCGCCATAGTCCCGAACGCCGGCGATGCGCAGCTCCCGGCCCAGCAGCGGCATGGAGACCGCGGGGGAACCGTCGGGGTCAGCTTCCGCGCGGCCGGCCGGGTGATCGTGCCTGATGATGTCGGGCTGCGGGTAGTCAAGCAGCACGGTGGTCGTCACGCAGGTGCGGTCGCCCTGGCTGGCCGTCACCACGGCACTAGCGAAGGATCGCCCGGCCCGCACCGGCACCACCGCGAACGTGATCGGCTCGGCGGGGCGGGTCGCGGCCACGAACAGCGAGTGCGCCGACCGCACCGTCCGGCCGGGGAGGGCCTTGCTGGCGGCCACGATGGACTGGGCCAGCAGCTGGCTCCCGTCGACGACGCTCCGGGCCCCGCCGTCGCTCTCCCCGGTGAACTGGCCCGGTCCTGAGGCGTCGGGCACCACGTCGAAGATCTCGAGCAGCCGGGCCAGCGACGATTCCGATTCCTGTGTCATGGCCGGACCCCCGTGTACCTTCCGCTGCCGATCGTCACGCTCACCGTGTCCTGGTCGAACGCCACGTAGCCGCCGAGCCTGGCCACCTGGGCGAACGGCGTCGGGTAGCTCCACGCGACCCACGGGGCCTCGTGCCATCGAGCCCGCCAGTAGACCGCCTCGCCCTTGAACGGGCACCGGGTGCGCAGGCTGACCGGCTCAAGCAGCGAGAAGTCGACCACATCCGGCGGGAAGTAGACCACCAGCCCGTGATCCTGCTCATCGACGACCAGGCAGGCGTCGCTGCTGGCCAGGGTGGCCGAGCCCAGCCGCGCGCTCATCGTGTTGGTGCGAGCCAGCAAGTCGACCCGGTAGTCCGGCCGCTCGAGAAATGCCGACGCCGTCGCCTCGTCCGGGCCGTCCATGACACGCTCCCGCTGCAGAATAAGCATTTACTAACCCGAGGCAGGTTAGCAAGGGGCGGGCGGGGGGCGTTGGGCGGGCCGGCGGTAGTGGGACCGCGAGGGGCGGGCGGGGGGCGCCCGGCGGGCCGGCGATACTGGGGGGCATGCCTCCAGCCCCGCGGTCCGCGGCCTACTTTGACGGGTGGTACGCCGATCAGGCCGCCACGTCCAGCGTCGCCCAGATCATGAACAGGCACATGGGCTTCCCTGAGGACATCAGGGCAGGCGTGGTGGCGGCCGAGGGCGTCGCCGAGATCGCCAGGGAACTGCGGCTGAACCCGGGAGACACGCTGCTCGACCTGGCCTGTGGACGCGGCGCCTACGGGCTGCTGATCGCCAGGGACGCCGGTGCCCGGGTGATTGGCGTCGACTTCTCGGCCCGCGCCGTCGAGGAAGCCCGGGAGCAGGCGGCCCGGCTATGGGCCGATGAGGCCGAGTTCCAGGTGGGCGACCTGACCGACTGCGGCCTGCCGGACGCCTGCGTCGACGCCGTTCTTTGCACTGATGCGATCCAGTTCCCGGCCGAGCCGGGGGCCGGCTACGCGGAGATCCGCCGGGTGCTGCGGCCCGGTGGCCGGGTCGCGCTCACCTGCTGGGAACCGGTGGACCGTGATGACGAGCGGCTGAGCCTCGGGCTGCGCCGGGTTGACCTCGCCGCCGGGCTAGCCGCGGAGGGGTTCACCGATGTCCAGGTGCGGGAGAAGGCGTCCTGGCGCGACCGCGAGCGCGCCCTGTGGGAAGAGGCCGCCGCGACCGACCCGGACGGCGACCCGGCCCTGGGGTCCCTGCACGACGAGGCCATCCGGGCGCTGGACCACTTCGACCTGATCCGCCGGGTCCTGGCCGTCGCGACCGCCCCTGAAGCCCGGACAACCGGCGCCGGAGCCCTGACAACCCCACCCCGCCCAACTGGGGCGTGACGCACGATGGTCCGAGATCGGGTAACCTGTCTAAGTCACTCATGGCGGAGTAGCTCAGTCGGCAGAGCAAGCGGCTCATAATCGCTGTGTCACCGGTTCAAGTCCGGTCTCCGCTACCCAAACCCCAAGGCGCCGGGCAAACCGCCTAGCGCTGAATCATCAACCGTGTAGAAAGGCATTCCACCGTGGCTGCCACCGACGTCCGGCCGAAGATCACGCTGGCTTGCCAGGAGTGCAAGCACCGCAACTACATCACCAAGAAGAACCGGCGCAACGACCCGGACCGTCTTGAGCTGAAGAAGTACTGCCCGAACTGCCGCTGCCACCAGCCGCACCGCGAGACTCGCTAGTCCCGGCCGCGCTTCACCTGTGGCGCTTAATACCGACTACGTCGGCCGGGTCTTCGGACCCGGCGAGCCTTACGAGGTCAGCCGGGTCAAGATCGCCGAGTTCGCGGAGGCCGTCGGCGAGACAAGCCCGCTGTGCCGCGACCGGGAGGCCGCCGTCAAGGCTGGCTACCCGGACGTGATCGCCCCCCCGACGTTCGCGATCGTTATCAGCATGGCCAGCAGCAAGGTGGTCCAGGACGATCCGGGCCTCGGGCTTGACTACTCGATGGTGGTGCACGGCGAGCAGGCCTTCACGCACGCACGCCCGCTGCACGCGGGCGACGTCGTTGTTGCCACGTCCACGGTTGAGTCAATCCGCGCCGTCGGGGGCATGTCCCTGATGACGACGATCACCGACATCTCGACGGTGGACGGCGAGCACGTCTGCACGGCCAAGTCGGTCATCGTCGAGCGCGGTAAATAGCAGCAGGCAGCAGAGGAACGAGGGGGCCCGGGTGCCAACTTACGAGGACGTCGAGGTCGGCACCACGATCCCGCCGAAGAGCTACCAGCTCGGTCGGCTCAGCCTGGTCAAGTACGCCGGGGCCTCGGGTGACTTCAACATCATCCACTGGAACGAGCGGGTCGCTACCCAGGTCGGCCTGCCCAACGTGATCGCCCATGGCATGCTGACCATGGCCCAGGGCAGCAACTACGTGACCGAGTGGGCCGACGGTGACCCCGGGGCCGTCCTGGAGTACGGCGTCAGGTTCTCGGCGATGGTTCCGGTCCCCGATGACGACCAGGGGGCCACGGTCGAGGTCAGCGGCAAGGTCATCAAGAAGCTCGGTGACAACAAGGTCGAGGTCGACCTGTCGGCCCGCTGCGACGGCACCAAGATCCTCAGCCGTTCGCGTGCGGTCGTCCGCCTGTCGTAATCCGATGGAACTGCTATCGCAGTACACCACGCTCGGGCTAGGCGGCCCGGCGGCGTCGTTCGTCACGGCCACCACCGACGAGGGCCTCATCGAGGCGGTCAAGACCGCGGACGCGGCCGGCCAGCCCGTTCTCATCCTCGGGGGCGGCAGCAACCTCGTCATCGGCGACGACGGCTTTCCTGGAACGGTCATCCAGGTCGGCACGCGCGGCGTGGCCTACGAGCGCACCGACGGCCACGTCCAGGTGACGGTAGCGGCCGGAGAGAACTGGGATGACATCGTGGCTACCACGGTGTCTGAGGGGCTGGCTGGACTCGAGTGCCTCTCGGGCATCCCGGGCCGGGCGGGCGCGACCCCCATCCAGAACGTGGGCGCCTACGGCCAGGAAGTGTCCGAGGCGATCACGAGCGTACGGGTGTTCGATCGCCTGACAGGAACTCCAACCACGCTTCAGAACGGGCAGTGCCAGTTCTCCTACCGCAATTCCATGTTCAAGCGGACGACTCTGCCAGCCGCCTCGGGCCGCTCGGCAACGCCGGTCGGATCGGTGGCTGGGTCCCGCTACCTGGTCCTCGGCGTGACCTTCGGGCTGCACGACGAGAAGTTGTCCCGCCCGGTGCGGTACGCGGAGCTGGCCAGTGAGCTGGGCGTCGAGACGGGGATGCGGGTGTCGTGCGGTGATGCCCGGCAGGCCGTCCTGACGATCCGCGGCCGCAAGGGCATGGTCGTCAGCCCAGACGATCCCGATAGCCGCAGCGCGGGATCGTTCTTCACCAACCCGATCGTCGACGCGGGACAACTGGCCCGCGTGGAGTCGGTCGCCAGCGACCGGGGCCTCGGCGCGGTACCGCGCTTCCCGGCCAGCGGTGACAACCTCGTCAAGATCCCCGCGGCCTGGCTGATCGAGCGCTCAGGATTCACCAAGGGGTACGGCACCCCCGGGGGCGCGCGGGTGTCGTGCAAGCACACCCTGGCCCTGGTCAACGGGGGCGCGGCTACTACCGGTGACCTGCTCGCGCTGGCCAGGGAGATCGTCGGCGGCGTTCAGGCCGCGTTCGGCGTAACGCTGGAGCCCGAGCCCATTCTGGTCGGAGCGACCCTCTCGTTAGGGGTGGCGGCTTCGTTCTGGCCAAGCCTAGGCGGCGAGCCATTCGTCCACGCCGGCTAGCAGGCGGTCCCGCACCGGTGCGGGCGCGGCCGAGCCCTGGATCGACATCCGGGCCAGGGCGGCCAGCTCCGGGTCTGTGAAGCCGTGCACGTCCCGGGCGATCTCGTACTGGCTGACCAGCCGGGGGCCGAACAGCAGCGGGTCGTCCGCGCCGAGGGCGACGGGGACGCCCGCCTCAAACAGGGACCGAACCGGGACGGCCCGGGCCGAAGGGGCGACACCCAGCGACACGTTGGAGGCCGGGCAGACCTCCAGGGTCACGTTCTCGCTGGCCAGTCGCTCGACGACGGCCGGATCCTCGACCGAGCGCACGCCATGCCCGATCCGGTTGGCGTGCAGGTCATCCAGGCAGGCCAGGACGCTGCGCGGGCCGACGAGCTCGCCTCCGTGCGGGGCGAGCAGCAGCCCGGCGCGCCGGGCGATGCGGAACGCCGAGGCGAAGTCCTCGGCCGGGCCGCGGCGCTCGTCGTTGGACAGGCCGAAGCCGATGACGCCCTGGCCGGTGAACTGCGCGGCCAGCCGGGCGAGCGTGCGGGCGTCCAGCGGGTGCCTGACGCGGTTGGCGGCGATGATGATCCCGATGCCCACCCCGGTGGCCAGCTCGGCCTTGCTGGCCGCCTCCAGGATGATCTCGGTGAAGTTGGTGATCCCGCCGAAGGTGGCGGCGAAGCCCGACGGGTCCACTTGCAGCTCCAGCCAGCCCGACCCCTCGGCCGCCTCGTCCTCGGCGATCTCGGTGACCAGCCGGAAGAGGTCCTCTTGGGTCTTGAGCACTGACCGGGCGGTGTCGTAAAGGCGCTGGAAGCGGAACCAGCCGCGCTCGTCGGCGGTGGACAGCTGGGGCGGCCACTCCTCGGTGAGCGCCGGGGGAAGGCTCACCCGGTGCCCGGCCGCCAGCTCGACCATCGTCGAATGCCGCATGGCACCGGTCAGGTGCAGGTGCAGGTGGGCCTTGGGGAGCGCCACCAGATCCTTGGCCGGCCTCGTAAGGCAAGTTACGGATGCGGCTGTCGGACCTGGCGAGCGCTCCATCGCCATATTGTGCCGGACTTACTTAGCTTCGGAGAGAAGCTTGCCGATACGTCCCACGCCTTCCTCAATGTCGGCGTCGGCCATCGCGTACGACAGGCGGAAGTAGCCCGGGGTGCCAAACGCCTCGCCTGGGACGACCGCGACCTCGGCCTGCTCAAGGATGAGCGAGGCGAGCTCGGAGGAGGTCTGCGGGCGCTGGCCCCTGATCTCCTTGCCAAGGACGCCCTTGACGCTCGGGTAGGCGTAGAACGCGCCCTGCGGCTCGGGGCAGGACACGCCAGGGATCTCGTTGAGCATCCGGACGATCGTCTTGCGACGCCGGTCGAACGCCTTCCTCATCTCGTCGACGGCGGTCAGGTCGCCGGTGACGGCGGCCAGCGCGGCCGCCTGTGAGACATTCGCCACATTCGAGGTGGCGTGGCTCTGCAGGTTAGTCGCCGCCTTGATGACGTCCTTGGGGCCGATCATCCAGCCAACTCGCCAGCCGGTCATCGCGTAGGTCTTGGCCACGCCGTTGAGCACCACCGTCTGGTCGGCGATCTGCGGTGCCTGCACGGGAATGCTCGAGAACTTGGCGTCACCGTAGACGAGGTGCTCGTAGATCTCGTCGGTCACGACCCAGATGCCATGCTCGGCGGCCCACTCACCGATCGCCTTGACCTGCTCGGGCGAGTACACCGCGCCGGTCGGGTTGGAGGGCGAGACGAACAGGAGCAGCTTGGTCCGGTCGGTGCGAGCCGCCTCAAGCTGGTCGACCGTGGCCAGGTAGCCACTGGTCTCGTCGGTGTCCACCTGGACGGTCTGGCCGCCGGCCAGCTTGATCGCCTCCGGGTAGGTGGTCCAGTACGGGGCGGGCACGATGGCCTCGTCGCCGTCGTCGAGCAGCGTCGCGAACGTCTGGTAGACGGCCTGCTTACCGCCGTTGGTCACGAGCACCTGGTCGGGGGACACCTGGTAACCGGAGTCACGAAGGGTCTTGTCCGCGATGGCCTGCTTCAGCTCGGGCAGGCCGCCCGCCGGGGTGTACTTGTGGAACCTCGGCTCAGCCGCGGCCCGCTGGGCGGCCTCGACGATGTAGCCGGGCGTGGGGAAGTCTGGCTCGCCTGCGCCGAACCCGATGACCGGACGGCCGGCCGCCTTCAGCGCCTTGGCTTTCGCATCTACGGCCAGGGTCGCGGACTCGGAGATGGCGAACACGCGGGCCGATATTCTCGTGGTTGGCATACACCTATGGTGTCACCCCCGTGGCCGGGGCGTCCCCCCGATATCCGTCGTGGCGTGCGCTCCAGTCGCGCACGGGCACGGAAGGCGGTATGGTTCGACGGAAGGGTCGCGGGCTGGGTACACTCTGGTGATTGCAACCCGTAGGGCAGTAGCTCAATTGGTAGAGTCCCGGTCTCCAAAACCGGCGGTTGGGGGTTCGAGTCCCTCCTGCCCTGCTAGCGCTGACCGGCTGGACCAGCGCGGTTCAGCGGGTCCGTGCGAATTGGTCCGTTCAGTGCTGCACAGGTGAGGACATTGGCAACCCAGACAGGCCAGAGCGCGGAGCGACGGAGCGGGTCCGGGCGTGCCGACAAGCGGGAGAGGACGACACCAGCCGTCTTCACTCGGCAGGTGGCGGCGGAACTCCGTAAGGTGATCTGGCCCACCCGTCGAGAGCTTGGCACCTATACCGCCGTGGCGCTCGTGTTCGTGGTCATCATGACCGCCATCGTGACGAGCCTGGACTACGGGTTCACTCAGCTGATGTTCTATATCTTCGGCTGAGCACCCCGTCGTCAACTGGCCCGCCAGGAGGTAATTCGCGGTCCCGTGCCGGGGCGCGCCGCGCGTTGATTACCCGCGCGGGTACCGCTCGTGGCACCATGATCACCGAACACGGAATAGAGCGGATGAACGTGCCCGAGTCCCAGCTGCACGTGGATGAGTACCGGGCTACCAGCGCAGTGGATGGAGGCAGCCGAAGTGACAGACGAGACTCACCAGTTCGATGGCTTCGATGATGATGACGATGCTGTAGACCCGGTCGCCCTTGAGGACGAAGAGGCTGACGGGGCTGACGAAGCCGAGGCGAGTGACCAAGAGGCTGACGAGCTTGCCGAGGCCGAGGCGGGCATCGAGCCTGCCGCGGCGGCCGATGAGGCGGGTCCTGAGGGCGCGGTAGAGGAGCTCGAGGCGCTGGACGTCGTCGAGGAATTCAAGCGCGAACTGCGGATGCTGCCGGGCGACTGGTATGTCATCCACTCGTATGCGGGCTACGAGAACCGGGTGAAGACCAACCTGGAAAGCCGCATTATGTCGCTCAACATGGAGGACTACATCTTCCAGATCGAGGTCCCGACCCATGTGGTGACCGAGATCAAGAGCGGCAAGAAGACGACCGTCAACGAGAAGGTCCTGCCGGGCTACATCCTGGTCAGGCTGGAGTTGACGGACGAGTCCTGGGCCGTGGTCAGGAACACCCCTGGTGTCACCGGGTTCGTCGGCCTGTCTAACCGGCCGTCGCCGCTGCCGCTGTCCGAGGTGGCTGGCCTGCTGGCCCCGGAGCCTGCCGAGGGCAGCAAGCCGGCCGAGGCCGCCAAGGTGAAGGCGCCGGAATACGAGGTCGGCGAGTCGGTTACCGTTATGGATGGGCCGTTCGCGACGCTGCCCGCGACCGTCAACGAGGTCAACTCGGTCACCCAGAAGCTCAAGGTTCTCGTGTCGATCTTCGGCAGGGAGACGCCCGTCGAGCTTTCCTTCGACCAGGTCGCGAAGATCTGAGAGGAACTGTAAGTAATGCCGCCAAGAAAGAAGCTCAAGACCGTCGTCAAGGTCCAGCTGCCCGCGGGCAAGGCCACCCCGGCCCCGCCCGTCGGTACCGCCCTGGGTCCGCACGGTGTCAACATCATGGACTTCGTCCGCCAGTACAACGCGGCCACCGAAGCCCAGGCTGGCAACATCATCCCGGTCGAGATCTCGATCTTTGAGGACCGCTCCTTCTCCTTCATCACCAAGACGCCCCCGGCGCCGGAGATGATCAAGAAGGCCGCGGGGGTCGACAAGGGCTCCAAGGAGCCGCACACGACCAAGGTCGGCTCGATCACCGCCGCGCAGCTGCGCAGCATCGCCGAGACCAAGCTCCCCGACCTGAACGCCAACACGATCGAGGCCGCCGAGAAGATCATCGCCGGCACCGCTCGCTCCATGGGCATCAAGGTCGAAGGCTAAGTTCCATCCCCATACGTGGCAGGGCCTCGCGCGGGCCCAGATGACCACAGCTTCCATCTAGGGAGAGTTTCATGAAGCGCAGCAAGGCATATACGGACGCCGCCGCGAAGATCGACGCGGACAACCTGTACAGCCCGGCCGAGGCCGTCGAGCTGGCCAAGCAGACCACGGTGACCAAGTTCGACGCGACCGTCGAGGTGAACCTCCGGCTCGGCGTCGACCCGCGCAAGCAGGACCAGATGGTCCGCGGCACCGTCAACCTGCCCCACGGCACCGGCAAGACCGCGCGTGTCCTGGTCTTCGCGACCGGTGACCGCGCCGCCGAGGCGACGGCGGCCGGGGCCGACTACGTCGGCTCGGACGACCTGATCGAGCGGATCCAGGGCGGGTTCCTGGACTTCGACGCGGTGGTGGCCACCCCGGACCTGATGGGCAAGGTGGGCCGCCTCGGCCGCGTGCTCGGCCCGCGTGGCCTGATGCCGAACCCGAAGACCGGCACCGTGACCCCGGACGTCGGCCGGGCCGTGTCCGACATCAAGGGCGGCAAGATCGAGTTCCGCACCGACCGGCACGGGAACCTCCACTTCATCATCGGCAAGGCCTCGTTCTCAAGGAACAACCTCCTGGAGAACTACGCCGCCGCACTGGACGAGGTCATCAGGCTCAAGCCGGCCGCCGCCAAGGGGCGTTACCTCAAGAAGGTGACGTTCACCTCGACGATGGCCCCGGGCATCCCGGTCGACCCGAACAAGACCCGCGCCTTCCTCGAAGAGGACGCGACCGCCAGCGCGTAACGACTCAGAGCGCGCCCCGCGGGACTTCGGTCCGGCGGGGCGCGCTTGCTTTTGCCGGCGAGCCTGGATTCGGCTTGCCGGTGGGAGTCTGGATCCGGTTTGTCGGTGGGCCTGGATCCGGTTTGTCGGTGGGGCTGAATTCGGTTTGGCGAGGTTGGCTTGAGTCAAGTAGTCTGAGAGAGCCAAAGACCGCTGGATGCTGGTCTGCCCAGACAAGGACAGACTCAGCCGAAGGTTCCGGAGACGGACATCCCGCGCAGGTGATCATGTGAGCTGAAGCCCATCTCCCCTGGAGTGGTAGCCGCCCCGTGTGCCTGCGCACCGGGGCGTTCGTCGTTCTTGGGCACTTTCACCCACCAGGGACGACATGGGGAAGGAGGCTCATGGCTAAGGCTGACAAGGCGACCACGGTCGCCGAGCTCACTGACAAGTTCCGCGCGTCAAGCGGTGCGGTGCTGACCGAGTACCGCGGCCTGACGGTGGCGCAAATGTCGGAGCTGCGCGGCTCGCTGCGCGGCAACGCGACCTTCGCGGTGACGAAGAATACGCTCACCAAGATCGCGGCACGCGAGGCCGGGCTGGGCGACACGCTTGAGACGCTGCTGGCCGGGCCGTCCGCGATCGCGTTCGTCGACGGGGATGTCGCCCAGGCCGCCAAGGGCCTGCTGGACTTCGCCAAGGCGAACCCGCTGCTCGTGATCAAGGGCGGCGTGCTCGACGGTAAGGCCCTTTCCGCAGCCGAGGTCAGCAAGCTGGCTGACCTGGAGCCGCGCGAGGTGCTGCTGGCCAAGCTGGCCGGCGCCATGAAGGCGTCGATGTCCGGCGCGGCGGCGACGTTCAACGCGCTTCCGACGCAGATGGCGCTGCTCGCAGACGCCCTGCGAGCCAAGACCGAGGCAGGCGCGCCCGCCTCGGCACCGGAGGCAGAGACCAGCGCGGCCGAGACCGCGGAATAACCAGGCTTCAGTAACCACGATAAGGAGAACAAGATGGCGAAGCTCAGCAGCGCCGAACTGCTCGACGCCTTCAAGGAGATGACCCTCCTGGAGCTGTCCGAGTTCGTCAAGGCCTTCGAGGAGACCTTCGACGTCAAGGCGGCCGCCCCGGTCGCGGCCGTCGCGGCCCCCGCTGGCGGCGGTGCCGGTGGCGCCGAGGCCCCGGCCGCCGAGGAGCAGGACGAGTTCGACGTCATCCTGCAGGCCGCTGGCGACAAGAAGATCCAGGTCATCAAGGAGGTCCGCGGCCTCACCAGCCTGGGCCTCAAGGAGGCCAAGGACCTGGTCGACGGCGCGCCCAAGACCGTCCTTGAGAAGGTCAACAAGGAGGCGGCGGAGAAGGCCAAGGCGGCCCTCGAGGGCGCCGGCGCCACCGTCCAGGTCAAGTAGCACCACCGCCCTTCGGGACGGCGCCCAAGGCGGCCGTCCCCAGGGGTTCCAGGGGGGCGTTCCCCTTGGCGAGCACATCGGGCGCCGCCGGGCAACCGGCGGCGCCCATCGCCGTCTGCAGGAGGTCCCAGCTCACCGGACCTGGGGCGGGAATAACGGTCCTACCCTGCGGCGTTGTCACTCACACATCCGCACACATGTGGCATCGATCACGCGGTCAAACTTCCCCTAAGCGGGCTGTTTCGGCTTGACGTTTCGCTCCGAACAGGAGATGCTGCGGAACAAGGTGAACCTCATATTGGCGTACCGTTGACAAGCAGTGCAGCTCTTGGCTACACTGACCATTTGCGCTGCACTCTAACGTCCGCGGTATCACTGAGCGTCTGCATACGGGGTTTCACACCTGCCGCAGGGCGATGGCGTGCGTGCGCGGATCGCAACCGCGACAAGTTCGGAAGGACCCCTGTTGGCAGCATCGCGCAGCGCCTCCGCCACGAATCTTGGTCCACGCCGCGTGTCCTTCGCGCGGATCAACGAGCCTTTGAAGGTTCCGGATCTGCTGGCCCTGCAGACCGAGTCGTTTGACTGGCTGCTCGGCAACGAGAAGTGGAAGGCACGTATCCAGGCCGCCAAGGAGGCGGGACGCAAGGACATCGCCGAGCAGTCGGGCCTCGAAGAGATCTTCGAGGAGATTAGCCCGATTGAGGACTTCTCGGGCACCATGTCCCTGTCGTTCCGTGACCACCGCTTCGAGCCGCCCAAGTACTCCGCTGAGGAGTGCAAGGACAAGGACATGACCTACTCCGCCCCGATGTTCGTGACGGCGGAGTTCATCAACAACACCACCGGCGAGATCAAGAGCCAGACGGTGTTCATGGGCGACTTCCCGCTCATGTCACGCAAGGGCACCTTCATCATCAACGGCACCGAGCGAGTGGTGGTCAGCCAGCTCGTCAGGTCCCCGGGTGTGTACTTTGACCGCCAGGTCGACAAGACCAGCGACAAGGACATCTACTCCTGCAAGGTGATCCCGAGCCGGGGTGCCTGGCTGGAGTTCGAGATCGACAAGCGCGACAGCGTCGGCGTCCGCATTGACCGTAAGCGCAAGCAGAGCGTCACGGTGCTGCTGAAGGCCCTCGGCTGGGACGACGCGCGCATCCTGGACCGCTTCGGCAACTACGAGTCGATGCGGGCCACCCTGGAGAAGGACCACACGGCCAACCAGGACGAGGCGCTGCTCGACATCTACCGCAAGCTGCGCCCGGGGGAGCCGCCGACCCGCGAGTCGGCGCAGGCGCTCCTTGAGAACCTGTACTTCAACGCCAAGCGCTACGACCTGGCCAAGGTCGGTCGCTACAAGGTCAACAGGAAGCTGGGCCTGGACCAGCCCATCAGGCAGGGGACCCTCACCGAGGAAGACATCGTCTCGACGATCGAGTACCTCGTCAAGCTACACGCCGGCGAAGAGCGACTCGAGCGGACCGCGGACGTCACGATTCCGGTCGAGACCGACGACATCGACCACTTCGGCAACCGGCGGCTGCGCACGGTTGGCGAGCTGATCCAGAACCAGGTCCGCCTGGGCCTGGCCCGCATGGAGCGCGTCGTGCGGGAGCGGATGACCACCCAGGACGTCGAGGCGATCACGCCGCAGACCCTGATCAACATCCGCCCGGTCGTCGCCTCCATCAAGGAGTTCTTCGGCACCAGCCAGCTGTCGCAGTTCATGGACCAGACCAACCCGC
>Ga0335072_10003881_pt1 | contig 22340 bp, 20 predicted proteins | sample Lox_Sample_21_FD_206725 | JGI IMG/M metagenome (GOLD analysis project Ga0335072, IMG submission 206725) | Soil microbial communities from Loxahatchee National Wildlife Refuge, Florida, United States - Lox_Sample_2.1 | ecosystem: Environmental > Terrestrial > Soil > Wetlands | place: USA...
CTGCATCACCAGCCCGGCCACGCCGGGCCGGGGATGGCTGGCGGCGATGGTGGCGTCGAAGCCGAGGCCAGGCACCGCGATGCCGAAGGAGTCCGGCCCGACCAGCCGCATGCCGTGTCTCCTGCACAGCGCGAGCAGTTCGGCGCAGGCGGCGGTGTCCAGGCCGGCAGTGATCACGGCGAGGGCCCTCACGCCGAGCCGACCGCAGTCCTCGGCGACGCCGAGAACCTCCGGGGCGGGCACCGCGATCAGGGCGAGGTCCGGTGATTCAGGAAGGTCGGCCATCGCCCGAACGCAATGCGCCCCGGCCAGTTGCAGCGCGTGCGGGTGGACGGCGTACAGGCGGCCCGCATACCCGCCGGTGCGGATGTTGTCCAGGATGGCCCGGCCCACGGTGCCCGTCCGCCGGCTGGCGTCGATCACGACGACGGACTCAGGCGCGAGGACATGGCGCAGGCTGGCGGCGTCGGCGGTGCGCTCGCGGCGGGCCGCCGTCTCAAGGAAGGCATCCAGCGTGAGGTCGGCGTCGTCCAGAGGGAGCGGGATCGTCACCTCAGCCACGCCATCTTCGTAGTGACGCTGCATGGGGAGCCCGGCGTCGGCGAACAGGCGCAGCATCGGGGTGTTCTGCGCCAGCGCCTCCGCGGTGAACGCGGTCACGCCCTGGCTCCTGGCGGCCGAGACCAGGTGCTCGAACAGCAGCATCGCGATACCACGGTGATGCATGTGATCGGCGACCGCGAACGCGATCTCCGCGCTCACCCCCGGCCCCTCCTCGTTGGCGGCAACGTAATAGCTGGCGACGCCCACCACCTCGCCGTCGGCCAGCGCGAGCAGCGCGACCCGGCCCGGCGAACCCGCCCGGCAGATCCGCTCCGCCTCGTGCTCGGCCGACATCGGGCTGAAGCTGAAGAACCGCAGGTAGATGTTGTCCGGTGACATCGCCGCGTGCATCGCCTTGACGGCATCGAAGTCATCAGGCGTGGCCGGACGGATCTCGACGGTCGTCCCGTCAGCCAGCAGCGCGTAGGTGTCCATCAGGCCGGCCGCCGGTTCACTGCGGGCCTGCGAGGGCTCTGAGCAGGTCGCCCTGGCTGACGATGCCGATCAGCGTGCCGTCCTTGGCCACCACCGGCAACCGGCTGACCCCATGGGCGGTCATGACCCGAGCCGCGGCCGTGACGGTCTCATCGGGATGGATCGTGACCGCGGGCGCCGTCATCAGCTCTCCGGCCAGCATGACGGCGTGCTGCGCGCCGTGCCACTGCCGTCTTGCCGCAGTGCGCGTGCGAGCGCGCCACGCGTCCTTGTCTCGCGCGGCGACCAGGTCGGCTTCGGAGATCACGCCTGCCACACGCTGATCCACCAAGACCACAGGCAGGCCGCTGATCTGGTGCCTGGTCAGCAGGAGGGCGATCTCCTTGTACCCGGTCAGCCTGCCCACGGTCACCACCTCAGATGTCATCACATCGCTTACGCATGTCATGTCTGATCACTCCCTGCCCGCGCGCCCGTCGTCAGGCGGGGCCGACCCGGCGGCCCGTGACGCGGGACGGGACGATCCGGACGAACAGCTCCCGGTCGCCCGGCGCCCAGGGCTCGACCCCCGCGCCGCGGGCCTCGTCCAGCTCGGCCCCCTGAACATGGTCGGCCGGCCCCTGGACGAGCACGCTCCAACCGCGCTGGGCCCCGAGGTCGATGTCATCGATCTCGAACGCCACCTTGTAGGCGGCGTTCGCGATCCCGGTCCGCAGGTCCTCGTCCAGCGGCCCGTTCTCAGTGGTACGGAACACGATCGCCCCGCCCTGAAGCTTGTAGTTGACCGGCAGCACGGCCGGCCCGAACCGGCCGACGTAGCCAATCCGGCCGATCCCTCCCTGCGCTATGAGGCGCAGGCACTCGTTCTCGTCAAGCTCTTCCATCACCCGGTCAGCCATCGCGGCGCTCCTTCCCGGCACGGTGCTTCCTGGCCTGGTCGGCCTACCCTCGACCCTAGCCACGCACGTTCCCCAGGGGACGAGACCTTCGGTCCGCATCTCGGGACCTTTGGCCTCTGCCCCCAGCGTGCGCTCAGGACAAGGCTGGAACCGACAGCGAGACAGCGATCGGAGACAGCCATGCATGCGCTCGTTTACCACGGTCCCGGCCAGAAGGCATGGGAAGAAGTTCCCGACCCGGAGATCATCGACGAAAACGACGCCATCATCCGGGTCGACGCGACCACCATCTGCGGCACCGACCTGCACATCCTGGCCGGCGACGTCCCCGAGGTCCGGGCCGGGCGGATCCTCGGCCACGAGGCCGTGGGCACCGTCGACGAGGTCGGCGACGGCGTGCACCGGCTCTCGCCCGGCGACCGCGTCCTCGTCTCGTGCATCAGCGCGTGCGGCACCTGCCAGTACTGCCGCGAGGGGCGCTACGGGCAGTGCCTCGACGAGGGCGGCTGGGTGCTCGGCCACACCATCGACGGAACCCAGGCCGAGTACGTCCGCGTCCCCTACGCCGACACCTCCACCTACCGGATCCCCGACGGCGTATCCGACGAGGCGATGCTCATGCTGGCCGACATCCTGCCGACCGGCTACGAGGTCGGCGTGCTGGCCGGCGGCGTCCGCCCGGGCGACGTGGTGGCCGTCATCGGCGCAGGCCCGGTCGGCCTGGCCGCGATCGCGTCCGCCCGGCTGTTCAGCCCCAGCCACATCGTCGCCGTCGACCTATCCGACGCCCGCCTGGAGGCCGCCCGCCACTTCGGCGCCGACATCACGGTCAACGACGCGCGCGAAGACCCCATGGCCGTGATCAGGAACCTCACGGGGCGGCACGGCGCGGACGTCGCGATCGAGGCGGTCGGCACCGCCGCCACCTTCGAGATGGCCGTAAAGCTGGCCCGGCCGGGCGGCCGGATCGCGAACATCGGCGTGCACGGCAGCGCCGCCGTGCTGCACCTGGAAGAGCAGTGGGCCAGGGACATCACGATCACGACGGGCCTGGTCGACGCCTCGTCCACCCCGACGCTGATGCGGCTGGTCGCCTCCGGGCAGCTCGACGCCGCCCAGTTCGTCACCCACCGCTTCGACCTAGACGAGTTCGAGAAGGCCTACGAGATCTTCAGCGACGCCGCGTCCAGCGCCGCGCTCAAGGTAGTGCTGACTCGCAGCGAAGCAGGCGAGGACCAGTGAACGCCACCGTCAAGGACGTCATGACGCCCAGCGTGATCACCGTCAGCGAAGACACCCCGTTCGAGGTCATAGCCGCTGCCCTGCGCGAGCACCGGGTCAGCGCGTTCCCCGTGCTCGACCAGGAATCCCAGGTGATCGGCGTCGTCTCCGAGTCTGACCTGCTGGCGAAGCTGGCCCTCGGCAACGGAGACGAGGGGATGCCGGGCATGATCACCGGCATCCTGCGCCACCAGCAGCTGCAGAAGGCACGCGCCGTCACGGCGGCCGGTCTGATGACGTCCCCGGCGTACACCGTGCGGCCCGAGGACACCGTGGAGCAGGCCGCCAGGATCATGTACCTGCGCAACGCAAAACGGCTGCCCGTCGTCGACGCGGACGGGCGCCTGGCCGGGATCGTCAGCCGGACCGACGTGCTCGCCGTCTACAGCCGCACCGACGCCGACATCGCCGAGGAGATCAGGACCGGCATCCTGTCGACCGAGACCCCCGCAGACCCCGGAACCCTCGACGTCAGCGTGACGGGCGGGGTGGCCACGATCGTCGGCCGGCCACAGACCCGCGCACAGGGACACGCCATCATCAGCCGGACCAGGCACGTCCAGGGCGTCGTGGCGGTCCGCGACCGCCTCGAGTACGTTCCTCCCGGGCCGGGTCCCTTCGACGTCCTGGCACGCTCCTCGGTCGACTGAGGCGACCGCGGAGCGGAAGAGCCGAGCGGCCGGACCGTACGTGCCGGTTCCCACTTCAACCTGCGGCTGACCAGGCCATCGGTCCGCCCGCGCGGCACCGGGCAGGGGCCGGGGGTGGGGCATCTAGTCCGGCCGGAACGGCAGGGCTACGATTACATGTGAAATAGCGCCTATGCCAGCGTGGATGCGTGCACCCCGGATCACGCTGCTGCGGCTCAGGATCGTGAGATGCGGAAGCCCTGTCTCGCCTGCGGCGCTGCACGGCTTCGGAGGAAGTCGCCATGACGACCAACATCCTCCTGGGCGAGCAGCAGCCGCCCGGGTTCCCGTTCCAGGGGTCGAGTCTGATGGTTAGGGCGATCCCGTTCGCGGTGGTCACCGTGCTGGCCGAGATCAGCCTAGCGCTGCCGCCCGGCGTGCAGTCACCGGCGGCGGTGATCGCGAGTATCGTGCTGCTGCTGGCGATGCCCGCGTCGTTCGCGCTGCCGTGGGATCGGTTGCCGGGCTGGGCGATGGTGCTGGTCCCACTGGTCTGCACCGGGTGGGTGCTGGCGCTGATCCTGGCGGCCGGCGCTACCTCAGGGGTGGGGGCCGTCATCCTGGTCCCGGTGGTGTGGACGGCGCTGTTTCACCGGCGCTGGGAGTCCGCCTGCATCGTCGCCGCGATCGTCGCCGTGGAGGTCATTACCTCGCTGGTGCCGGCGGCAGCGGCCGATGCGGTGATCATCAGGCGGGTGCTGCTGTGGGGGCTGCTCGGCGCGCTGATCTCGGTGGCCGCCCACGGCCTGCGCGACCAGATCGCCCGCTCCCAGCACGACGCCGCCACACTGCAGGAGCAGCTGCGGGAGGCCACCGTGGCGCAGGACCGGGACCGGATCGCGGCGGGCCTTCAAGACCAGGTCATCCAGCTGATCTTCGCCGCCGGGATAAACCTGCAAAGCGCCGCCTCTTTGTCGCAGCAGCCTGTCGTGCGAGCGCGGCTCGAGGACGCGGCCGGGGGCCTGGACCAAGCGCTGCGGCTGATCAGGGATACGATTTTCGGTCTGGAGCAGCGACTGCGGGACCGCGGGCTCCGCCAGGAGATCCTTGATCTCTTCGGCGGCCTGTCCCCGGTGCCGGAGGTCAGCTTCGCCGGCCCGGTTGACGGCGCCCTGTCGCCGGGAGCGGGGACCCGGCTGGTCGCTCTGCTGCGCGATGCCCTGGCCGTGATCGGCCAGGACGCCGTCCTCGCCAGCGTCGGCGTCACGGCCGGAGACGCGGCGTGCGTGGCCGAGATCAAGGCCACACCACTGCCGCACGCCGTCGACTGGGCCTCGCAGGGGTGGGACGGGCTACGCGAGCGGGCCGCGATAGCCGGCACCAGCGTCAACATCGACCCCGTCGCCGACGGTGTCCGGTTCGTCTGGCATGTGCCGCTGATCACCACGGGTACCCCCGAGCCGCAGGCTGGCCCATAGTCCGGGCAGCCGTGCCTGTTCAGCGTCCGGTAAGGGACCCCGTGATGGCCTCCCAGACCCGCTCAGGACCAGCCTGGCTCCCTGGCGACCAGGGCAGCCCTGGCGAGGAACGCTAGGACGGCGGGTACTGGAGGCGATCGCGGACGGCCACCACGCCCTCCACGTGCCGGGCACGGGTGGCGACGGCGCGGCCGAGTTCGGCCGTCTCCGGGGTGCCTTCCAGGGTGACGATGCCGTTCTCCACCGTCACCGTCAACGGCTCCGGATCGATGCGGAGCTCGTTCTGGATCACATTCTCAGTGATCTCCCGGCGGATCTCCCCGTCCGGGCGGTCGAAGACCGACAGCACGTCCGCGCGGCTGATGATCCCGACGAGGCGGCCCGACCCGTCGGTCACCGGAAGCCGCTTAACCCGGCGGGTGTACATCAGCCGGGCAGCGTGCTCGACCGTGTCCTCGGGCGCGGCCGTGACGGCCGGCGCGGTCATCAGCTCAGCCGCGGTGACCGATTCCGCCTTCTCCTGATCCCCCTCATCCAGGACGCGTGAGGTCATTTCGGGTATCCGGGCGGCCCATCCCGCGTCCAGCGTTTCCTTGGGCAGCAGGTCGGTCTCGGAGACGACGCCGACGACCGTCCCGTCGTCATCGACGACGGGGAACGCGCTTACCCGCTCCCGGCGAAGCCGCGCGGCCATCTCCTTGAACGACGTCCCCCTGTGCACCGATACCACCTGAGTGGTCATGATGTCTTTCACGGTGGACTTCATCTTTTCCCCTCACCTTCTTCTGAAGCTGCTCCAGTCACCAGCCTTGCCCTCAGAATGCCCAGATGGCAGGGCCCTCCGTCCATTTGCGCGGGACCATCGTCCCGTTGCGAGCGGAAGATCAAAACTCAAGGTCCGCGTATCGAACGGACCGTGGCTTGGCCTGGTAAGGCGCTGTCTCACTCGGGATCGGCTCGCATGACTATTGACGTCCTCGCCAGCTGCCCGGCAGCCGGGTTCCCAGGCGGGTGAGCCAGGCGCCGAGCTGACCGGTCTCGGTGGTCTGGCAGCGGAAGCCGACATATCCGTCTGGGCGGACGGCGATCATGCCCCGGCCGGGCATGCTGGCAAGGCGGTGGACGTTCACGAGCGCGCCGGGCAGCTGCGGGTCGAGCTGGTCCGCGTCGCGGTCCAGCAGGATGTGCACCCCGGGCCTGGCGATCAAGTCGTGCAGCCGGATGCTGCGTCCGGCCGAGGTTACAAGCTGGTCGGGGAGCCGGTCCCCGGCGCGGGGCCCGCCGTGGCGGCGTGGTTTCCCCTCCACCGACAAGGGACTGTCGCGGTAACTTACCCGCAGCTGTGACACCAGGCGGATCCCCTCGGCGACCAGGCGGCGGCGTCCGATCAGCGCGGGCACGACGGGGGCAGCGAGCGGCGCGAGGCGCCCGCGGAACGCGGACGCGACAGGTCCGGTGGAGGCTTCGGCCCAGAACACCAGCTGCGTCATCGCCAGGACCCGGCGCGCCACCGGCCGGCGTTCCGCATCATAGGAGTCCAGCAGCGGCCCGCTGCCCGGCCGAGCCCTCGCGAACGCGAGCTTCCAGCCGAGATTGGCCGCATCCTGGATCGCTGCGTTCATCCCCTGGCCGGTGGCCGGGGAGTAGGCATGGGCGGCATCACCGGCCAGGAACAGCCGGCCATGGCGGAACCGGCCGGCCACGCGGTGCTGCACCCTGATCCGCGAGGACCACGCGAGCCCGGCGAGCTGCGCGCCAAGACCCGCCTCGTCCATCAGCGCCTGCAGCTCAGCGGCGGGCACCGGGGGCCCGAACTGCCCGGGCGGCAGCGGGTCAGAACCCGCGGGCCGGGTCGCGATCAGCCGCCAGGGTGCCTGCTCGCCGAGGCGGAACAGGAACAGCAGCCCCCGCCGCCCGGCTACGACGCAGGCGGCGTCATCGGCGAGATCACCATCCAGCTCGGCGTCGGCGAGGATGACCTCAATCGGGTACTGGCGCCCGGGCCAGCTGATGCCGGCCTGGGCGCGCACCGTACTGGCGGGGCCATCGCACCCGGCCACGAAACCAGCCAGGATCTCCTCGGTCCCGGCCGGTGACCGCAGGGTGGCCCGCACGCCATCGGGACCATCGCGCACCCCGGCTAGCTCGGTGCCGCGCTCGACCCGGACCCCGCGGTCGGCCAGGGCCCGCGCGAGCACCCGTTCCACGTCCGTCTGCCGGGTCAGCGACAGGTGCGGGAAGGCGGTGTCGGGCAAGGCAAGGCCAGACAGCGTGACCCGGACCGCCCGCGAGCCCAGCCGCAGGTCTGCCCTGGGCGCGATGTCCGCCCGGGCCAGCAGCGCCTGCGTGACCCCGAGCGGGCGCAGCACTTCCAGCGTGCGGGAATGGAGGATCAGCGCGCGGGAGGGCCGGGCGGCCTCCGGCCGCCGGTCGACGACCCGCACAACGGCGCCGTGGTCGCAGGCCTGCAAGGCAAGAGCCAGCCCGGCCGGGCCCGCACCAGCCACCAGGACGTCCGCCGACTCCTTCATGCGCTACGTCCCCGCTCGCCTCATGCGACTCCCGCCAGGCGCCACCAGGCTGCCGCATCCGCAGCGCCGGCCAGCGCGTCAGGCCTGTCCAGCAGCACGTCGCGGCGCAGCCCGGGCAGCACCACGTAGTGCACCGATCCCCGCACCGACACCAGCGCGAGTACCCGCCACAGCGCCCTGGCGTAGTCCTCGGCGAGCCTCGGCCCGTCCCACTCATACACGCCCCGGTACCGGCCGCGCTCGTCGTGGGCCAGCCACAGCTTCGACACGAAGCCGGGGAAGCCGGCGAACAGCGGGGTATTGAGCACGCTCTCTAGGCGGAACGCTGCGTGCCCGCGGCCGCGCACGGCCCGCAGCCGGAACTCCACGACGAGCACGCACGGGTCCAGCACCGGGCCCCGGTCCACGACCGTTTCCCGGTACACCCGCCCCGAGGTGCCGTCGGCAAAGCGCAGCCGCATCCCCGCCGTGCCCCTGGGCAAGTGCATCCGGCGCTGCCACAGCAGCCGCACGGTGCTCGCGAAGCAGCCGGCCAGCGCCCGCAGGGCCGCCGCGTCGGCAAGCGGCGGCCGCTCGGCCAGGACTGCCCCCCGTCCAGGCGACCGAATCGAACCTTCCATTGCCCTCACCTCACCATTTTGTGTCAGCCCTTGCTTCGACGCCCTGGTCAGTCTTGACCAGCACCCGGTGGACGAAGTTCACGCCGAGCGGATAGACGGCGGCTCAAGCTCCCTGCCGAGCTTCCTGGCGATCGTGCACATCATGCTGGCCACTTCCTCCGCTACCGTCCTGGCAGAGTTGCCTGTCCACAGATCTATTCCAAGCCAGGCATGCTGAGACTCGTAGGGCCAGATGGCCCGACAAAGGTCCCGGACCCGGCGACGCGGGAAATATGGCCGGTTCCCCGGAAGGTCAAAATCAAGGTGGGCGTATCGAACGGACCGTGGCTTCACCTGGTCAGGCATTGTCTGACTCGGGATCAGGCTCGCATGACTATCGGTGTCCTCGCCAGCTGCCCGGTCGACTGTCCGGGCGGCCGGGACCTTCTCACTCCCCCGAGTGGTGTTCATCGAAGACGCGGGCGGCGTACGCGGCCGCCTGAGTGCGTCGCGTCATGCCCAGCTTGACGAACAGCGCGGCCGGCCGCCGAGATGACCACCGGGCGTGAGCAGAGGGCCGCGCTCACCCCGCGCTGCAGTCGTCAAGGGTGTCCGCGAGTTCCGCGGCCTGCTCACCGACACCAGGTGCATGAAGGAGATTCCCGCTTGATCAAGCTCACCAGGCTCGGTCGGCAGGTTGTGAAATCGAGATTGGAGGTGGCCCACCCGCCGCTGCTCGACGGGAGCAACGCTCGGGTCCGCCCGGTTTCTTGGCCGGCGAAGACCACCGTGAGGGCCGCGCGGGTTCGGAAGGTCACCATCATTCCCACGGACTTACTGAGCGCGCGCGTGATGGCAGGCGGCCAGGGTTTCGGGGACGATCAGCGCCCGGCCAACCGGCACAACAGCCGTGCCGAGTCCCCCGCGCTGAGCTCAGACGCCCGCAGCTGCGTGAACGCGACGGCGTGGGCGTCGAGGTCCCTGGGCGAGTCAAGGAAGATCCCGCCGGAAAGGCCCGCTTGGTGGATCGCGCCGAGGCCGGGCGGCTGCCCGAAGCTGAAAATCGTCAGCGGCCCGCTGCCGGCCCCCGCGTGCGCGCCGCTGGCGAACGGGAGCACCAAGACGGTGACCCGGTCGCTGTCGGCGCTGAGCGCGGCAAGGCGGGCGAACTGCTCGCACATGACCCTCCGGGGTCCTATGCGGGGTTGGCGGCGTCGATGTCGATCCCGACGGTGTAGCGGTGCCGGCCGCCGGCGGTAACCGTCTCCACCTCGTAGGCGCGGACCGCGGACTGCGGGTTGGAGTGCAGGGCCGGCCGGGTGATGCCGATGCCGTAGGTGAGCACGCCCTCAAAGTCGCCGCCCTGCGCGTAGCCGGCCATCCGCTGGTAGCCGATGCGCGAGGCGGGCTGGGAGATGAACGATGACCGTGTCCCGTCGGCGGTGTGCGCTTGGGCGTGGGTGAACACGATCTTCAGCACGTCCTGGCCGCCAAGCGGGATGACCTTGCCACTGGGGTCGCCGACCAGCTGGCTGACGAACTCGAACCGGTAGCTCGGGAAGGCGGCCGTGAAGGTGAACGACATCCGGTTGAACGGCCGCTCGCCTGGTTCGCCCGAGTGGTTTCCGACGCTGATCTTGACGAGTTCGGGCACCGGCGGAACCGCGGCGGCGTGGGTGACGTGCCCAGGCGCGGTAACGTCGTTCGGCCAGTGCCACGGGTAGACGAGCCGGGATGACAGGACCTGGTCGGACCGGGCCGGCGAGGGAGCGCCCGAACTCGGCGTGCCGGGCGTCGCCGCCTGGCTGGGCGTCGACGCCTGGCTGGGCGTCGCCGCGGAGGTACTGGCCGACGGCGAGGGCCCCGCGGCGGGCTGGCCGGGCTGACCGCCGCTCGCGGCGAGCATCGCCAGCAGTACGGCAGCGAGGGTGGTTGTTACCGCAGCCGCGGTAACGTGCGGGAGTTTCATGGCAGCCTCCGGGCTGAGGAACGGCTAGACGGGCCGCTCCTCCCAGTCCAGCCTGCCGCTCGCCGACGCGTCGCGGTAGGTAACGACGACCCTGAACAGCGGCCAAAGGACCCGGATGCCTCGATCGCCCGCGCAGTGGTGAGCCCCGCGCGGCCCGATCCTGTAATCGAGCCCGCAGGAGGCGGCCGCTGTCGAACAGGCAGCGAACGAGTTCGACCAGCGCGTCGGCGACGAAGGTCCTGGCCCGTCCGCTCCGGGCATGCGATGTTTGCCTGGGAGACCCCGAGGACCAGGAAGAGGCATGCAGATGGCTCGCATCAACGGGGAAATTATTATCGCCGCACCGGCAGAGCAAGTGTTCGACATGGTCGCCGACGAGCGCAACGAGCCACGGTACAACCCGCGGATCGTCCGCGCGGAGAAGACTTCACCGGGACCCGTCGGCCGCGGCACCCGGTTCACCGCCCAGCCCAGGGGAACGGGCGCCGCGGGCGTCATGACCGTGGAAATCCTGGACTACGACCGGCCCCGCCGGCTGGCGATCTCGACCCGGTCGTCCTACCTTGACGTCGACGGAACCCTCACCTTCGACCAGGCCGCCGGCGGCACGCGGATGCGCTGGTCCTGGGATATGAGGCTGCGGGGCGCCGTACGCGTCCTGTCCCCGGTGGTACGCGCCATCGGCCCCCGATGGGAGCACCGGAACTGGGCCGGGCTGAAGCAGTTCATGGAAAGCGGGCGGGAAGCGCAAGCGGGGTGACATGCAGCCCGCTGCTGTGCTGCCCCTCCAGGCCGGCGAGGGCCACGCGGACCCCGCCGCCATCGTCACGAAGTACACCGACCACCCTGCGGCCTCACGGAAGCCGACCGCATGCGAGCGCCGCGTCGCAAGCACCAGGTCCAGCTCGAACAGCGCCAGCACGATCAAGAGCAGGACGCCCCAGTCAGCCGCCGTCACGTTTATCCAGGCCGCAGCCGTGCGCCTCTCCGCGCCGTGCACGCCGGCCTACGGCATCGATCGTAATCGTCACCGCGTTCGCCCAGGTGGGATGGAACTGGAGCTGGCGGTCCGGCAACCCGAGGGCAACGTGATATCCCGCCTTTGACCACAATCTGCTGCCCCTGTCCCATGCGGGTCGCGCATCACGTTCGATCAGCGCGGCCGGGTGTGGGGGTTGTGACGAAGGCCTTACTTATGGCGCGACGAAGGCCCCTAGCCGGGGGGCTTGCGGATGCCGATGATGGTCAATGGGCATCCGCCCTGGCATCATCCGTCAAGCGGCGCCAGCTGCTTTGCGTACTGTAGTCCTCCTTTTGGAGGTGATGGTCATGGTCGTTCTCGTCGCCTACGCGACCGACCACGGTTCAACACGAGGTATCGCCGACCGAATTGCAGACCACATGCGCCGGCGAGGCGTCGATGCCAAGGCATGCGCAGTCGCGGATGTCCTGGAAGTTTCGAGCTGTGAGGCGGTCGTCCTCGGCAGCGCCATCCACGGCGGCAAGTGGCTCCCCGGGGCACGGCAGTTCGCTGAGCGAAACGCAGCACCGCTGCGGGAGCGGCCGGTCTGGCTCTTCAGCGTCAGCACACTCGGCGATGAGGAGAGCATGTTCCCGCCCCGGGTAGCGAACTGGTTGCGCGTGTTGCGCAAGGAAACCCCGGAGATAACCGAGATGCGGCGCCTGCTGCACCCGCGACAGCACCGTAACTTCGCCGGCGCGGTCACGCGTTCACACTGGCCAGCTGCCGGGCGTGCGTTCTTCCGGGCCGCCGGCGGCCGTTACGGCGATCACCGGAACTGGCCTGCGATCGACGCCTGGGCCGATCTCATCGCACCGCAGACGTCAAGTCCAGTCTCTTAATGCGCTGCGCAGGGTGGCCGGGTGTTTCATGGGCTTGCAGCAGCGGGCTCACTGGCTAGCGAGCCCAGAAGCCCGAGTCGCTGCCGTACGAGTCAGGGCTCCAGGCGGCGGCCACTAGCTGCAGGATGCCCGCGGTCGCTCTACCCTGCCGCCACCATGTTGACCGCCGCGATGAACCGCGTCCAGTAGGTCCCGTTCGTCAAGCTCAACGCGGGCGATACCGCCGACGCCTCGTCCGCTGCCCTGCCCGCCGCCCTGACCTGGCTGTGGCAGCAGCTGGCCCCGCCCGACCTGCGGGTCTAGTTCCCCGTGCGCGCCACCGCCCGCGGCCTTATCAGCTCGATTTACGTCCCTCCGGTGAAGGTGCACTACCCTGGCCCGCGCGTTCCGGTCGTGCGGCCAGGTCATGTGGTCCCCGTGCGGTAAGCCCCCACTCGGTCAGGCGTGGAAGGCGTGAAGTCATCTCTGACCGGTGGCACGGCCGGGCTCCTGGGCTGAGGGGCTGGTAACCCACTGGGGTGCCCGTCTGCCCGTGTCCTCGCGGGTCGCTCAGGCTGCGGGCCGGCCGGTGTCCGCGGTGTCGCCGAGCGACAGGTAGGTCTCGTCTTCCTGCGCCGTGTGCAGCCGCAAGATGGCGTGCAGGCCGTACAGGAGGCCGCGCAGTTCCATGACGTCGGTGTGGTCGGGCTCACGGTCGCCGATGTCGTCAGCGAGGCGGCCGAGCCGAGCTATCTGGACGGCGATCTCCGCGTGCGCCCTGCTCATCGGCGCGGTGGGGTCCACTCCGCCCAGCGCCCGGTTCAGCGCCGGGTACAGGTACGACTCCTCCGCGTGCTCGTGCGGCCATACCTCGCTGGTGAGCAGTTCGCACACGCGGCGGACCCTGGCCATCGCGCCGGGCTCGGTCAGCGTCTCCGCAGTTATAAACAGCTGGTCGATGTCCGTCCGGATCGCCTGGTGCTCGGCGCTGAACCGCCGGGTGAGGCCGGTGTCGGCGGCTGTCAGCCGGACCTCGGGCGCGGTCGGGCGGAGGGCACGGAGCGCGTTCAGTATCACCGCGACGTCGATGGCCTCCTGCAGCAGCGCGCCCCACACCGCGGGCAGCAGCCCGGCGGCCGCGAAGGCCATGGCGGCCAGTGACATGCCCATGCCGGCCAGCACGCTCTCCAGGGCGATCCGCCGGGTACGCCGGGCCAGTACGGCCACCTCGCCGAGGCGGCCGATCTGGTCGACGGTGAGGACGGCGTCCGCCGCTTCCGACGACGCGGTGGAGCCCCGGGCGCCCATCGCGATCCCCACGTCGGCCAGGGCCAGCGCGGGGGCGTCGTTGATCCCGTCGCCCGTCATGATCACGGGTGCCAGGCGCTGCTCACGGCGTACCACGTCCAGTTTGTCCCCGGGGGTGAGCTCCGCGATCACCTCATCGACGCCGGTGAGCGCGCCGACGGCGCCGGCTGCTTCCGCGCGGTCCCCAGTCGCCAGCACGATCCTGCCGAGTCCTCCCTGGCGCAACGCCCGGATGGTCTGCCGGGCATCGGGCCGGATCCGGTCCTCAAGCAGCAGCACGCCCGCAGGCTGGCCGTCAACAGCGGCGAACACCGTCATCGCGCCGTCCAGCCGGGCCCGGCGGCGCGCGGCCCGGACCCACGGCTCGGTTTCCACGGCGCCCGCCCACCCGGCGCGCCCCAGCCTGACCACGCGGCCGCCGACCGTGCCCATGATGCCCTGCCCAGCTACCTCCGTCACGGCGGCCGGCTGGCTCATCCGGCTGCCTTGCTCGGCCGCTGCCCGGACGACTGCGGCTGCCAGCACATGCCCGGACACCTGGTCCAGCGACGCGGCGAGGCTCAGGATCTCGTCATGGTCCAGGTCACCGGTCCCGGCCGGGATGATCGTGGTCACCTCGGGCTGTCCGACGGTGAGCGTCCCGGTCTTGTCCAGCACCAGGGTGGTGCAACTGGCGAGCCGTTCGAGCACGCCTCCGCTCTTTACCACCACGCCGCGCCTGGCGGCCGCCGACAGCCCGGAGACCAGGGCGACCGGCGCGGCCAGGATCAGCGGGCACGGCGTCGCCACCACGAGAACCGCGACGGCCCGGGCCGCCCCGCCGAGCGCCCAGGCGACCCCGGCTACGGCGAGGGTCAGGGGCAGGAACCACATGGCGTACCGGTCCGCGAGCCTGACGAACGGAGCCTGCGAGTTCTCCGCCTCGCTGACCAGGCGCACGATGCCCGCGTACGTGCTTTCGGCGGCGGTGCCGCTGGCCCGCAGGCTGAACGGGCCGCCAGCGTTCACCACCCCGCTTGCCACCGGGTCGCCCCCGAGCCGTTCGGCGGGCCGGACCTCGCCGGTCAGGGCGGACTCATCGAGGACGGCGACGCCCGCGGCCACTGTGCCGTCCACGGGAACCACGTCACCGGGCGCAATGAGCACCATGTCACCGGCCGCGATCTCCTCAAGCGGCACGACTTCCACCCCGTCACCGCGCGACCGGCGCGCGGTCCTGGGTGCCCTGTCCAGCAGCGCGCCCAGGTCATGCCGGGCGCGCAGCGCCGCCCACGCCTCCAGGGTCCGGCCGCTGGTCAGCATGACGCTGATCACCGCCGCAGCCAGCAGCTCACGGACGGCCATCGCGCCCGCCAGCGCGAGCAACGCGATCACGTCCACGCCCAGGCGGCCGCGGCGGACGCTGTCAGCGGCAGACCACAGGGCGTAGCCCAGGCCGCACGCCGCCGTGGCAAGCCAGGCCGCGTCCGCGACCCCGCCCGCGCCGGTCAGCCAGGCCGCGCCCCCCGCCGCCAGGCCAGCGGCCGTCAGGACTAGCAGCGCAGCCGCCGACCGCCGGCTCAGCCATGCTGCCCCTGCCCGGAAGACATCGCTCCTCATCATGCTCTCAGCATGCGCGCCCCTGACCTGCAGGCACCCGGGCGGAAGGCACCCGGGCGGGGGACTTTCGTCACTCCTTGCTTACGTGTCTTCCCGCGTCCGGTCTAACCGCAAGGCGGGCCGGGAAGGCCAGTTTCAGAGCGGCCGGGATCATCTCCGTAGATGTGAGGACTCACATCGTTCTCTCACGCAAGGTTCATGATTGTGCGCGCATGATGGGCCTACCGGGCAAGGACCGGCGAAACCCACATGAGCGCGGAACGCGATCCCCGCAGAGGCCAAGTGCGGCTGCCGGCATTCGCCGAGTCAGCCGCTGCCGAATGGCAGGCTCCGGAAGCCGGCGCCCCGGCCCTGGCCCGCCAGCCGGGGAGGGCCCGCAGTGCGGAATCCGCCTGCCGGATCGACGTCCCGGCCGGAGCCCTGGCCGGCGTCGACCCGGACCGGATCCGCCAGGCCATCGACAACCTGCTCGGCAACTCGCTGCGCTTCGCGCCCGCCGGATCAGCCATCGTGATCGCCGCCAGGGAAGACGGCCCCGACCTCTCCATCGAGGTCCGTGACACAGGCCCCGGCTTTCCTGAGGATTTCCTGCCGCACGCGTTCGAGCGCTTCCGGCGGCCGGACGCCGGCCGCTCCCGAGACGGCGGAGGATCCGGCCTCGGACTGGCCATCGTCCAGGCGATCGCCGTCGCCCACGGCGGAAGCATAGCCGCAGGCTGACCGGCACCGCCCGCTGACTCCCTCATGGCCTGGTGCGCGCAGCAGCCGCATGGGGCAGGCGCCGAGACCGTCGGCCCGTCGACTGGGACGACGTCTCTGTTCGTGCGCCGCTGCCCGGCGGGACCTACGGCCCTCCTCCTGGAGGAACCACGGCCCTGCCGGCCCGGCACCGTCAGCGCGAGCATTGAGGCATGAACGCGAGACTCTGGCATCCAGGATGGCAGGGCACGGCCGACGCTGTGCGTGATGGCCCGGCGCGGACAGCGGTTCCGCCCGGCCGCGCCTGCTGCTGCGCCGCAGGCACTCTCGCCTGGCAGCTTATAGGAGGCTGACATGAGACTCACCAAGCGCCCGCTGTCGATCGGCGTCGGCCTGGCGGCCGGGCTCGCCCCGCTCGCCTACCCGCTGTTCCTCCGCCGCCGGTGCCTCACCTGGGGCGCCCGCGCCGACGAGGCGGCCATGAAGCTGCCCGGCGACGAGCTACTGCCCGGCGCCGGCCTGGTGACCACCCGCGCGATCACGATCGGCACCGCCCCGGACGCCATCTGGCCGTGGCTGGTGCAGATGGGCAGCGGCCGCGGCGGCGCCTACACCTACGACTGGATCGAGAACCTCCTGGGCCTGAACATGCACAGTGCCGACGAGATCCTTCCCGAGTTCCAGGACCTCACGGCCGGCGGCGAGCTGCCGATGGGGCCCGGCGGGCCGGTCATGCGGGTGGAGGTGCTCGACCCGGAGCGGGCCCTCGCGTTCCGGATCGCCGACGGGAACTGGGTGTGGATCTTCGCACTGCTGCCCGAGACGGGATCGACCAGGCTGATCAGCCGGAACAGGATCGTCACGGCGGGCTTGCCACGGGCCGCCCGGCCGTTCTACCTGCTGTTCATGGAGCCGGGCAGCCTGGTCATGGAGCGCAAGATGCTGCTCGGCATCAAGGCGCGCGCCGAGCGCCTCGCCCGCGAGCGGGCCGCCTAGGCAGGCGACTCCGGTCCCGGACGCCCCTGGGGTTACCGCGAGACGGGCGGCGGCAGCGAGCAGAACGGCGCTCGCCGCGGTCGTGTGCGGGGTGGCGGTGCCCCGGGGCTTGGTCCACGATTGGAAGGGGTGCGATGTGGGCGCAAATACGGCAGCGCGGGTGCCGGTGGACCGGGCCAGCTCGGGCGACCTGATGCAGCTGGCCACGGACGTGGGGCCTTCCCCCATGAATGTCGGTGCCGTGCTGGTCCTTGGCACCGGGCCCGGCTTCAGCGTGCGGGAAGCGCAGCGGGTGCTGGGTGAGCGCGCCCGGGCCGTGCCGCGGCTCCGGCAGCGGCTGCGCCGGGCGCCGCCGGGCTGCGGCCGGCCGTTCTGGGCCGACGACCCGGCATTCGACTTGCGGCATCACGTCCGGCAGCTGCCCTGCCGGCCACCGGGCGACGAGCGGGCACTGCTGGAAGTTGCCGCGGCCGTCACCCTCGCGCCCCTGCCCCGCTCCCGGCCGCTGTGGTCGGCCACGTTCGTCACCGGCTTGGCCGGCGGCGGCACCGGGCTGGTCATCGTCATGAACCACGTGCTGGCGGACGGCATCGGCGGGCTCGCGGTCCTGGCCATGCTGGCGGATGAGGCTCCGGGCCTGCCGCCAGGTAACCCGGAGCTGGCGCGGTTCCCGGTCCCGGCTCCCCGCACCCGTACGCTCGCCGCCGACGCCTGGGCGGGACGGGCACGCGGCCTGACCCGCCTTGCGCGGAGCGCGCGCACGCTCCGGCAGGGCCTGGCCGAACTGGGCGGCGCCCGCTCGCCCGCCCGGCTCCCGCCGACGTCCCTGAACCGCCCCACCGGGCCGCAGCGGCGCCTCGATGTCGTCGCCGCCGACCTGGCCGCGATCCGCGACCTGGGTCACGCCCACGGCGGCACCGTCAACGACGTGGTCCTCGCCGCCGTCGCCGGGGCGATCCAGGCCCTGCTGGCAAGCCGGGGCGAGGAACTCAGCCTGGTGACGGCATCCGTGCCCGTGTCGGCACGCCGGGCAGCTGCCGGCGGCCAGCTCGGCAACCAGGTCGGGACGATGCCGCTGGCCGTGCCCGCCGGCGGCGACCTGGCCGCCCGGGTGACCCGGATCGCCGCGATAACCCGCGAGCGCAAGACAGCGGCCCGCGGCACTTCGGCCGCGCTGCTCGGACCGCCGTTCCGGCTGCTGGCTCCCACCGGGCTGCTCCGCTGGTTCTTCAACCGCCAGCGGCTGGTTCACACCTTCGTCACCAACCTGCGCGGCCCGGCCGAGCCGCTCACATTCACCGATGCCGCGACCCGGCGGGCGCTGATCATCACGGTGCGCACGGGCAGCAACGGGCCGGCCGCGCGGGCCGTGCAGGACCAGATCAACTTCAGGAACAACCTGAACGGCCACACGCTGCCCGTAGACGGCGTCTTCGGGCCCAAGACGCAAGCCGCCGTCAGGGCGTCGCCTACGATGTCTGCGGCTTCCCGGTGGACGCCGTTGCCGGCCCGCTGACCTGGCAGGCACTGGTCACTGAGGCGCTCGCCGGCTAAGGAAGCCCTTCCCTTGCCCGGAACGGGCCGGGGCGCCTGCCGGCACCACGACAGGCCAGGCCTGTGCCGGACCACCGCCGCCACGGTCCGATCGGGAGACAAGATCAGTCCCCGCCAGCAGGCCGGCGCCCGCCCTTGCCCGGATGCACCAGGCCGCGACACAACGCGGGAACTTCCGCTCCTGCTGACGGTGGAGATGGCTGCCGAAGCGAAGTTGGGCGGTTGCCTGTTGCCCTGGCCAGCGCCTGTGGGTCAGCGCACGGCTTGTCGATGTTCGCGCCTGGTCTGGGAGCGTCAGCCGCATCAGCCGCTAGCGGCAGCTCAGCCGCTGATGCCTGGTTCCCGGCTCGGCGAGATGCTCTCGGCCAGCTTACTTGCCCACTCGCGCGCCCGCTCCGGCTCGTCCGGTACGAGATGGTTCTGTTTGGTCACCAGAAGCTCTCCGGCGGTGTGGCCACGTCGAAGCCGTGCGCGAAGCAGCCGTGTCACCTGCCGGGACGACCGGCCGGTGAGCGTGGCGTTGCCTTGCATCCTGGTATCGAAGGCGGCCGCCCTGGCCTGGTAGCGGCCAAGCGAGCCGAGCCACTCCCGCAGTCCCGTGCCGGCCGCGCCCGGTTCGGCCTTCAGGCTGCTTTCCGGCTTGTCGGCCGCCTCGAGGGCCGACCTGCGCGTGGATGCGCGGCTCATGCCGTGGACGTGTGTCGGGCCGCCGACCACCACGAGGCTGAGCACTCGGAAAAGCTCCGCTAGGTGGCATGACCAAGTGACCGGGTGACGGCCGCAGGGTGCGGCCGTCACCTGCGAAAGGCCGCAGCAGGGCGAGTTCGCAGAGGCGCTTAGCTGTCAGCGCCGGACACGGTCCCGGAGTTCTTTCCGTCTGGGTTCTGGCTAGCTGGCGGCGGGTGGGCTGCGGCCCAGTGCCGGTAGGCGTCTACCGCAGATGGCAGGGTGGGGAACAGCAGGTCGGGCCCGATCGCCTTTGCGAGGCCGAACGCCTGCAGACGGACGAGCAGGTCCTGTTTGACGCGGGCGAGCGCCAGGATGGTCCCGTCCCGGGCAAGTTGGTCACGGACCTGGTCCAGCGCTTCCAGGGCGGTGAAGTCGACCTCTACGTTGGCTTCAACGTTGAGTACAAACCACTGGGCGGGCTGGTGCGGTCCGCCGCTGCGGGCAGCCGCGAGGATCCGGCGGCGGAAGTCCTGGGCGTTGGCGAAGCACAGCGGTGCGTCGTAGCGGTAAACCACCAGGCCGGGGATGGTCCGGGCTTGCGGGTAGTCATCGATGTCGTGCATGCCGGCCATCCCGGGCACGGTTCCCAAGATGGCATCGTGCGGGCGGGCGACGCGGACCAGTAGTTCCGCGACGGACACGCCCACGGCGACTAGCACGCCGTACAAGATCCCCAAGGCGAGCACCCCCAGGAACGCCGCCGCGGCGATGACGAGTTCGCCGCGGCGGAAAGCGACTAGGCGCCGCACCGCGGTCAGATCGATCAGCAGTGTGGCCGCGTAGATCACCAGCGCGGCAAGCGCGGCCAGCGGGAATGCCGCTAGCAGCGGGCGGAGGGCATACAGCACGGCGAGCACGGCCGCGGCCGCGGTCACCGATGTCAGCTGGGTACGGCCGCCGGCCGCGACGCCGATCGCCGTCCGGCTGCCGCTGCTGGAGACGGGGAAGCCGCGCACCAGGCTGACGGCGGCGTTGGCCGCACCCAGGGTAAGCAACTCCCGGTTCGCGGTGATCTGCTCATCGCGCCGGGCGAACGCGCGGGCGGTGAGCACGTCGTCACTGAAGGCGACGATGAGCACGCTGAAGGCGGGCAGCGTCAGCTGGCCGAGAGTGGCAGGCCGCAGGGCGGGGAGTTCCGGGGCGGGCAGGCCAGCCGGGATCGTCCCGGCCACCCGTATCCCCTGCCGCTGCAGCCCGAGCCCGGCGACCGCCGCGGTCGCGAGCAGGACCGCGAGCAACGGCCCTGGCACCCGCGGCCACCGGGCGCGCACGGTGAACAGGAACGCCAGGACGGTCACGGTGAGCAGCGAGGTGGCGAGCCGGGCATCGCCGAGGTGAGAGGCGAACGCCGCCAGCTGCGGAACGAACTCCTCGCCGGTGACCGGCACGCCCGTGGCGGCGCCGAGTTGCCCGGCGATCATGATCAGTGCGACGCCGGTCAGGTAACCCACCAGCACCGGCCGGGACAGCAGGTCGGCGAGGAAGCCGAGCCGTACCAGCCCGGCGGCCACGGCCATCGCCCCGGTCAGCAGCGCGAGGGTCGTGGCCAGCGACGCGTACCGGGCCGGGTTGCCCGCCGCCAACGGGCCGATCGCGGTGGCGGTCATCAGCGCGGTGGTTGCTTCCGGACCGAGTGACAGCGACCGGGACGATCCCATCGCCGCGTAGATGAGCAGGGCGGGCACGGCAGCCCACAGCCCGGCGGCCGGGCTCAGCCCGGCGACCCGCGCGTACGCCATCACCTGCGGCACCAGGTAAGCCGCGACCGTCACCCCGGCCAGCACGTCGCCGCGCAGCCAGGACCGGCGGTACCCCCGTGCCGCCGCGGGGAGCGGCAGCCCCGCACCCCGGCGGTACCCCACGGTACGCCTCACCGGCATACACCCCCTCCGCCGCTGAAGCCAAGCCGCCTGAAGCGACGCGCTTCACCGCGGAGCAGTCGCCGGACAAGCGCCGAGAGTTCCCTGGCCAGCGGGACCTGCGCCATTGCATGCGGAACGGCGTGTTGACCAGCAGGTTACTACAGGGTCGCCGTGGCTGGCCGTGCTGCTGGGGCGTGATCGAACACGCCTGATGACCGAACCCGCCGTTCCGGCTGGACATTGGCCGCACGGAGGACCGGCCGGAACCGCAGGACCTGCCCGGCCCAGCGGGAACGACGGAAGGCTGATCCATGGGCGCCTTCTTCAGGCAATGCGCGGCCTGGCCGATGTTCTCCGTGAGCGCCTGGCTGCTCATGATCTTCGCCGGGATCGTCAGCGCCGACGTCGGCATCAGCCCGTTCGGCTACGTGACGTCGATGGTGGTCGCGATCGGGCTGTGGCTTACCCTTGCCCCCGCGATCGGCGCGGTGGGCCGCGGGAGTCCAGTTCCGCCGGTTCGCCTCTCGCCTGAATCAGGAGTTCAGTACATGTCGCCGCGCCGCCGCTTGGCCTCGAAGGCGCGCTGGTCCTGCATGTCGGCGGCGTACCGGTCCACCATCGACCGGTCGTGCCACCCCATCAGTCGCATCAGGTCGCCTTCCGACCCGCCGCCCGCCAGCCAGTCATTCGCGACCGTGTGCCGGAACATATGGGGGTGGACCGCCTGCGGATCGTAGCCCGCCTCCTCGGCTCGCCGGTCGAGCATCTGGTAGACGCCCGAGCCCGTCATCGGCCCGCGGTTGCGGCTGCCTAGCCACAGCGCGGCCAGCCTCGCCTGCCTGTGCGACCGGCGGACCCGGAGGTAGTCCGTCAGCGCCTGCGCCGACCTCATCATGAGCGGCACCAGTCGCCCCTCCGAGAAGTCGCGGGCGCCCTTGAGCGGGACCACCCTCACGAACGGCCGGGTGATCAAGTCCTCCGACAGGTCGGTGATCTGCTGCTGGGCGAGTTCCTCGCGGCGGACGCCCTCGGTGAGCATCCGGATCATCGCGTGGTCGCGCGCGTCGACGAACGATGTCGCCTTGCCGCCGCCCGTCACCTCCAGGAGGTCCCGGATGAAGCTCTCGTCCAGCGTCGACGGGCGGGACTGCACCGGCCCGTAGCGGACCATGTCATCGGTCCACGGGTCCGGGTGGTCGTACCGGAACGCCAGCCACGTGAACAGGTGGTGCAGGTTGCGCTGCCGGGTATTGGTGCCGCCCTGGCTGTGCGCGTTCCGGTAGGCCGCGAAGAACCTGTTCAGCACGTCGACGGAGCACGCGGTGAA
>Ga0335072_10003882_pt1 | contig 22339 bp, 20 predicted proteins | sample Lox_Sample_21_FD_206725 | JGI IMG/M metagenome (GOLD analysis project Ga0335072, IMG submission 206725) | Soil microbial communities from Loxahatchee National Wildlife Refuge, Florida, United States - Lox_Sample_2.1 | ecosystem: Environmental > Terrestrial > Soil > Wetlands | place: USA...
ACACGTGATGATGAAATAAATTTTGGATTTGGAATTCATGAGGGTTGCTTTTTTGGACCCTTTTACGTTATGTCCAGTTGCCGTTAGTGTGTCTCCCGCACACGCCAGGGGCAACCAAAAAAAAACCCATAAGGCGGTGAGAAAGATAAAAGTATGTTTAGCAGCCTTCCCGACAAGGCAGACGCTGTGCATGTTGATACTTAGTTTGTGAAACGCAGTGGGACACGCCAAACATCAAACTCTTCCACAATGAGCAAGTTTGGGGTTCTGGTGATGGGCCCTGCCGGCGCAGGCAAAGCAAGTTGATTCCTTCCCATCTCAATTTAAAATTTCTCTCCTGACCACCCAACCACTAGACCACTTTCTGCACGGCTCTCATAACGCACCTACGCAACAACCACCGCTCATGCTTCTACGTAAACCTCGACCCCGCCGCCGAAGACTTCTCGCACCAGCCCGACCTCGACATCAAAGACCTGATCTCTCTCGAAGATGTCATGGAAGAAATGGGCCTAGGCCCTAATGGCGGCCTGATCTACTGCTTCGAATTCCTGCTCGAGAACCTCGATTTTATTACTGAGGCCCTGGATCCGCTGACGGACGAATACCTTATTATTATTGACATGCCGGGTCAGATCGAGCTGTACACACATATCCCGATTTTGCCGGCGCTCGTGAAGCATCTCACGCGCACAGGGGCGCTTGACATCAATCTGTGCGCGGCGTATTTGCTCGAGGCGACGTTTGTGGTGGATAGGGCGAAGTTCTTTGCGGGGACGCTGAGTGCCATGAGTGCCATGATCATGCTGGAGGTGCCGCATGTGAATATTCTGTCGAAAATGGATCTACTCAAGGGGCAAGTCGGGAAGAGGGAACTGAAGCGCTTTTTGGATCCGGATACTACGCTTCTGGATGACGAACCGGGAGGTGCCGGTGCAGGATATGAGGAGGAAGATGATGATGATGGGACGGGAGATCCGACAGAGGCGAAGAGTGTGATGCGCGGGGCGAGTTTCAAAAGGTTGAATCGGGCGGTTGCGCAGCTGATTGATAGCTTCAGTATGGTGTCATATCTAAAGCTTGATGTGCAGGATGAGGATAGTGTGGGTGGGATATTGAGTTACATTGACGATGCGATCCAATTTCACGAGGCGCAAGAGCCCAGAGAGCCACACGATGCTATCGATTATGATGATGCACAAATGGATTAGGCTGGACGCGGATCATTGGGAGGCGTTGATGTACAGGTGGGATTTTAAGACTATGGGAGCATAGCGCCGGCGTTAATTGTTGAGATATCCAAAACCATCAAGACCCAGCATCCTGCCCTTTGTAGGACCTTCCCCCTCAACACCTTGACTCCATGACTCCCCATGCCCGGTGAACTCCTTTCTCGTGGCAAGATCCCAGCTACTTACGAATTAAATATATCAAAATTCCTCTTTTCCGCATCTCAAAGCCAAACCCAGACGTCACCTCCACGCCGTCCTCGCATTCCCTCCACTAACACCATACCTCCTACCACCTGCGTTCCTCACCCTCCCCTGATGTTGATATCCCTCCCACCGCCTATACTCCCTCCACCAAACATCCTTAATCTCCTGCGCCCACTCCGCCAAATCCCCCACCGTCCTCCCCAACCCCCTCTGCCACACCACCATCACTAAAACGACGATCCCCCCATAAAACAGGACCTGGAACATGATGCGCGTCCAAAACACGATGATTCTCCGCGCGAAATTCAGGATTTGCATGCTGATGACGAGCAGTAATAGCAGCAGGCCCACAGTTATTACTGCCGGGGAATCTTGCGCGAAGGTGGCGGCGCGGTTGAGGGCCGGAAGAAGAACCGGGGTGAGATTGGATTGGATTGTAGAGATGAGGGAGGTGGCGGAGCGGATGTAGGGGTGTAGGTGGTGATAGAGCGTGAGGAGGTAGGGTGTGAAATCTGCGCGCAGGGAGTTAGCAGGTCCTATGAAAGGGCTGTTGCGCGGATCCGCCTGCGCACCTTGGAAGATGTCCATCTTCGAGCCTGGATATATATATATAGTACCTGGTTAAACGGTCACGGAGTTGTGGTTGCGGCTCTAGTGATGGGTTGTTTCCATGTGAAGTTGATTGTTGTCCTTTCTGGAATGCGGACGTGAGAGGTTCTCTCGGCCTAAGTTCGCAGGTTTTAATTCCAGCTCAGATTAAAAAAGGTTTCGTTATACAATGCGTTCCCGGTTTATAATCCACGGGATACTTGCGGAGGTTTCTTTATAGCTAGAGGTTTTGATGACTTTCGAGTGCTTCAGATCGCGCAGCCTTCCGATGCGATAACCAAAAAGTAGCCTTGACGGACTAAGCTAACTTGTTCTGGTTAGCGTAATAAAGATCACATGGAGAAGAGGAGGCTGTTTGATTTCAATATTGTCTACCTTGTAGTCGAACTGTTATTGACTTCAAGTGACCATTAAGACGAATCATGATCTGGATGCTCCATGTGCCGACGGTTGATAGGAGCGGTAAAGGTGTTATAGTTATTACAGTCTTATGTCTAATATCTCCTAGACTAGCTCTTTGTGTCGTCGCCAAGCCATAATTCACGTGACCCTTCGCCGCCTTTCTCAGCCATCCGCAAGCGCCTCACTGTGCCTTCTCCACTCGTTCCCCTCTGCTCAACAGTATTTTGATGCCAGGAGCCACTTTTGGTCCCAAGGAGCCCGTTCTACCGCCCCATTAGCGCACGGAAGGTGATGGAGGTATCGCAGGCTCCCAACCCATCTCGCCATTGCCTAGTCCAACTATTGCTAGCAATTAGCCCTGCAATGCATCTCTCATCTTGCTCTACTATAACTATTTCCCCTTCCGCTTCTAGTGTTCGTCTGCTCTTGAGCTGCGCTAATTCTCTCTACCTCGATATCTGCCATTGCAGTATTGTATTTTAGGGTTATTTTCACAGTTTTAAGAGCTCTTATGTGCAGCTATAAGGAAGTTGCATAAGATAGGCAAGAAAAAGACTTTAGAAAATGTAATAATAGCTTAAGGGAATAATTTTAATAGCGTATACTTCTGAGCGTTTGGTTGTTCTCGGTGTTGCGCCCTAAAATTTAAGGGTTACATCGTTGTCCAAGTTTGTCCTGTTTGCATTTATGATTCTACCTTGGAATGTGTCTAAAAGTGTATCGCCGTGTGAAATTTCCTGTCCCCAAAATCTCGTGGTGATTCACAAGGCGTTTGGAAGCATGACTTCAGCAACATGACCCTCCCCTGCAGAGTCGACTTTGGTAAGTATTGTCTTGCCATGTGGATCGTGTGGAAGGCCGCAAGCTCAGTAAGGTTAAGTTTTCGATATCCAATCATACGTACAGGTTCCTAAGTCGAAGAGCGCATATTAAGCCGCAACTGTAGAGTACCCGGTTCCCTGGACTTATGCGGGTCTCGTAAACAGCACCTAATACTCATCAAGTTCTACTGTCAGTCAGTGCTTTCTCTTTGACTCTGCAAACAAAGCAGGTCTTTGAGTTCCACAGCTGAGGCACCCTGGTCCCCGCGAGCAGTAGCCTACTACCACTACCACGACACAGTTTCAGTGCTATGGCTCTCTCAACCCTCAAAAATCAAGAATACACAGTGGGATGGATCTGCGCTCTTCCTTTAGAAATGGCCGCTGCGAGGGCTATGTTGGACGAACTTCACGGGAGGCCACCAGAGCAGCATAAGTCGGACCAGAATACATATTTTTTAGGTCGCATCGGACAACACAATATCGCTGTTGCTTGTCTCCCAGCAGGAGTGTACGGTACGACCTCCGCGGCTACAGTCGCAGCCCAGATGCTCTCCAGCTTCGAATCAATACGAATCGGTCTGATGGTCGGCATCGGAGGCGGAGTTCCTAGTAAAGGGTGTGATATTCGACTTGGTGATGTGGTTGTCAGCAAGCCAGGAAAGACATTAGGAGGAGTAGTACAATACGATTTCGGAAAAACAATCGAAGGCAAATTTACACGCACTGGTTCACTAAACAAGCCACCTCAGATACTACTCAATGCGGTTGCCGGTCTTGAAATGGAGCATATAATAGAAGAGAGCAAGATTCCCGAATTCCTTTCAGAGATGTTGGTCAAACATCCCAAGATGCAGGCCGACTTCTCATATCCAGGTGCATTGAATGACCGGTTATATCAAGCGGACTACAATCACGTAGGCGACGGCAACACATGCGAATCTTGTGACGCCAGCAAGGCGATAGATCGACCAAACCGAGGTACTAATGCTCCGCAAATCCACTATGGCGTCATTGCGTCTGGCAACCAAGTGATCAAACATGGTGTTACTAGAGATCGGCTTAGAGAAGAGCTTGACATCATTTGCTTCGAAATGGAGGCGGCTGGTCTGATGGACAATTTCCCATGCCTTGTTATACGCGGGATATGTGACTACGCAGACTCCCACAAGAACAAGCGCTGGCAAAAGTATGCTGCTGCAACGGCGGCCGCATACGCAAAGGAACTCCTTGGCATCGTTCCAGCTAGCCAAGTGGAAACAGCTCCTACAGCAGCCGAAGTAATAAAGACCGGTTAGTATGTCTCCACTATATTTGTGCCTATTACTATGTAGCGCTAAAGAACATTGTTTAACAAATTTAGGCAGTATCTGAAAATCTGGCCAAGATTGAAGGTGAAGTGACTACTATGGGTGCAACCCTCAATTCCGTTCGGAAAGGCAAGTTTGACTTCTTTGCGGAAATGCTTTAAAGAATTTTAGCTGATTGTATTTTAGATAATTATCGTCAAGAAGTCCTTCGCTGGCTTACTGAAGTTGACTATGCAGCACAATACAGCGACTTTCTCACTAGACGCCAAAAAGGAACAGGGCTATGGCTGCTAAAATCAACCGAGTTTACCGCATGGCTGACTGGCACTCAAAAGACTTTGTTCTGCCCTGGGATTCCTGGTGCTGGAAAGACCATAATGGCGTCAATTGTGGTTGAGCATCTATGGGAGACGTTCCCAGAGAAGACCTTTTTGAATCATAAGACAGGTATAGCGTTTCTATACTGTAGCTACGGAAGGCGTGAAGAGCAGAAAGCTGTTAATTTACTTTCTGCAGTCCTAAAACAGCTGGCCCAGGAACAACCTTTGATTCCCACTGTCGAGGCACTATACAGTGATCATGTTAAACATAGAACGCGGCCCTCGTTCGATGAAGTCTCCAAGTCACTTCACGCTATTATTGAACGCTACTCTCAAGTATTTGTCGTTGTTGATGCTCTAGATGAATGCAGGGATGACGATGGCACTCGTAGGAAGTTGTTGTCCGAAATTCGCAACTTACAATCTCAGTTCAACGTAAAGTTGATGGCAACTTCGCGTTTTATTCCTGAAATTGAGCATGAGTTCGAAACAGACATTCGCCTAGAAGTTCGAGCTATCGATGAGGATGTAGAACAATACTTAGACAGCCAGATGTCACGTCTGCGAAGTTTTGTTATACGAAGTCCTACCTTGCCACAGCTCATCAAAACAAATATTACTAAAGCTGCTGATGGGATGTAAGTATTTCTATTGTGTTTTTAGCCTCAAGAAAGATGCTTAAATCTCATCAGGTTTCTCCTTGCGCGACTTCATCTGGACTCGCTTACAGACAAGACCACAACTTCGCATATTAAGTCTGCCTTACAAACGCTTCCAAGGGGTAAGGAGGCTTTAGACGAAGCATACGGAAAAGCAAAAGAGAGAATTGATAGCCAACAGCAAGGTTTTCGTGATTTGGCGAAACGTGTCTTGTCCTGGATCACATATGCTCAAAGGCCACTTACCACAAAAGAGCTTCAACATGCTCTAGCTGTCAAACCCGGAATGCAGGAGCTAGATAGGGAAAACATTCCGGACGTTAATGATATGGTCTCTTTTTGCGCAGGCTTAGTCATAGTCGATCTGGAAAGTAATATTATTCGACTGGTTCACTATACCACTCAAGAGTATCTTAAGCGCATCCTAGCAACTTGGATCCCTGACGCTCCAACGAGCATTGCAATAACATGTCTCACTTACCTATCGTTCAAGATTTTCGCAAGTGGCTGCTCTCCGAATGACAGAGAATTTGAGGATAGGCTAGCACAGAACGTGTTTTTAGGCTATGCCGCTAGTCATTGGGCGAATCACGCTCATGAGGTCCAAGTGGATGTAAAAGAGGTAGCTCTTCCATTCCTCAGGAATGAATCCTTAGCTTCCGCTACCAATCAAGTGATCTCAGCCCCACCATATCGATATCCTGGATATAGCCAAGGATGGCAGGAAACAGGCTTACATGTTGTAGCACGTTTTGGTCTCCAAGACTTCTTAGCGAGCTTGCTGGAATGTAATGAATATGCCGACTCTAAGGACGCTCAATATGGTCGGACGCCGCTATCGTGGGCCGCAGAGAATGGGCACGAGGCAGTAGTGAAGCTGCTGCTGGAGAAGGCCATAGATGTAGACTCTAAGGATAACAGTAATCAGACGCCGCTGTTGTGGGCCGCAAGGAATGGGCACGAGGCAGTAGTGAGGCTGCTGCTGGAGAAGGCCATAGATGTAGACTCTAAGGACGCTCGATATGGTCGGACGCCGCTGTTGTGGGCCGCAGAGAGTGGGCACGAGGCAGTAGTGAGGCTGCTGCTGGAGAAGGCCGCGGATGTGGACTCTAAGGACGCTCGATATGGTCGGACGCCGCTGTCGTGGGCCGCAAGGAATGGGCACGAGGCTGTAGCGAAGCTGATAGAGTCAAAAACTCAAAGAAGTCAATGAAAACTTCACCTCCACCCCACCCACCGCCAGCTGCTCATCTTCCTATTTATATTTAATTGTCATTCTTCTTGGCTCCAGAAGATGATATAATAATGGGGTAACTATAACATTCTACCTTTCTATACCGTCTGGTAATCTTCTCCACGGGATAGCTTACTAATTGCTTGATAGTCTATAAGTCAAGGGCGACTTGACGTCCTAGGCAGTCGGATGCTCAGCGAATTTTTAGGCATAAGTCTTGAGTTTCAGGCATCAATCTGCAGAGCGTCCGGCTGATATCTCAAATACAGCCGTCATGTACGGATAGCTAGTGAGTAATTTGAGGCCTCTGTGTTACATAGCATCTTGAAGATCTTCCATCCTGAGCCCGGGGTAGGCGGGACGCGCAACGGCGGCGTCATTTATGGTAATGCCCAGTTTTCCCTCTGATATAACACGCAGTTCTCCGAGGAGACTGTCGATGGCGCCTACGTCTTTTTGTTGCTAGGAGGCTCTACCGCTTGTTGAGTCTTTACTCTCGTCGCAAATTGAAAATCCCCTGTACCAGACTTCATACCCAACCCCTCCCCCTCAACCTGCTATCACTTGCGGCCATCTCTGCAAAGCTCAGCCCAGGCTACCTACTGCTCAGGCTGTCTCGGGACAGTCCCTTCCGCGCAGGGAAAAAAGGACTGTCCGCAACTTCGGAGCGGTATACTGCACTGTATGTAGTATGTTCTATTGTTTTATATATAAAAAGCTACTGAGACTCCAGATTGAACTCTTCTATCAGCTGTGACGTGCTCATTGCCTTCGCCTTCCCGTTCTTCTTGGTCTTTGCCTGCTGTCTCTCTTTTGCCTCTGCCAGCTTTGCGTCCTGCGACATCTGCGAAGCTACATCTCAAGTGGGACGTCCCACGCGGCTAGAACGATGAGGTTCTCCGTCTTCGTCGAATATATCGTGATCTAGAGCCTTGGTGTTGTCGGCATCGGAGGAGCTGAAGTTAAGAGAAGAAAGTTGACTCTGACTTTGGTGCTAGTGTTCTGCAATCATTGCAGTTCTCTCTTCTTCTCTTTCTTATGTTCATCTTGAGCTCTGTCTGCTTCTGCTGCAACAGCAGCAAGCCGTCGCTGTCTGCCTCTTCTTCTTCTGCAACCTCAAGGCCTGTCATAGCCCTTATTCTGCTGCTTGGGAAGTGTTAGAGCTTATGCTCCACAAGAGGCCCTGGCATTGCCAGTGGCACTTGCGCCAGACTGACCAGCCTTTATTCTTGTCGTGCAGCTAGTTTACCTGTGCCGCTCGCAAACTTTGCTGCAAAGTTCTCGGGCTCTCTGGGAGGCAGAGAACTATGCTGCTGAAGAGCTGCAAGTGCTGCTTCACAAATAAGATCCTGGCCACGGTTGACAAATCTGTCACCAGCGTGTCTGTCTGTGGGCTCTGGAGCTGGTTGCTGGGCTTCGAAGTTGCGGACAGTCCTTTTTTCCCTGCGTGGAGGGGACTGTCCCGAGACAGCCTGCCTACTGCTCAAGCGCTGCATGAGGATCGCTGACACACCACGGTGATATTAATGAGTTCTTTCTATTTAAGTGTCACTCGCAGCAACCGGATACGGGATCGTCTGCACCCAGTGGCCCCTGGAAAGCTGGAGGTTAGTATTAGCTGGTGGCGGTGGCAGTTATAGGCCAAACCAGGCTCTTCACTCACCCGTGCTCACTCCGACTTTGCCTCACCCCCAGCAATAGCGGTAAAAGCAGCTCGCCTCACCTCTATAACAGAAGCGCATTTTGTTTGGTGAGGATCTAGGTGTGATAATTACGATGTTACAAATCATAATGGATCATTTAACCCGTAACGAAATCCATTGACAGGACAATCCCCATCACCTACATCGTTGCATGCGGCAAACCCACTCCCGACGGCGAGATGTACCCTAATAAGTTCTCTGAGCGCGCCTCTGCTCCACTCTGTGCCCCTTATTGTTATAGAAATCTTAAACCTGATCCCGACGAGACCGGTCAGTTCCTCACATCAGTCGTTGAGCGGCATCACCTGGGTATCCTCCAAGAAGACTCTGGCGATGTATATCATGCAACAAACCCGCAAAAAGAACTCCTCCACTCAGCCCTTCCCTTCCTCTCTCCCGATCCAGATGTATTACCAGAATATTCGAGCCCACAATATGGGACATTTTAGCACCTATTTGCCGATCTGGAGGCGCTTGTGGTCGCCTCGCCGGGGATTTGCTCCAACAATCTTGCGCGGAAAGGTCTAGGGGACAAGTTCTATGCAAGCAAGACCTGCGATTGGGATTGCGGGAAGGCGGATATCAAGGTTCGCAAGGGCTGTAAAACTTTGGGGTATGAAATACATCATTTATTATTATTATTATTATTATTATTATTATTATTATTATTATTATCTATGTGGGGTAAGTTCCTCCACAAATGGAATGTACCTGGCTTTACTACAGCAACTGGCCAGTATAGCGCTGGGTATGAGACGCCACGTCACACGGCTTTATACCGCAGGTACGAAACAGACAGGAGGCATTACCTACATGTTGACCTACACCCAGATGGTGGGCACGAATCGAAGGGGCAAAGCACTTCGTACGATGGATGATGTATTCAGGCAGGCTAGGGCAGTTTGCTCTATCTAAACGCTTGCTATTCGACAGCGAATAGCTCTCTCTTTGACAGATAAGTGGCGGTGAGGCCATTTGTTTAGTAATTGCAGGCTGCAAGTAATTTATAGATTCGTACGGAAACGAGCAGCTTAGGGCTTTTTATCCTATTACAATAGTAGCAAGGTTTTCCCTAGTTTTTAGACTTTCATAGGAGACCCGCATAGCCTTAAGCTCAAACGGTGTAAGATAATAATAGTAATAATATCTATGTGGGGACTGACAGGCTGAGGAGGTATTGTTTAAAGGAGTGCTAGGCAAAGGGCTGGCCATCTCACAAGGAGAATCGCAAGTGTGAGCAGAGGGAGCGCGAGCTAGGCTTGCTGCCACCGAATAAAACCCTAGTTGGCGTCAATGTCTCGTGGACTCTTTTTTTTTTTTTTTTTTTTTTTTCAGAATAAAGATTGTGAGAGAATCAAAATACAGAGCTGAACGTGTAGGTTGTTTGCTGGTTTAGGTTGATATAGTAGGAATTTTTTTAAGTTCAGAGTGTATTGTATATACTCAAGACTTTGCTCACTTTCTCAAAGTGTAGTTTAGTTAATGAGCGTAAAATCTAATCTGAGGAGTTTTCTGGCTATGTCTCCTATCGGAGAGATCTGGTGTTTTTTTGGGGGCCATTTTGATGTTCAAATCTGCGCTGTTTTGAAAGGTGATGGTGATTATCAATTTGGTTATTGCTCTTGGTTTCTGAAATAACATATGTAAAGAGTGTTCCATGACAGTTGCTCTATCTTTTGGCTTTGTTATTTTATATTTACCTTGTTTCCTTCTTTCTTCGCCACTGCTAAGTTTTGTTTTATATAGCCAGCTTTCGAGTGTTTCACGTTTAGTTATCACAAGGACGGGCGTCACAATCAGCACATTTCACAGAATTTCATACAGCCCTGTCAGGTGCGGAAATATTGATTGTAATTTCTAAATGTTCAGTCAGAGCTGATGTGTGGAGAAAGTTAGGCTGGAACCCCTCTACGGGTTCTGCCCATGCATTTGTGTAGAAGTAGTTCAGCAGAGAAGCCGCATCCCATCCGGATATTCCCAAGCGCCTCTCGTTGCATAATACGCCAATTTTGCTTAGTATTTCATGTATCAGTAGGCAGATCCCGGGATTTCTGGTGTAGGCACATTTGCAGCCGTAATAGGCCGAGGTGATAGACCACCAGGTCGTACGTCGTCGCCCATCGATGTCCTCCCTATCGCGGTTTTCGCTACTCGCCCTGAATTCGATCGCTTCCGCTGGACAGCCCAGTCCTCGGGCTCAGTCCATTGCCCATTCGAGGTCGATGTTCGTGGTTCGCGGATTGAAGACACACTTGCACTACTTCTGTGGCTCTTGCTTCTCAGGTGACCGGCACTAGCTGCCTTCGATAAGCGCCTGCTTTGTCTCCTTGCGGGCGCGATGAAGGGAGCAGCACCTGGTATTGCGCCGTCTGTGAGACCACTGCGGGCGTTGGGGGCGTGAGCGACGGGAGGAGGTGGAGGATAGGGAAGCGCTTCGCCGGAGCCAGGAGGTGGAGACGTGGCAGGGCTGGACGAGTTGGGGCTGGATGAGACGGTCCAGGTCCAGCCTGATTGGGGTTGAAAGACTATTGATGAAGCATTGCGGACGTGCGTGCTAGGTGTCTCGGCCATTGGTTGTGTGTTTCCCCGCCATGTGGCAATTTCGTCGTCGTCGATGGGAGAAGCACCGCGGTGGGAGAAGGGCGAGAACGGGGATTGGTGGCGGCGGTAGCGGCGGAAGAGTATGGAAGTTATTATGAGGATTGCGAGACCGAGGACTGTGATACAGACAGCAAGTATGATGGTTTGGGTGCGGCTGTCGATCGTTGATGATGAGGAAGTGGAAACTGGCGCAATGGCGGCTGAGCTTGATGGAGAGAGTGTTGTTGTTAAACTTATGGTAGGGCTTGTTGGGATAACAAGACTCGTACTGCCTGTAGCAGTACTGTCCGTAGTAGTGTCCGCAGCAGTAGTTACAGAAGAAAGTTGGGTTGGAAGTGAAGACGGAACTGAAGATGTAGTGACCTCGGACGAAATATAAGACGCAGCATCCGAGGATAGAGATGCCAATAGGGAAGATATTAACTCGCTAGCAGAGGATTGACTAGGTGAGACTTGTGATAATGTCGTGGAATCGTACAACACTCGCGGCTCTGGGCTCGCCTTCCTCCCTCCTATATGCAACTCCGACTCAGCCAATGCGATCAAAACGAACAGCAGCAAAACAGCCAAGATATGGCGTGAGAACATATTGATAAATTTCTGTACGGTGCTTAACGGATCCCGATGTTGCCGTCAGCACATAGCGAATAAGATTGTGATAGTTGCCAAAATGGTCATGCAGACCGTTCATCAAAAAAGATATAAGAAGAATAGAAGAGTGAGGATATGGGTAATTCTTTTCAAAGGACCAATGTTACTCCGACCATGACACCGACCTCGTCGTCGTCGTCGTCGTCGTCCGGCATGAAGAGGTGGTGATAAGGGAAAGGTGGGTACAGGGAGTAATATAAGATTATTAGAAAAGAAGTGATCACATAAGAGCAAGACGGGGGCATTAGAAGATCACGCACGCAGGTACGGCTCTTGGCGGAGGCCATGGCTTAGATGCGGCGTGGCATGGCTGGTCCGCTACAGGGTACACAAACATGCTTTCGGCCCCGATGTTTGAGATGCGGGCTGCTTTGCAGACAGCGTCATGTCGTGGCGCGCAAGCCTGTGCTCTGTTGGCTGGATTGCTGGCTGTGACCCCGCACAGACAGGAACACCATCCAAAACAGGCGTTCTGTATATATATCCCTGTAAGATGTTATGCCGTCTTGGGCAATGGATAAGGAAATTCAGGCGAGCAGATAGCGTAGATGTTGCCACGAGTAGCTCCATGTTCCAAGTGTGCTCTGTTGACAACAACAATCCAATTTCACGTATTATGTGATGTGTACAAAAGTCGAAACGTGCTTGCAAGGAACGGCATGCAGCAGCGGATATTGATCAAGTCGCCATCGGGTTAAGATCTTCCAACCTCCTTGCCCTATCATCCAAGTGCCGCATTCACACTTCTCCATCCCACTAATTTAGCTTATCCGCACCCCTCAATGCTCCACCACCATTCGTTCGCACGGATTGTACCTGAAGATGTTGTCAAAGCGTTTGTCGGTGAGGGCAGGCCTAAATGGTAAGCCTTATCGAAATCCAGCTCTCAGCCGCTACGGCATCATGGCATTCTCCTGTAGCACACCACCCAATCCACTTTGCAATCAACGTCTAGCATTCCTTTTGCTGCGTTGGCACATTCATGGCAGCCTTTTCTTTTCGTCCCCTGAGGTGCTGAGTTGATACCCGAGCCAAGTTTCAACCGGGACCGAGATTCTGTTGGTTCGAAGGATTTTATGATAATACCAGCCTTATCTTAATTGACTCTTCTAGACGCTCACTCACTGGGTGTATTAACTCAGCTTAGTATGACAAGGCCAGCACACGAAACGGTAGCGAGTTTCCGCGGTTCGGACATAGTCTCCTTGCTCAGCCATGATTCGTTGTGCCTGCGGCTGACAGGGGATATATTTTCCGGCCACGCACAAGCGGAAACAATTTGAGAACCCTATCTGACATGGAAGTCTGACTGGGACAGAGATAGCGAAATTTTAGGACTCTCATCTGCTCTGTATTCTTCCTTCTCTGGTCCAGCGAGTCAGAGGATCTCCCTTCCTGCGAGACCCTGACAATCATCATGGATGTGGCGTTACCAATGTTCATGTTTTCTAGCCAACCCTACCCGCCGTGCCCGCGAACCGTGGACCTGCATGCAGGCCAGGAACAATCCGAACGACTCTGGCAAGAATTTAGGTAGAGCACATACTTAATCTGTCATCATGGCCGTTAGCAGAGTATTTATAGCTGAAACTGTGGCTTTGAATATGAAGGCTAAAACCACTCTCGAATCATTGGTCGAGAACCCTAACATATCTACAAGACAGACCTCGTACATACAAGTATGGTGAGGGAAGCACCTTGATCCGAAGTCATGAGAGGAGTCCAAGATGAGAAAGAGCTGCGATGGCCTAATTGGGCCTGTCCAGCGCCTGAAGCGAGATGAGCACACCCATCTGGGCAATGATCGCCAAGCCAAAAGCCTGGAATCTGGAGAAAGCATCACCAAAAAGCAAACAGGTCCATCTCTCTCCACGTCAGACCGTTTTACGTAGATCGTCACTTCAGCTCAAAGATGCATCGAGGAGCCTACAGTACTAATCTGCACACCCCTAAAGCTAGAGTTTTCAGGCTGCTCCGCTCGGCTGCAACAGCACATCAAAAGATCCCCTCCTCTGTGGGCAACTACAGTAACTACTCCACAGAATCGCTAGCCCGGCCCCCGCCCCTCCCGCGCCATGATCTCCGCGCCATCCAAACTACCTTCCCGAGAAAGCAATCCCGCCACCACACACGGCGTCGCAGCGACACGCCGACTGCCTTTCTCGACAGTCACACAAAAAGCCCGCGCTCGTCCCCTTGTAGCGATCGGATCGATATGCTCCCCAAATTCACCTTTCGTAGCGTCGTCGCGTATGTGCATACATGTACGTAATATCCCGTGGTGGTGCGCACAGAGCCGCGGGGCTTTTGTAGGTAAGTTGAAAAGTAGAATATTGGAATCGTCGAGCTCGGGATTGGCTGGCGGGTTCGATGCGACTTGCCCTTCCCGCGGTGGAGATCAGGTACGGTGCAGTGGTTTTGCAATGTTGTGGCTCGGGCTCTCGGGGACGGGAAGCGCACGGCTTTTCGGGGACTGTGGAGTATTGATTTGCCTCTTGTGCCAGTGTTTAAGGATACGGTGGAGTAGTTTTGCATCCGATGCCAATGTTCAATGGCTGATACTCACCACCGGGCTCATTTATGCAATGTTGGATGGAGAGGAGATGGGATGAGATGGGTGGGCATGTGACTACATCATCGCAATCGAGATCCTCTATGGGATATTGAGGAAAGAGCTGCCTGTATAAGTATACTTGCCACTCAGAAGACATAATCTGACCAGTAAAACTGCATCAATATGTAGATTAGATAGAAAGTATCCATACATGTCGTGAATCGTCTCCATATTCAATGTTTTTCTGTGTGGCCAAAAATTCCCTCTAACACCCTCAAATAACAATCTGCTTTCCCGTCAAAAGAATCCAATTCCCAGCACAGAAGCACTTTCTCTGCTGAAGGACCATGAAGTGCACCCCCGGCCTCTGAGTCAAGTAATCCTCCATCACAGCAGTACACCTTGCACACCTCCTCCATCTCTTAGCATCGCGCGCCTTCTCTCTCACCCCGTTCTCATTGACTGGCCCATCGACTGGCTCCTGACCTAACGTCACAGGAACGCGTTGGAAGACGTCGATCGTGTGCGCGACACGCTGAAGATCAGCTGCCCTTTTGCCTCCTTTTTGCTCCTCGGGACCGAGGAGACTGACAAGAGTTTGTTCGGGAGCTGTAGGGGATGGAGAGTGTGTTGAGGATGGGGTGATGGGGTCGAGTGCTAGGAGGCTGAAGTCGCTGAAGAAGAGCTTTGCTGGGTCGATGCCTGAGCGGAGGGTTGGTAGCAGCGTGGTGAAGATATGCCTCATAGCAGGTACTAGTGCAGCTGGAAGCGGGCCACCGAAGAGCATCGTCTGTTCGGCTGCATTGCGGGTGATTCCCTCCTTCCTATGGGGCTGCTGTTGAGGCTGCATTTGGGGAGTTGAGGAGGCCAAGCCGGCAGTTGCATATGCGTCCTTCACGGAAGCGGAGATAGATATCAGGAAGATTTCGAATGCCCGGAAATGAACGACGGAGTCGGAGGTGAGGGTGGCGATGCTCTCGTACGCGGCTCGCAAGGTGCTTGACGTTAGTGGCGGAGGGATAGGGATAGGCGCTCCGGCTTGGCTCTGGGCTGTCGTTGACTTTGCCTTGCGCGAGACGTAGTCGAGGTTGCTGACACGCCTGCAGATGGCAGTTAAGAAAGCACGGGGTGCAGAAGATAAGAGAAGATGTAACGCAACATTATTAGAGTCACGAAGACGAGTATGGAAGTTGTCGAGGTCTATCGGTTGGCTTGTGGTGAGAGGCTTGAATAGAGAAGTATCCTCCGGGTGGAGGAGCGAGTCAACAAGCCACGCCATAAGATCAAGACACCAGCGAGCAGAGCCGGAAAGGATTCTGATTGCCTCTAAGATAATTTCAGCTATTCATGATTCTAGGAAAGTGATGGATATAATAAAAATTGCCATGAACTTACCAGGATCTTCGAGGACCGAAATTTTCTTCAGCGGTCCCGGATCTGGTACCTTCATACTGGACGCCATGGTCATCAAAACCATGCAATTACGGGCTTGAAGACTAATCCAAGCAATCTTAGCCCCAAAACTCCGAGGCTGGGTATCTCCATTGAAGCCTAGGGAGTTCTGAACAGTAAGACAGAATTGGACAGAGGGGTTTCGAATGAGTGTATCATGGTGTGATTCGTCAGAATAATCGACGGAGAAGTTCAGGTTTCGACATATCTCGCTTTGCAGATCATATGAGAACGCTACGCCTGTCAGCTCCTAATACTTGGCCTCAAGGATATAGTACTACGCACTCTGCCGGCTAGTATATCTGTGGCCTATCGCAAGAATGTCATCGTAATTAGATGTAGCCATGACCGCGGCTGAGCAAGACATGGTCAAGCCGGCGATTACTGTCTTATATTGGGCTTTGAATTGTTTTAGCATGTAAACTTCAAAATCATTACTGACTTACCATCATCGGCCGAACCTTCCATTTGTTCCAAAGGATGTCTAAGGGTCCTCCACTTGAACTTTCCATCACAGCCAATCTGTATGAAGGAGCAAGTGGTTGGCGACAAAGCAAGTTGAAGACCTAGGAAATATCAGTTAGTTTTAATTCTTGCTCAAAAACTCTTCTTAACCTACATGGTTCTTCATCCTCGTACGAAAATCCAATTTGGGAAAGATGAATAAAACGATCCGGTCCTCCTTCGGTGAAAGTCTCCGCCAATGAGGCCCTGTCACGGTACTCAAAGGATCCATCACTATATGCAAAACATAATATCCTATCAAGAGCTACAGCTTGAACAAAAATAACAACCTTATTTATGGTAATACCATCGAGCTTTTTTAAAGTGGTGGCATTCTGAAACAACGGTTAGCGTCTTATTCCTTTTATAGTGAATTAGGCTGACATTAGGTTGTGACCCCGAATTCCTCCTGCGGGAGCCTAATAGTTCGAATGCGGGGTGAATTGCTTGAGCCGACTCACGTAACTCCCATCTGTCAATCGTACTGTGAATCTCCTGGTTGAAATGAGAAGGTGACGTAGGCAGATAAGACCGAACTGTAATGATGGTGGGTAGTGTTGACGGGCCTGATGAGGCTTCAGGAGTAGGTGGTATTATTTCTAGGTGCGATAATGCAGCCATCGAGGAATGGAGATGGAAAGAATCTGATCCATCAGGCAGCGATCCGTCCATCCAATTTGTTACTGCGAGATGACCAACTAAAATTGACGGGTTAACAGCTATCGGGGGGCCATTCAATACTTTCTCAGCCGGCTTATTACCCCACTTGATGAATACGCGAACCGTGCGAAGCTGCTTCGTTGTGGTAGCAAATGCAACGAGCAGAGTCTGATCTAACGTCACGCCTTAGCCAAGTCAACTATTCACAAGCTCCAAAAGGGGCATACTCTTGTCTGCACAAATTGTGGCGTGAGTGATCAGATCATTAGAAGAGACAACGCTTTCTATCTCAGAACTAATATTATACCATTTCCCATCAGGTTGTGGGAAAATAAGTCTTAAATCTCCGCTTGTCGTAAGGCAGATGAGAGCAGACTTTCGAGGATCTGGGTGACAAGGTCCAAAGCATGAAGCTTGAGCCGGCTCATAGCGGTAATCTTTGTCATTTTTCACTGCGAGACTGGTTATGATGTGCTAGATATCCTCATTAGAATCTGATCATGAAATTATGACCGCTCATTTGACGTACTGGACGACTCTGAACTGGCAAGAGATTTAACCAATAAGCTCCAACAACTGCATGCAGATCTTCTGTTGGATCTGTGTGGCCGCTCCTTGCAAGACTCGGCTTGTTCATAAGGGTGCCAATGGTCAAAATGGAAACCCTCCCTACCGCATCAATTGCCGCCAAGTCACTTCCGTTTGGGCTCCAGCAGAGGTGTTGAAGGGATATCCCATCTTGGACTGGGTTCACTTGGGGAACGAGCGTGGGTTCAGATAAATCCCAAGAACCATCGACTGGATGGCAACGAATAGTTCTAAATTCTAGTCCTGCCCCGCTCGGACTAATTGAGGCGATGCCGCCAAATTTTGACCACGCAATTCCTCTAACTTAAGTAAGCGGGAACAATCAGTAGAATTTAGAGCCTGCAGGGACTCTTACTGATGGCATCCGCTCCCACGGAGCTCATCTACTCGCTGGAAGAGCTCTTTAGGGGGAGGTCGGGACGGTAGAGGAAGGACAGTTCCATCATCGAACAGGTCGTTGATATCTAGATCCATATCGTCGTTCATCATGAGCGGCATAATAGTTCTTGTGAACCTGACCCATTTGAATTAGCAAATTTTTATATGGGAAACATGAGCAAGGTTTTCTAGCGTGTTAACACCTGACTCTGGCAAAGGCGGCTCATTTAGCAATAGAACTAGCCGCGGCTGACGGGAGCGCTATGCCTGATGCATCAGTCTCCCAAGCAACCTTATACCTGCTCATGCCTCATATATTTGGAATATCATGGACATAGAACGAAAACGAGACTTACATGCATGCGAGGAAGCTTGATCTTGTAGCCCAAGTACTAAACCTTCGAGATATAGCTTAGTGTCCATTATATTGTCCATAGAGATATCCATCTTTGTAAGGGAAGACTTAAGGCTTTTTTGACAAGTCACATCTTAGACGCCTCTTGTGAACCAGAAGTTTTGAGTGAATACAGGGTGAATGATAAATTGAACGCGACTTAGAGGATCATGCTAATTTAAAATTAAAATAGTAGTTTTACGATAATCTCTATTTTTGTCCACCCCTTTGTTGACATAAGGGTACGACCATAACATAGCCGTCAGACGCTAAGTCGAGTCGAACCTCGTTAAACCGGTACATCACAGCTCTTCGAACTTCAACCGCCATTCAAACCATTCGCACCCTGTGTCACCGCAGCTGATCGTCCGCAATAAATATGCTTCCGTCGATCTAATAACTAGTATCCTGCGAGACGATTTTATCGCCGTCCTCTGCGGGCTCCGGCGATAATGGAGTACGGCAGCGACTCGGCGCTCTCGTCGCCTCCCTCGTCGCCGCTCTCCATTCGTTCGAAGTCCCCTACTCCACCATGCGACTATCCCTCGCCTTCCTCGACATTACACTCTGGCAGCAGGTCACCGTCGAAAGCACTAGATTCATCTCTGGGTGTCGCTGACCCTGATGGGCCCCCGCCGAAAAAGAAGCGAAAGCTGGCCGAGCAGAAGTCGCGCACCACGGGGTATCTGGACCTGCGTACCGTTGATGAGATCTCCCAGTACCAGAACAGTCCCAATGACGAGATCCAGTTGCAGCGTCTTCTCAAAGCATTGCGAAATAAGCAAAAGATTGTCGTGATTGCGGGGGCTGGCATCTCTGTATCAGCAGGAAGTAAGGTTTCATTTTGTTCTGGGATCAGCACCTCACTGACCTTGTCACCAGTTCCCGACTTTCGATCCTCTACAGGCTTGTTCAAGTCGTTACGAGGTCAGCATAAATTAAAGGCGTCGGGGAAGCATCTGTTCGACGCGTCTGTGTACCGGTCGAATTCGTCGACATCCTCATTCCATGACATGATCCGTGAACTGTCTCACCTCACTCGTAACGCGCAGCCTACCCTATTTCACCATATGCTGGCGACGCTTGCTGAGGAGGGCCGTCTGTTACGATTGTATACACAAAACGTTGATGGCATTGACACGTCTCTGGAGCCTCTTGCTACTCAAGTGCCACTCAATCCAAAAGGGCCATGGCCAAAAACTATTCAGCTTCATGGTGGACTAGAGAAGATGGTATGCACAAAGTGTGGGGCGTTATCAGATTTTGATAGCAAATTATTCGATGGCCCAGAGGCACCTTTGTGCAAGCCATGTGAAGACATGGAATCCGCGAGAGCCCTTGGCGAAAGAAGGAGTCATGGTGTTGGGCGTCTACGCCCACGAATTGTCTTGTACAATGAATTTAATCCCGAGGAAGAAGCTATTGGCGCTGTTACTCGTGCTGACCTGCGAAGCAGGCCAGATGCGGTCATTGTCGTGGGTACAAGCCTGAAAATCCCCGGTGTTCGTCGCATTACGCGTGAGATGTGTGCCGTAACTAGAGGTCGACGTGATGGATTCACTGCTTGGATTAATAATGATCCAGAGCCAATGGGTAATGAGTTCAAGGACTGTTGGGATGTTGTGGTTCGAGGTGATTGTGAAGAGGTTGCACGGCAAGTTGCCCTGCCGAAGTGGAACGACAAGGACGTCGGCATATACAATACTGTCAGTAGTGACGATGTAGCGAAAGCTACTACCAAGGTCAAAACAGAAGTGATCCTAGAAGGAAAGCACAAGATCATCGAGAAAACACAAGGCATTCTCACGCCAGTGGCCAGTCCTCGACATCAAAGCCCAGCGCCTCCAAATTTGATGACGAAGGCAAAGACTCCAAAGCTGAAGTTCAAACCAATGAATGGTACGGCATCAAGCTTGAAGCACTCAAAGTTAACCTCGACTGGTACTGTAAGGAAGAAGATCACGAAGAAAACGATCACGACGAAGCCTTCAAACAAGATCACAAATGCCTTTACTGTTACTAAGACGAAACCGGCTTTTGAGACTCCTGCGAAAGCGCCACCTCCCCATGTTGAACCCGCGTTGTTTCCAAACCTTATCAATAAACAACCGGCAACCCCAATGCGGCCCCTCTCTCCCGTTGAAGTTCGTAACAACAGCGAAACATGTACATACTCGCCATTAGACCGGACATATTCACCACATGATGACGATTCAGCACTGTTAAATGAACAGTTGGCGATTGACGTATCGAACTCATTATACTCAGACCAAGCCAATCAACAAAACCGGGAAACCATCTCACCAAAAGGAAACTTGCCAAGTGGTATGACTGGTCTCATCGATGTTGTCTAGGGTTCCGGCTGCTCCTCTTGCAGATGTTCCTGGCACAATATGGCCTTTTGCTACAAATTATTGGTGCATAATGAGTTTCTTGGGCTTCCACCTACGATACCTCCTGTTCACTTCTCAAATACCGCTTGGTTACATTGCAGGTAGCTCCAGCGGCGTGTTGTTCTAGACAAAGTCCTGCTGCTGCATGTCGACTTGATAGCGTTCTCCTGTTCAACATTAGACATCATCTGGAGGAACAATGTGCATTGCGGTGTTCTGGCGTTAGAGGCTCTTATCGGCAGAGCTGGCGACTCTATGTTAAGTTGCCTATTTATGGGATACTTTGTCAATGCACCCTACACATTTCTTTCTGTCCTAGCATACCTATCGGCTCTCACATTGAGTGAAGTTCCTATTATGGCTTTAACTTAGTGTAGAAGCTAGAATTAGAATTAAAATGCTTCCGCAATAGACCTTTGCCTGGATAACGTGGGGTTGTCGTTACTGTCTATAAGTCGTGTTATGCCCTCGGTTGCAAGTTTTTGATCCTACTTTAGCTGGCTACTCCAAACAGCCGCATTAACTGCAGAGCCACTAGAAACACCAGGATGCATTGAGGGCTAAGATAGAACAGAGTGATTCAGAAGGCAATACAACAGGAAACAGTAGCCGTTCTAGGACATGAGACCCGCAGAAGAGTTCTTCCGATGACCCCTCTTGTACCCGCCCGATTGGCTGCCCGGGCCGCTTGAATCCAAACTTTCCCTTCCCTGCACTAACACACTTTTTTTTTCAACGTCGGTGTAAAAGCTGGGTCAAAGCTCACCGAAAATGCATCCTTACCTGATACCTTAATAATCTTTCTTTTCTTTTCTTTTCTTCCTATCTCTAATCTCAATTACTCGGGTTGCGTTCTTATCTTCTGCGTCAAGCTAGGTAAGGTTATGTCTCCATACCGATTGTGCCACTTGATAAAAGAAGAACTCTATATATTTGTAGTCATAGACCTTAATCCTCTATTTGCTTGATATCTTAGGAGAAAGGATCTCAAGAAGCATTACCCTTGTCTGAACCGTATTTCGTGTTGGAGAAAGCCTCGGGGCAATGGTCTAATCTCAACATGACCACATCAGTTATTTCTGAAGCACAGGTCAACGACTTTGACTACGTTATAGTTGGTGGTGGGACAGCGGGCTGTGTCATTGCCAGTCGGTTGACGGAATACCTCCCAGATAAGAAAGTTCTATTGGTTGAGGCTGGTCCCAGCGATTTCAATGATGATCGAGTTCTAAAGCTTAAAGAATGGCTCACTCTCCTTGGCGGTGAACTTGATTACGACTATGGAACAACGGAGCAACCATATGGCAAGTTTTGATAATGCTTTTTCACAGATGGTCGCTAATTGACACTTAGGCAACTCATATATCCGCCATTCTCGAGCAAAAGTTTTGGGAGGATGCTCTTCCCACAACACATTGATCTCTTTCCGTCCCTTTGACCTAGACTGTGAAATCTGGGAGTCCTTAGGCTGCTACGGCTGGAGCTTCAAGATGTTCAATCGCGTTCTTGATAATCTCCGTAATCAAATACAACCAGTTCATTCACGGCACAGAAACCAAGTGTGCAAAGACTGGATCGACTCTTGCTCTACTGCACTCAATATTCCCATTATAAAGGATTTTAACAAAGAGATCAAGGAGAAAGGCCATTTAAAACAAGGAGTAGGGTTT
>Ga0335072_10003883_pt1 | contig 22337 bp, 17 predicted proteins | sample Lox_Sample_21_FD_206725 | JGI IMG/M metagenome (GOLD analysis project Ga0335072, IMG submission 206725) | Soil microbial communities from Loxahatchee National Wildlife Refuge, Florida, United States - Lox_Sample_2.1 | ecosystem: Environmental > Terrestrial > Soil > Wetlands | place: USA...
AACCAGGCCGGGATGAGCCAAAGGAATCCTCGCGGGTACCGGCTGGCTGGCCCCCGGACCAGGCACGTGACGGTGTCAGTCAAGGCCGCCTCCCCGCATGGTCCCTATCGAGGATCTTCTGTTGCCGCCCCCTGGTAGGGCAAGTAGCAGGAGATTTTGTCACCGGAACGTCATCGTCGGTGCGACGTGACGGGGCCTGCGGCCCGTCCGGGCCGGTGCCATACGCTGAGCGCAGCCAGCGCCGGCGCTAGGGACCAAAGGAATACGAGCATGCAGATCGCTGAGATCACCCGTGCGGAGACCAGCCACCGGGCCGACCTCCTCACTGTCGATTCGTATGCCGTCGAGCTAGACCTGACCCGCGGTGACAAGGTATTCAGGTCGACCGCTGTGATCACCTTCGAGTGCGCGCAGCCGGGCTCGGCTAGCTACGCCGACCTGGTTGCCGAGAGTGTGCACGAGATCACGCTGAACGGGTCGCCGATCGATCCGGATACCGCCTGCGCGGATGGCCGCATCGCCCTGCCGGACCTGGCCGCGCGTAATGAGCTGCGAGTCGTCGCCGACTGTGCGTACACAACTGACTCCAAGGGCATGCACCGCGCGGTGGACACCGCGGACGGGAAGATCTACTGCTACACGAACTTCGAGCCTGCGGACGCGCGCCGGGTGTACGCGAACTTTGAGCAACCGGACCTGAAGGCAACGTTCACGTTCACCGTTATCGCGCCCGCGCACTGGACCGTGCTGTCCAACCAGCCCGCGCCTGAGCCGGAGGACGCTGGTGACGGCACTGCAACGTGGCACTTCCCGCCAACGCCGCGGATGTCCACGTACCTGACTGCGGTCGTGGCTGGGGAGTACCACCACGTCCAGGCGGCGCACACCACGCCCGCCGGTCAGGTGATCCCGCTTGGCCTGGCCTGCCGTGCCTCGCTGGCCCCCTACCTTGAGGCCGAAGACATGCTCACGGTCACCAGGCAGGGCTTCGACTACTACACGGAGCTGTTCGGGACTGGTTACCCGTTCGTGAAGTACGACCAGGTGTTCGTGCCGGAGTTCGCCGCCGGGGCGATGGAGAACGTCGGGTGCGTGACATTCTCCGAACGGCTGATCTTCAGGTCCAAGGTCACCGACATGATGTACGAGCTGCGCGCAACGGTGATCCTGCACGAGATGGCGCACATGTGGTTCGGCGACCTGGTGACCATGAAGTGGTGGGATGACCTGTGGCTGAACGAGTCATTCGCTGAGTTCAGCGCGGCCTTGTCGAGCGCGGAGGGCACCAGGTTCACCGACGCCTGGACGACGTTCTCGGGATCCCGCAAGACCTGGGGTTACATGCAAGACCAGCTGCCGACTACGCACCCGATCGCGGCGGACGTGGCGACGCTCAGCGAAGCGATCGCGAACTTCGACGGGATCAGCTACGCCAAAGGCGCGTCGGTGCTCAAGCAGCTCGTCGCGTACGTCGGCCGGGACAACTTCCTCGCCGGGATCCGCGCCTACTTCGCCGAGCACGGCTGGGCCAACGCCACGCTGTCGGACCTGCTGCGCGCGTTGGAGATCAGCTCGGGCCTGAGCCTCGGTGACTGGGCGAAAGCCTGGCTGCAGACGGCGGGGCCGAACACGCTGCGCAGCGAGTTCACCGTCGGCGCGGACGGGACGTTCGCCGGCTTCGCGGTCCTGCAGGAGGCGCCGGAGGAGTACCCGACACTGCGGCCGCACCACATCGCGATCGGCTTGTACAACCGCTCGGCCGCCGACGGAACGCGGCCCGGCGCTCTGGTCCGCACGCACCGGGTCGAGACCGACGTGACCGGCCCGCGGACCGAGGTGCCGGAACTGGCCGGCGTCGCCCAGCCCGACCTGATCCTGCTGAACGACGACGACCTGACCTACGCGATTGTGCGGTTCGACGACCGGTCGCTGGCCACGCTTATCGAGTCGGCAGGCGGGTTCGCCGACTCGCTCGCCAGGACCGTGTCCTGGAGTGCTGTGCTTGACATGGTGCAGCGGGCCCAACTGCCCGTTCCCGCCTTTGTGAAGATCTTGGTCAGTGGCATGGGAGCGGAACCCGTCGTCTCGGTGCTGCAGATCTTGCACATGACCGCCTCCCGCCTCATGGCCGTCAACGCCGACCCGGCGTGGCTGCCCGAGGGTAAAGCGCAGCTGGCCACTGCCGCGCTGGAGCTGCTGAGATCCGCGGAGCCCGGCAGCGACCACCAGCTCGCCTGGGCGCAGCTGCTGAGCTGGACGGCTGTGACGCCCGAGCAGCTGGACTTCGTCGCCGGCCTGCTAGACGGGACCGAGGCAGTTGCGGGCCTGGCTGTCGACACCGACCTGCGGTGGGCGTTGCTGCGCCGGCTGGCCGGCACCGGACGTGCCGGCGACACGCAGATTGACGCGGAGCTGGCCGTCGACGCGACCGACGCGGGCCGGCGTTACGCGGCCGCCAGCCGGGCGTCGATCCCTGATGCCGAGCACAAGGACGCGGCCTGGCAGCTACTCACGCAGTCGGTGGAGCTCGGGCACGAGGGCGTGCTGGCCGTGGCTAGCGGCTTCGGCCAGCCAGAGCATGGCGCGCTGCTGGCTCCGTATGTCGATGCCTACTTCGCGGTGCTCCCGGAAATCTGGGAGAACCGCGGCGACCACATTAAGCGGCTGCTTGCGGAGGGGCTGTTCCCGTACTGGGCCGCGTCGCCGGAGTTGCTGCGTCAGGTCGATGATTTCCTGGCCGCGGAGCAGCTCGACCCGGCGCTGGTCCGGCTGCTCATCGAGCGCCGCGACATCGTTGAGCGCGCACTCCGGTCCCGCGCTCTGCCCGGTCTGGAGATCTCATGACGCGGATTTTGCCATAGCGCGATGCGGTGCTGCGGCGCTGAGAATCGACGGCTGACCTGCGGAATTGATGTGTTCGTGAGTCGTCGGTAACAGAATGTGACGGTCGAAAGTTTGATAACACTGCGGTTACGGTCGGCTGTGACGCATGATGGTGCTGATCCACATCGGGCAGAGACGCCGCATCAGTCTCAGGAGTACCAGCCGCTATGACCTCGGGATGGCCGCAGAACTCGCAGGACGCGCGGTGGCCCCGCTCGGACGCCGATGATCCCCGGTCAGGTGGCCGGGCTGGCGGACGGGTCGCTACCGGCAGCGACCGCGGTGATCGTTCATCCGCGATGTTCGGGAACGAGCACCCGAGCGCGCCGCTGCCGGTAACCAGGGATCCGGGCGACCGGTCATCCGCCTCGCTGTGGGCCGACCATCCGAGCGGACCGCTGCCGGCCGCCAGGGAGCCGCAGCGACGCGGGCGATTCGGCCGGGGCAAGTCACGCGATGACGCTGCATTCGGTGCCGATGCTCCAAGCGAGGCTGACTACGACTGGATCCGGTACCTCGGCGAAGCCGGACCCGCTCAGGAGACTTCCAGGCGCCCGGCGGCTGGCCCCCGATCGGGTGCCCGGCCTGTCGGCGCCGCGCCCGGTGCGCGGCACGGCAGTGCTCCGGCCGGCGGCGCTCCGGCCAGTGCTGGGCCAGCAGGCGGTGCTCCGGCCAGTGCCGGACCAGTCGGCGGGGCGCCTGCCAATGCCGGCGGCCGCACGAGCCGGGCTGGCGGGATGCTGTCCAGGCGGCATGCTGCACAAGGTCGGCCTGCCGCTGACATGCAAGCTGGCCAGCCGCCCGCCGATGCGCCGGTCGGCCGGCGGGGGCGCGGTTCCGCCGAGCGCACGCGGCCTGAGTATCCGGCTCCGCCGCAGGGCCTTGCGCAGCCGGGCATGGCGCAACCGGAACTTGCGCAGCCGGGCCGTCCCCAGCAGGGCACGTCGCGCCACGCGTATCCCGCCGCTGACGCGTCGACTGCTGCGATGCCTGCCGCTCCCGCCGGGACAGAACCGGGCCGGACGCGGGCAGGCGACCGCAGGGCACGGACCGGCGGTCACCGGACGCGGACCGATGAGCACCGGACGGGAACCTACGACTACCCGGCCGTTACCGATGACTATCAGGCACAGCCGGACGACTACCGGGGACGGCCTGGTAGCGGCACTGCCACGCCGCAGCAGGGCCCGGCATGGCCGTCGTCAGCAGCGGCAGGTGCTGCGGCGGGACGCGTCGGCCGGCAGGCGCCCGACTCCACTGCACCGTGGCCAGTAGCGCAGCGACCGGCCGAGGCGCGGCTCGCGCCGCCAGCGCCGGCTCAGCGGCCTGCTGGTCGTCGCGGGCCGGACCCTGTCGGCGGCGACCCCGTCGGCGGACCGGCAACCAGCGCGTTCGAGCGTCCGGCCGCGGCGGGGGCGGCGACGGCCACAATCGATGCCCCGCCCAGGTCCGCGCCAGTCAAGTCCGCGCCAGTCAAGTCCGCGCCAGCGAAGCAGCGCGCAACCGACGATCGCAAGGCTTCAAGCCGCAGGTCCGCCAAGCGCAAGCGGAAGCACCCGGTCCTGCTCGGCGTCCTCGGCGGCGGCCTGGTTGGCGTTCTGGCGGCCGGCGGAATCCTGGTTACCATTGTGCTGCACCGAACTGGCAACGGACCCGAGCACCGCATCGTGACGCCGGACAAGCTGCTGTCGTACACGCAGAACCCCTCGCTCGCCAAGGGCATGGGCGCGGAGGCGCTGAAGGCTGACATCCTGTCGAAGGGTGGTGGCGAGGCCAGCCACGTCGTGGACGCTGTGTACGAGGACACCGCTGGCCAAGGGTCTAAGTCGGCCCCGCAGATACTGCTGTTCGTCGGTGGCAACCTGTCCGGGTCCGCGCAGGCCTTCATCTCGAGCTTCACTGGCCAGCTGCCCAGCGCGTTCGTGACCAGTGCCGGCTCGCTCGGCGGTCAGGCGGCTTGCGTGCCAGGGACGGGCGGGCACCCGGCCGAGTGCGTATGGGCCGACGGCGACACCTTCGGGCTGGTTGCCTCGCCTTCGCTGAGCGCCACAACGCTGGCCGGCGAGCTGCGGTCGATCAGGCCGCTGGTTGAGCTCAGCGCGAAGTAGCTGCAAAGGTCGCCTGGCCGTCCACGCGTCGCAGGTGATAGTGCGCGGACGCATTGCCGGGACCGACTATCAATGACGGCCTGATTAGCTTCGGCCCCGAATTGCCTGGCAAAGCCCTTGGCGAAAGGGACCGACCGTCAGGCCGTCAACTCACCCGCTCAGTGCTTTCTTTACCCGTGCCGGTCAGGAGCTTAGCGGCGCCGGTCAGGACTGGCTCGAATTCGCGTTCGCGGGGTCTTGCGGCTTGGACGTCCGCAGCGACAGGCGCGCTATCGCGATTGTCACCGCGCCAGCCAGCACCGCGAGCCCGGCGAGTTGTCCGCCGATGAGACGAGCGTCCACTGGCACGGTGGCCGCCGCATCCGCAGCGTGCACATCGGCACGTGGCTTGGCAGACGGCTGTCCGGGTGATCCTGTACTCGGAATCGGACTGGCCTGGACAGTGGGGAACAGGCCAGATGGATTAGTGGGCGAAACACCCGTTCCCGAAATTGCCGGCAGGCTCGTCCCGGGTGGCAGGCTGATGCCGGCCGATGAGGTCGGGATGGCGGTGTCCGGCGCGACGACGACGTCCGAGGCCGTGCCCTTGAACGACAGGGCGCCCGAAGCGGTCGCGTCGGCGGAGATACGCACGTGCGCGCCGACAGTGGCGGCGGATCGCACCGGAACGCTCGCTTGCAGCTCGGCCGCCTGGCCGGCAGGCAGGTCCCCGACCGCGCAGCTGGCGCCGTTCGGATCGGGGCACACAGTGAAGGCCGGCGCCCCGACGTAGCGACCACCGCTGGTGCTTGCGCGCACTGACACGGCGCGGCTCGTCGCCTTTGTGGACCAGACCCATATCACGAAAGTCGCGTGGCGGCCGGCCTTGACCTCGCCGCCCCCGGAGAGCGACTGGATCCGCACGCACAGTTGCGGCTTCGCTTTCTTGGGCTTCGGGCTGGGCGAGCTTGGCTTCGGCTTGGGGGAACTCGACGAGGGGCTGGGTTTCGGGGTGCTGGGCTTCGGGCTTGGCGTAGTGGAGCTCGGACTCGGCGAAGCGGTTGCCGTGGTCGACGATGAACCGGCCGATGATGAAGACGAGGAAGCATCCGGGGTCGACGTACTGGGACTCGACGAGGGGCTGTCACTGGCCGGCGTGCTCGCCGAAGCAGACTTGCTCTTGCTGCCAGTGGCCGACTTTGTCGGTGTCGCTGATGAACTCGCCGAGCTCAATCGTGACGCCGATGAACTTGCCAGTGTGGCGGCAGGATCATGGCTGGCGGCCTCGGTTCTGGCTGCCGACAGCTGAGTGCTCTTCGGCATGAGCGGGCACGCCGAGCTGATAACCGACTGGCTGCTCGCCTCCGCTGCGTGCAACTCGGCGAACATGCTGCAGCCGATGAATGCGAAGCCGGATAGCGCCCCGAGTGCGGCAGGCCTGAGGATCAGGGCCCTCACCTGTGAGTCCTCCTGTGCGATCTGGCTGCGCAAGGCGTGCCGGGTTGCCCGGCCGGGCTCATGACATGGGCCGTCATGACTCTCACATTATGCACGGCGGCCCTTCTGACTTATAGCTGTCCAGAATGGCCATCTAAGGTTCATCAACGCGTCACTGCGGTCGGCTGGCCATCCCGCGGCGGGCCGCCACGCTGTCTTCGCTGGGCTTCTGCCCAGATGGGCGGGTGTTATGCCATCCGGCCGCGCCGTTCCGGACCGGGACACGTGGTACGGGTGCCGGTCTAGTGGCGTCAGAGGCCCACTGGCGGCACCCATGGCCCGTGCTCGCGCCCACGGTGTTCCCCAGCGACCGTTCTGGGCATCCTGGACCGGGCAAACCTGCTGACGCCGGGTCGTGTATGCTCTCGATTCGCGGCAGTTCAGTCCGGGAGCACCGGAACCCAGAGCGCCGCAGACGCCCCCTTAGCTCAGTCGGCAGAGCGTCTCCATGGTAAGGAGAAGGTCTACGGTTCGATTCCGTAAGGGGGCTCCAGGTCAGAGGCCTAGTCCGTCCAGATGATCAAGCCAGTGGTGACATTGGTGGGGACTAACAGCTGGTAAGTGGTGTCGCGCGCACCGCCTTGAGCGTTCTCTCGACGACCGGTTTGTGCGACCCCGGCGGCCGAGGCTTTGGCGTGCGGCTCTCCTGCCTCCGAAGGCCATGGCATGAGTGATGTCGGAGTGGCAAGGCCGACCGATTCCAGGCTCGTGAGCCGGTGGGCCTTGTTCGGCCGCGGCCCTCGAGTTTTACTACTGCAGAGGGTCGCTGCGTGACTTGACTTGCCCATGGTGCCAATCGCGGTCCTGCCCCGTCACGTACTGGACGCGCGGGGCGTCAGCACGAGAGCAGCGCGGAGGATCCGCCACGGGTATGTGATGGGTAATTGATGAGGGCCGGGCTCGCTACGCGATGGGGATGACCGGGATGAACGTGGCGAGCGGCCGCGGATCACGAGTCCGGTCGTACTCCCGCAGGAGCGCGATGTAGCGATCCTTGTCCACGGCCCAGTCATACGACTCGAGCAATTCGTCGCCTTGTGCCGCGAGGAAGACGAGATCCGCGAGCAGCCGAGTGGTCCTGCCGTTGCCGTCGATGAACGGATGGATGCGGACCGTCTCAGCGTGCACGGCGATTCCCAGCTCGCGCGGCGTCCAGTCCTCGGTGTGCTCCCAGCGGTAGCGGGCGTTCTCAAGCGAGGCGCGAAGCTCCACCGCGATCTGCTCCGGTGCGATGCCGATGTTCAGCTCGCGTGTGCGGAGCCGGCCGGCCCACGTCCAGATGTCGCCATAGAGCTTCACATGGAGATCGCGGACGAAGTGGTCGGACAGGATCTCGTCGAGGCCCAGTGCGCCGTCAGCGACTGTGTCTAGGAGCTGTTCGGAGACCTCGGCGAGAACTGCCTGCTCGGCTTCGTAGAGATCCGCCTTCGTCGGGTTATCCCCGAGCAGAACCCGCGCCTGCGCGGTGAGCGCGTCGGCTTCTTCGGGATCAAGCGGCGTCTCGCCGTAGCCTGGCGCCAGCGTCATCAGGCTGACCGGCGGCGCGCAGCCAGAAACCGGTCGACCTTCTCGGAGCGCACATAGCCCGCCGGGACCCCGCGGCGCTCGAGCTCGGCGGATGCCTTCGCCGAGCGGAGGGCAACGCGACGCAGCGCCTCACGGGTCACGTTCTTGCGCTTCATGGTGCTCACCTCCGCTATCGGCTGGGGTAGTCAATGCTACCGCGACGTTAGTTGTGGGCACCTGTCCCGACGACTTACTCGGCCGGGATGTCCCAATGCGTGGCGATCTGTTGCTCGTTACATCCGCGGCCCATCCCGGTCCCGTTGTTGCAGTACCGACAGTCCGCGCGATGCACGGTAGCCGTGCGCGTGATCCTGTCCTCGTAGATCCAGTACTCCATGGTGGCCGACCTCCCGGCATCAGTCTGACGGACGAGACGACGCCCGGCAGGCGCTACTGTTGATCAGGAAGTCGCTCCTGAACGAAGGGGGTGGTCAGCCTGGTTCCCAACCTGACCCTGACTTCTTCGCGGAAAACCCATGCGGGATAACCACAGCCCCTCCCGCCGCCAGTAGTGAGCAGGCAGGTGCTCCTTGGGGAAGCAGGGGGTTCACGGGACGCCGTGATCAAGGTGTGGACACGCGGCGAGCCAAGGTAGCGGGGCGGTACCCTGTCGGACCGCCTCGCTTTCTCATCCGGCCTCTGCTGCGTTGCCCAGGAATCCTTCTCTTAACGCACCCGGCAGCGTCAGCCCCTGCCGCGCGGCCACGGCTTTTCAGCGTGGCCAGTTCCTCCGGGCTCAGGCGCACGCCAACCAGCGTTCCTCGATCTCCACCCGCAGCGGCGGTGGGTACTACGGCGACAAGGTGCATGCGGCCGTCTGCACCGCAACCGGGCCGCCGGTCGCATGGCAGGTGGAGACCGCGAAAAACTCCGAGATCCCGATGGTGGCGGTCCTGCTGGACTCGGCCGCCGAGCGCGGGCTTCGCCGCCGCGATTGCCGTGCTGGACCGGGGCTACGATCCTGAGTCGGTCTACGCCGGGATCGAGAAGCGTGGCATCCGGCCGGTGATCTCGCTGCGGGTGACCCTGGCCGTCAAGCGCGGCCTGGCGTCTCCGCCGCGGGGTGCAACCAGCGCAGGAACGGGGTCCAAAGACTGTACCCGAATCACTCGTAGAACCATCCACGGAACCGCCCGCCGCGACGGCGCCTCGGAATCGCCAGCCCATCCGCGCAGACCTGGCTAGCGGCGGGACAGTAGGTCAGTTCTTCTCCGCGCTCGGTAACCGCTGGAGACTGACCTCAGCCCAGGAGGCCCGGTGGTGTGGCCAATGCGACGAGCGCACACGGCTACTCGGCTTCAATAGTGACGCACCACGTCCGTGCTCGCGTTGTAGACCGTCGCATGCCGAGAGGGACGCGACCGTTCGTGCAGTATCGATGCTCGATCTTGCTCTGTCTACAGATGTAGACTAGGAGAGTGCCGGCAGTGGACCCTGAGGATCTTGTTGATGCGGCGGAGGTGGCTGAATTACTCGGCCTCCGTCACCGAAACAGCGTGTCAACTTATATGAATAGATACAAAGACTTTCCCCGCCCGCTGGTCGAACGTGGTGCTCGGCGCGGCCGGTTCTGGGCGCGTGGCGACGTGCTGCAGTGGGCCGCCTGTCATCCAGGGAAGCGAGCGGCCGAATGACCGGGCGCGCAACGGTCGCCGATCTCTTTGCCGGATGCGGTGGCGGATCGATCGGGTTCCAGCAGGCAGGTTTCGAGGTCATCGGCGCAGTCGAGATTGACGGCGACGCGGCCGCCGCGTACGTGGCGAACGTTGGCGTCCAGCCCTTGGCCCGGGACGTTCGCGAGGTCACTGGCGCCGATCTACTAGCGCAGGCTGGAATTGGTGTCGGAGAACTCACGCTGCTTTTCGGGTGCCCACCGTGCCAAAGCTTCACCATCCTCCGCCGAGGCACAGCAGAGACTTCTGCAGACGGGGCCCGCAACAGCCTTCCTCGGGAGTACACCCGCCTAGTCAAGGAACTGCGACCACGGCACATCGCCTTTGAGAATGTGCCGGGCATGATGGGCGCGAGATGGCGTCACCGGTTCGACGAGCTGCTCATGGATCTGGCGGCGCTGGGATACGGCTGTGCTTGGGCCGTGCTCGATGCCGCGGACTACGGAGTACCGCAGCGCCGCCGCCGCCTGGTGGTTGTGGGAAGTCGGCTGGTCGAGCCGACGCTTCCGGCTCCGACTCATTCGGCGTCAGGCGATGACGGGCTTTCCCCTCACCTGACCGTTCGTGACGCTATCGGAGACATGCTTCCTCTCGGGCCGGGTGAGGCTGATCCGGCTGACCCATTCCACCGAGCACGGCGGCACAGTGACATCGCCATTCGGCGACTTCAGGCTGTGCCCGAGGGAGGCGGCCGCAAGAACCTTCCACCTGAGCTTCAGCTCGCCTGCCACAAGGGCCATCCTGGCTATTACGATATTTACGGGCGAATGTGGTGGAACCGTGTGGCTCCAACGTTGACTTCTGGTTGCACCAACGTCACCAAGGGACGGTTCGGCCATCCCGAGCAGGATCGAGCGATCACCTTGCGGGAGGCCCTTCTTTTGCAGGGGTTCCCGGCCGGCGCGATGGTGAGTGGTGTTAACACCGACACGATGGCGCTGCAGATCGGCAATGCCGTGCCGCCTCCGCTGACGGCGGCCGTTGGCCGAACCATCATCGAGATGGAGGCACGGGCGGGAGAGGACGCGCAGCTCACATCGACGGCGCGTGCGGGTACCGGTCGGTCCGACCTAGTCGTGTCAGGCCGAGCAACAGCTTGGTGAGTTCCTGCACATCCGCACCCTCAACCTCAACGCCAAGCTCGACATGTCGTCCCAGCCCCGCCGCGGTGAGGTTCGCGGAGCCCACGTAGGCCCGCTCGTTGTCGACTATCACCACCTTGGCGTGCGAACCTAGCGTTGAAGGTGCGGTAGCCGGCGTGATCGAAACAACCAATGTCCGGCCGGCGCTGTCGGTCGGCCAGCGCTCTCCGAGCTTTTGCACTGCCCACGCACCGTCGGCCGACGTGAGTATGCGGACTTGGACTCCACGGCTGGCCGCCGTGAGGAGCGATGGCTCCAGGAACTGCAGTGCAGAGGCATCAACGAAGGGCGCGGCAAACAGCAGGGTCCGCCGAGCCCGCTCGATCTGGTCCACGATCACGCCAGCAGTCCGGCGCATGGGTGGCCCGACAGCCACGTCGGTAGGCACTGTCGCGACCAGCGCCCACCTTCCGGGGACGGGGCGGGTTTCGAACGAGTCCCCGACGAGCCGCAGTGCGGTCGCGACATCCCGCGCCGCTACCTCATTCAGCTGCCGATCCTCGGTGAGCACCCCGAGCAACGTCATGCAAGTCCTCCATTGCCTGAGGGGTTCGCGCACGCCCGCCCGACGCATCCACTCCTCGAGTTTCCTGTCGTCCATCGTGTTGCCCGCCGCGGCATCCAGACCGTGTGTCATCACCTCGATCCACCGCTCCGCCGGAGATGATGTGGTCAGTGCGTCGTACAGGGCACGGAGCGCGGTGTTCACGGCCCGTCGAACTCCGGGGCCCAGTACCCTCGGATCTCCCCGAACGGAGATCCAAATAGCTCCCACCGGCTCAGGAAGCGGTTCCAGGATTGGCATGCCGTCTCAGGAAGGTGAAGGCATCCGTGGTCGACCCCGCGGTTGGCTTCCATGCAATTCGGGTCGTAGAGACAGCTGGCGTTTTCCACTGCCCGCTCTACAACCTCGTCAAGGTTCTGCTCGAGCACGGTCCGCAGGCCGCCGATAGTGAACTCGCTACCCCCATTCGGGTGCATCGCGAAGGCGAGCTCGTACGGGAACAGGTACTCGGACAGGGCAGTCTCGGAAAATCCGCTGTCGACGGCCAGGGCGCGGAGCACCTGGTGAGCGCAGCTGTGCAGCAGGCGGAAAACCGAAAGCGGTGCGTGGTCCGGCTCGCCGGGAAGCGGCTCGTGGTCGGGATCCCACTGTGGGCGCTGACCGTCGTGGGGGTCAAGCTTGGAGGCAAACCAGCGTTTCACGCCGCCAGCGGCGCGGAGATCCTGCGCATCGACCAAGCCGTTGCCGGTCAACCACCGCTCCACCCGCGCGGCGTCGAGAGCGAACACGAGGGCCTCGGTCTCCGTTGGGTTCGCATACAGAAGTGTGCTGATCTGTTGACCCCTATCGGCCCGTCCCTTGTAGGCCACGAGGTCGGCCTCACGTGGCCCCCATCCGGCCCTGCAGTATCCGTAAGCAAGATAGGTGATAGGGAAATCACCGACCAGCGTCGTCTTCTCCGCGTCGAGGCCAGCTCTTTGAAGCGCAGGGCGGTAGGTCGCGTAGCGCGCTGCCCTGCCGGCCGACGCAGCTTGCCGGTCGACGTCGTCGAGCGTCAAGCGGGAAAGTCCCAGCACCTGCTGATAGACGGATAGGTTGTGCGCCAAGGCCGGTCCACGATCGTCGGCCAGCGGGTCATATTCCAGGACCTTCTCGACACGGCGACGCAGCTCGTCGACGTCCAGAGGGAAGAATCGGCTGCGGAGTGATTCGGCCCTGGAGAGCATCTCCGGGTCACCGGTCGCCTCGAGAACCTCGATAGTGGCGAGGATCTCAGGATCACCGACCGGCGTGTCGGCGCCGCGGACAACCTTGTCCGCCTCAGCTTCCGTGCATTCGCCCAACCACCTCCCGAGCGTCGCCACCACGAACGCAGGTGTCCGTGCGAGCCGGGCGAAGTCCTCAGTCCGAGGCATGACCAACGTAACGCCTTGTCCGACGTACGCGCTTGAGGCGGTGTGCACCATGGGCGCCATCCGCTTGTCAGTCCACGGGCACGCTTGCCGACAGTAGTCCTGCACCGGTGTCGGCAGTCCGCACCGGAAACACTCCCACCGAAAATCCATGAATCGTGACGCACGGTCGTTCAGGCGGAATTGGGTGCCGTGACAGGACCGGCACTCCCGCGGCGGCCGCATCGCGCGAACCTCCCCGCAGTGGTGTACGAACAGAAACTGAAGCTGCCGGTTACCGGCCAGGTTTCGGCAGCGCGGATTAGGACAGCGCGGCGGCCAATCGTCCACGCCGGGCCGTGGGTCTGCGGCCTCCCACACAAGACCGCACGAAGCACACCGCGCCACGCGCGGCCAGACCTGGCAGAATACCTTGCCGGGGATGACCACCTCATAGTGCTGATGTGCGACTCCGCCATCTTGCGGGAACTCGGGGGCACGGTCGGATCCCGGCGTCGCGCCGCCTGCCAGCCGGCCTTCGGCCCGCCACCTGTGGACTAGGCGCATGGCCTCGTTGACGAGGTACTCCTTGTCGATCATCGGACCCTGATACGCGTCGTCGCGACCGTACCCGCGAACCTGGGCGACGTACGCACCGACATGGTCGAACGTCTGGTGTGGGCGGTAGCGGTACATCACCTGGCCGCGTGCACGGGCCATGGAGCGGTCCTGCGGATCGAAGCTCATGCCCGTCTCCTCTCCTGAAGGGTGTAAAACGGCAGGCCGTCGGCCACATCGCGCAGAGAGGTCATAGGTGGCGACTCAAGGCCGAGATAGTCGCCCGTTCCCCGGTATTGAGAGCGGCCGCCACTGGCCGCAGCAGCCGCGGCGCCTGCCGAGCGAATGCTCGACACCGCCACGTCGACCCGTCGCTCAACGTCGGCGCGGAGCTCGGCGGCCTCAGGCCGCGACGTGTCATACGCCGCTTTCATCGCCTCAAGCAGCGCGGTCTGCTGTGCAGCCTCAAGCCCTCCCTGTTCGGGCGGTCGTAGAGCGACTTTCATTCGGTCGAGGTCGTGCAAATGTCCTGGCGCGTGGCCTGTATCCCACCACTCTCGGTTAACCGACTGGAGGATCTCGCCCATGAGCACACCCGGAAGAGTGCGCCGCGCGGCGAAGCGGCTCCACCGGTTGATGGCCACCGGTTCCACCATGCGGTCGAGATACTCGTGGAACTTGCCGTGGTACCGGAAGTGCGAACGGTCTCTCTCGCGCACGGCGTTGTAAACGAGAAACACCAGCCCGAGGTACTGCCGACCCACGCGCGACGACGCTTGGATGTACTCGTTCATCGCCTTCGGCATGCCGTTGAACACCATGAGGTTGAGACGCGGCACGTCGACGCCGTGCGACACCGTCGAGGTCGCCACAACACCTTCGGTCTCACCAGAGCCCATCAGGTCGTCGAGAGTGGCGCGGACCTCGTCGAAGTCGACGTCGCCGCTGAGGCCACGCACCATGACCTCGTTCATCTGATTATCTCGAAGCCATTTGTTGACCTGCGTTTCCATGGAGCGCCGGAGCTTGCCGAAGTCCACAAGACTCGTGAGGTAAGTCAAAATCACCTTGTACAGATCGACTAGGCCATCGCGCTCCATTTCCGTGAGCGCGTCAAGCACGGCATCGCCGCCGAACTCACCATTCTCGGCGCGGCGGACCGCCGCGTGGAGCGCCTGCAGGATCCGAACCAGCGACTGCTCGACTGTGGACCTGTTTGGCATCACGCCGACAAAACGCCGGAGCGGCTGAGCCGGGTCGATCTCCCAGTAGAACGACCTCCGGAGCGAGGGACCCGGCAGCGGCACAACGACAGACCGGAGGCCGAAGAGGTGATCGCACTGCCGGTCTTCGCCGCGGATTGTGGCCGTAGTCGCGAGAACCTTCGCACGGACATGCCTGCCGTCGGGTCGGGTCCTCGCGCCCAGTTCTCGCTGCACGTGAGCCAGCAGGCCTTCATAGTGCCCGCTGAACGCTCCGAGTTCCTCGCGCACCATATGGAGCTCATCGATGATCTCCAACGAGGGCGCGGCGTCGTACAAAGGTTCGGTGAGTGGCCGAATGGTTTGGTCCGCGCGAGGATGACCGCTGATCCGCCTTTCCAGGCACTTTCCGCCGCGGCCGAGGCCATGCAGCGAGCATTCGCAGTCGACGTCCCCGAGCAGGGCACCGAATTGGTCTGAGAGCCCGATATTTGCCAGCTTGTCGAGCGTGCCTACCACCACGGCGGGCAGGTACCGGTAGATCTCGGTGTCGACGATGTGGAGCGGCAAGATCCTGCCGCACGCCGGGTTCTTGCAGTGGTGGAGCAGCCGGATCGTAGTGTCCTCGGGAGGCTCGACCTCGACTGAGCGCTTGCGGCAGTACGGGCATTCATCGACGAGACGCACCTTCCTTCGTCTCGCTGGATCGCTCGTCATCCGTTCCAAGGCCCCATCTCTGCTAAGGGAGTTAGGGGTGTTAGAACCGCCCGCAAAGAAACCGATCGCAAAGGGGTCGCCCGGGTCTCCGCCGACCGCTCGCAAGTCCGCCTCGGAATCTCGGCGGACTTCCTCGGCCGCCGCGACAAGGTCCAATTGTCGCTGGGTCTGCTGGAGCGCGAGCAGCCGGAGTGGCAGCCGGCACCACGCAGTGACACCGCGCCGCTTCCCCCTGGCTCGGTCGTAGAACATGGCGGTGGCCATTACACCAAGTAGGCCTTCGGTCTTCCCGCCACCCGTCGGATACCAGAGCACGGTCGCCGCGCCTGTCGGATCCACGCCGGGGTCATCCCACAGGCCTGCAGTGAAATCCGCCGGATCATGCTCCCGCCAGGCCAGCGCGGGCAACTGACTCACGATGAACACGAGCTGGAATCGGTGCCAGCCGGGGTGCTTCCGGAGGGTCATGTCGCCCAGCTTGATCATGGTGCGATTGGCGAGCCGGAAGGCCAGAAGGAGGCGCGGATCGCGTTCCAGCCACCGAATACCGTCCTCAAAGCGCCGCACCTCCAATTCGTAAGCTGACCGGTCGGCCCGTTTGCGTTCCGCCAGTTCCGGCCGTTCGCGTTCGAGGTCAGCCGTGTCCCAGTCCTGATGGTCGAGGTAGGCCCGCATGTCGTCGGCGAAGCGGCGCAGTGCCGACAGCGGATCTTCGCCCTTGAGCGCGCTGAAATCGCACGCCGAGTGTGGCGTGGAGACTGCTCGGAACGTCTCGTGGACGGGGGCGGGTGTTGATATAAGTCGCACGGTCGACCCGGAGCCGTCACGTACCACCTCCACTCCGCAGTTGTTCGCATATGCAGGAAGGTCTGGGTCGTACCTGTATGCGTCGGGCCCGAGGTCCATCTCTATCGGCCTTATGTCGCCAGGCGCGGCGGCAACCTCGAGCCTGGCGCGGAACAGGAAATGATCGCGGGCGTCGTCGTGCCGCCGGTCAGACCCGCGCCGTGGCCGCCTGGCCGCGACCGTCGGATCCTCCGACAAGTTCTCGAGGGACACAGCCACCCGTGTCTTGCCGCCCGCCGTCGGGCGGGCAAGCAACGTCATCGACGCTTGCCACTGGGGCATCACTGGGGTTCCCCCGAGCTCGCGGAGCCATTGAACGAACAGCTGCGAATCCACTAGTACACTCCCCGGCACCCGCCTTTCGCTGCGGTCCTCCCCGTCCCGCCGCTCGACCTCCGGGTCGGCGGCCGCGATCGCCTGCGCCCGCTGGAACTCCTGCACGAGGCTGTCGCGACCGATGTCCTTTAGAAGCGGCCGGCCGGGCTCGAGCCGGACGGCGATGGGGCCGCTGTCGACCTCAACACGCTCGAACACTGGCGCGAGACGGTACTCCCGGCGCTGCCGGACAGCGGGTTCGTCTTGGCCGCCGTCGAACTGCAGCTGCTCTTCTAGCGTGGGAAACACCTTGTAATAGCAGCTCGCGACCGCTCGCAGCTCGATGGCCGCGTGGGGATCAGCGACTTCCAGTTCCATGCCCACAGCGTTGGCGGTCTCTTTTCCCCTCCGGTGTTGCCCGCCCGGAAGACTAAGGCCGAGCGGAGCTAGCGTTCCCAGGTAGTAGCGCACTGAGGGCGGCTCGCCAGCGCACCGATCGCCGTCGGCCTCGCCGGTGGCGTCTCCCACGACGGCCCGTTCGAGATATCCGGCCATGGCCGACTGGGTCTCAAGATCGGGCTGATATCCGCGACCGCTCATGGTCGCACCTCCTGATCGTCAACTGGCAGGCGTCTGCCGGTGATCATGCGGGGCACGGTCCCTGCCGACTCCAGCCGTAGGACCGTAACCACATCGACGGCGTCCTGAAAGTCAGCGGCGGTCAGGCCGCTCCGTTCGTCGATGAGCTCGTCGTCCGCCATACGGCCCGCTCTGACAGCAGGACCTACGTGGAAGGCCATCTCCGCCAGCCTCTGGTGGAGGCGAGCGGACGTTCTGCGCAACGTGCGTATCGCCTGGTGGATATCGATGTACCGGTCGACTAGGAAGTCGTCGCCGAGCACCTCCCCGAGTCGTCGCACGTCTTCCTGATCACGGGGACCGATGGCCACGCCTGCAACCCACATCCGAATCGCGTCGGGAGTCAGCGCGAATCCAGACCGGCGCATCGCATCGGCAAGCTCCTCATAAGTGCCGAAGCTGGCGCGAGCCCGGAGAAGCGCGGTCCGCCACCGGCCGACGAGAGCAGCCGGCAGCATCAACCTTGGGACGTCCCCGACCACTTCGAGAACTTTGGAGACGAGATCCTTGTGCGCGTCGCCGTCAAGGAACACCAGCTCGTCGCCGACGTGTAGGTCGGCCACCCTGGCTCCGGCATCTGGCTCCGCAGCGTGCGGCCGCCACCTCGTCACTGCTCCCGAAATGTCCAGCAGAGCTACCGTGCCGTCGGAGAAGTAAGCGCGCACCGCCGCGACCGCCTGAAAGCCGTCCGACGAATCCGGGCTCGCACCTCCCCGGGTGGCGGAGTCGTCCGGCCGTGGCCAGGCTCCGTCCCACAATCCAGGTGGCGCATCGGCTGCTGGCGGAACGTCAACTTCGCGGACGACCGTCCGGGCCACACCAGCGGTGTGCTCTGACCACACAACATCCGGTGAACCGGTCAGCCGGAAGACAGCATGGGCCCTGATCCCGGTTGCGCTAAGTCCCTCAAGGGCACTGACCTGCGTGTCAATGACCTTCCGAACGATGGCGGCCTCGCTGAACGACGCGCCCCCGGCTGGATCGTACGCGAGCACCTGTACGGTGGTGGCTATGCCGCACCGATAGACCCAACGGGCCCATCCTGGGGCCATCCCGGTCAGGATTGCGACATCCGCGGGAGATTCCCCGCGCAGGGCACCGAGCGAGGTGATCCGGACCTGCCCGAGCCCCGTCTCCCCGAGCACCGTCTTGTATGCGCGGGCGAGGGCTGCGGTTCGAGCCACGATAAGGGTGTCGAGGCCGTCGTCGAGATCTCGCGCCACCACGCGGCGAAGCGCGGAAGACTTGGCTGGCGCGGCCCCGATAGAGTCGAGGAGGCCCTGCAGTTCGGCCTCGACCATTGGCAAGTAAAGGTCCTTGACCTCGCCCGTGGTGACCCTGGCCGCGTGCCCGAGGGCACGAACTCTCACCCTCGCCGGCGTGGGTGAGAGCGAGTCATATGCGACCAGCGGCAATGCCAAGCCGAGCAGGTCGTGGAAAAGCCCGAAAGCCTGCAGCGCGAGGTCGCGGACGAGCGCGCTCCTCCCAGCCGCCACCAGGGCACCGACGTCATCCCAGAACAACCCAGCGTTCTCGCAGATCGAGACGTCTTCGACCATAACTACGTCACATGTGCCCCCATCAGCCAGCCGTTCCAGCCTCGGCGTCAAGTCACCTGGCCGGCAGCCGGCGACATCGTTCCCGCTCCAGGCGAGCACCGGCATGGTCTGGGCCAGTTGCGCAACGGACCGGGCCGACACGTCCCGCGCCACGACAACGACCGGGATACTGAGCGCAGGGATGCGATCTTCGCCAGAGGCCGGCAGTTCGACGACGACGAGGTCCACATCCTTCATGGTCAACACGTCATCCACTGTCGGCACGAAGACAGTCGACCAATGACCGTCGCGGCCCTCTCCACCGAGGACTCGGACGACCCCACCACGACCGAGTGTGGCAGCCGGGACGACATCACGCAGGAGGGCCGACCCCATTCCGCGACCCGAGGTGATACCGAGGCTCCGATACAGGCCGCGGATCTGATAGTCACCGCTGACCACGGCCACGCGCCGTGAACTGCCGAGGGCTAAGCCCAGGCTCCGGAAGCCCTCCATGAAGCTGGCGACGTGAACTGCCGCGGGAATCAATGCCGACAGCGGCGCCAGCGGATCAGCGGGCACGAGCATCACCGACCGCCGGCCGGTGATCGCCCACTCAACCGCGCGCAACGCCTCGACGTCGAGGCAGGAGAGATGAAGAGAGACCCCGTCCAGAGTCAGCCGACGCTCCTCGACACAGGAGGCCAGGCCAGGGACAGTGCAGGGCGGAACGATCGGGTCCCGCGCCCCAGAGATGGTCGTGCGCATGCTCAACCTCATGCCATCCTGCGTGACGCGGGGGAACGCCGACCTGTGCCGACGTCTAGTCCTCCCACGCCAACTTCTTTGGCAGGACACACTCTAGAGCCCAGGTAGGACATTGTCACCGCCGCGCGCGGCACGGAGGTCATGCAGCATCAGGCCGCAGGGTGGCAGCTCCGCTCGTTGGCGAGTCAAGATAGATCACGTTCTGGGCTGCAAGCCTCAGCGTCCTGGCAAGCCCCGCACGGCGACTGACGACCGTGACCTTCCGGCCGACCGAGCCCAGGGCCGCGGCTGCCCAGGTGAAAGCACCGTCACCGGACCCAATCACGACATGGGTGAACCGCGCATCGACGTTTTCACCGCTGACTACGGCGAGGAGTTCGGTATCAGCGCCGTCGGGCCCTGAGCGGACAAGGTACCGGGCCTTTGGCCAGCCATATGCCGCGCTGGCGAGGGCCTTGTGGTTGCAGCCGATGATGACCTGATCCATCTCTGCGATGCCGACACGCAAGGCGTACGCCTGGCGGATCAATGCCACTTCCCACTCGGCGGGAAAGCCGGTGGCGGCCAGATTCTCGATGTCGACCAAGTGCAGCGCCCGGGCCGGGAAAGGCCCGCGGACCGTTCGCGTCGCGCGTGCCGCGGGCCTGATGGTTGCTGTGGCCGTGCGCTCCATCCGTTTCCCCTTGCCTTAGTCGGGTCCTGCTCTCCCAAGCAGTAACAACCCGAAGGCCAATATGTTCCACCACTCCATGGCATGGTGCCATGGAGTCCATGGAATGTCAACATGGAAAAGTCGGTTTGGTTGTCCAGCACAGTGAGCGCGAGACCCGAGCAGGTCAGAGCCCCGGCCTAGTTTGGGGGACTCAGATGCGGCGCAGTACGGTGCCCGGCTGGGCCGCGTGACCTACGGCGACGAGGTACCGAACCCAGGGGAGGCGTTAGGCGAGGGTGCCTGCTAGGGGCGGACCTCTTCAGGCGGCAGCATCTGCGCTGCGGCCCCAGATGCGCTCGCGCGGGGGCAGGTCGGCTAGCCTAGCCGCCGCCTGCTGCCTGGCCGGCTCGTCGTCGCGGCGAATCTGGCTGACACGCGCCCGAGCCTCCTTAGTGACAGCTTGGCGCCACTCAAGAGCCGACTGCGGACCAGCTGAGATTGGCGGCGGGTCCATCTTCAGGATCTGCCGCGCGTAGCGTTCCAGAAGTGCGTCGGTGGCCCGCCAAGGCCGAGCCATATCCTCCCCAGCTTCAGGACGCCCGGTCAGTGAGAGGACCTTCTGCAAGTCCAGGTGGTCGGCGGAGCGGCTCATTATGATCCGACGTTCCAGCGGCCAAGAGGACGAGGTGAGCCACCGCGGATTCGCGGTCCCGTCTTCGCTGAGCGCGGGGGATACGAATGCGCGGCTCTCAGGTGCGCGCTCCCAGGCTCGCCGCTCGTCCCGGCGCAGTGGCGCGAATGCGCGGCTGTCCGCCTGAAGCTGGTGGGCCGCCCACAGGTACTCCTCCAGAAACGCTGCGTTCTGCGGCCAACGCAGCTCGGTGAGCGCGTTCAGCACAACTTCGCGGACCGGCCTACCCGGCCTAGCATGCCGAAGGTCTTTACTGGCCGCGTGTCTGAGTTCCTCCAGCAGATCGTCGCGCCGGTCATCGAGGCGCTCGAGCGCGCTGACCTGGGCCACCAGGTCGGTGACCGGGACCTTGCTGCTTCGCGCTGCGGCCACGAGCCGTCGCTGGAGTTCGAGAATCTCCTCCAGCGTGCCCACGAGCTCGGCGCGGATCCCGGTTACGCTCACAGAAGCAACACTAACCCCATCCATGCAACTGTGCCATGGCAACCTGCATGCACACACCGGCTCGGTCGGTGGCATGGCTCCGCAGCACGCGGCGAGCCCGTCTGGGACCATAAGAGCATGGAGTCTTGGGCGAGCAGCCCCAGGGTACGGCGGTCCATGCAGTCGAACCGCCCACGGAATACAGCGCCGGAGATAGCCCTACGATCTGCACTTCACGGCGCGGGGCTCCGCTTTTTCAAGCATCGCCGACCGCTGGCCGGACTCCGTTGCGAGGCCGACATCCTCTTTCCGGGCCGACATGTGGCCGTGTTCGTCGACGGGTGCTTTTGGCACGGGTGCCCCAAGCACGCCACCTTCCCGAAGACCAACGCCGAGTGGTGGGCTCGTAAACTGGAGGCCACTCGGCAGCGTGATCTCGAAAACGAGCGCGCGCTGACCGCCGCCGGATGGACAGTCTTGCGAGTTTGGGAGCATGAGGCCACTGCCGATGCTGTCGCCCGTATCCGTGCGTCCCTTACCTCGACAGCTACAGCCGCGCGGCTTCTACAGCCCCAACAAGCCCTACAACCCCAGCAGGGCGGCGAAGGCCCAGTTGGTCGAGGCCATGGACAACCTGGAGAATGAGCGCTGCCCTCAGCGACGCCAAATGTGCCGGACTCAGTGACTACCGGTTTACAGCATGAGCCCTGGGAAGATGACCCGGCCGGCGTCAGCGTGGACGGCCGGATCGCCCTCCCCAGGGCCTGCCGTATCGGCGAGTTCGTCCCATACAGCGCGCACAGCCTTGAACAGTCCGGGGAACCAGCCGCTGTTAACGGCGCCTCGCGAGCGGCTGGAGTCGACGCGTCGCGCGGCCCACTCGCCGGTGCCGCTTCGGCGGCGCGTCATCATGACCGGGCGGTAGGTCACCTGCAGCAGGTGCTCCAAGGCGAGGCCGCACGTTTGGTGCCCTAGCTTCTCCGCAGCCAGCTCCTCAGAATCCCGTCCCCGGGAGAGCAGTTCAGGCCACTGGACGACGATGACACGTTCCCACGTCTCTGGCGGCACCGTCGTGGCGAGGTGGTGGCTCTCGCCGACCGGCAGGTCCCGGAGCCTGCGCTTCGCATCACCCGTCTGGCCGACATACAGCAACCCGGCACCAGCGACGTACACGCCATAGACGACGTGTCCGGTGACCGGTTCATCATCCGGCCATGCTGGTCTCGTCAGGAAATATCCGAGCA
>Ga0335072_10003884_pt1 | contig 22335 bp, 42 predicted proteins | sample Lox_Sample_21_FD_206725 | JGI IMG/M metagenome (GOLD analysis project Ga0335072, IMG submission 206725) | Soil microbial communities from Loxahatchee National Wildlife Refuge, Florida, United States - Lox_Sample_2.1 | ecosystem: Environmental > Terrestrial > Soil > Wetlands | place: USA...
AAAACACTTCTTATTGCGAGTATGATAATCGTATTGCTGTCCGCTATTATCGGGGCGATACTAACAAGGAGATAACATGAACCATCCGCAAGTTATCCATCCCCAAGAGTTATTGAAAAAAGAGAAGACTTTCAATGATAGGCTGGCTATATTTCTAGGAAACTCATTAGGATCAATGGGTTTTTTTTATGTATGCGTGCTTCTTGATCTTGCCGAGCTCCCTTCAGTTATCAAGGCTCATTCCGTTTTGGTATGGGTAACATATATAGCCCAGACAGTTATCCAGCTTATCGCGTTGCCGATCATCTCCACCCAGCAGAATATCCAGCAGGCTCAGGCAAACGCCAAAGCCGATACCGATCACAAAACATTAACCTATCTTGCCGTTATCCAGGACGAGCAGTTAAAGATATTAAAGGAAATACGGGAGAAACAATGATTAAAGACAGTATGGTTTTCGCGGTCGGTTTGGCATTCATGGTCTGCTGGCTGCTCATCGCGGTTTTCGCAGTTCCTTTGAACAAGTCCATCCTTGCCACTGCCATAATCTTCCTTATTCTTGGGCTTGTAGATTACACGCTTAACGGGCATACAAGGTAGTCATGTCCAGTTGGCTTGTCGGCTGTGATGTCAGTGAATATCAGGAGACTATTACCTGGTCCGAAATATCTCCCGGCGGTTACTTCAGCCTGGTTAAGATATCTGAAGGTACCAGCTACGTTGATCGCATGGCTGCCCAGAATGTACCGGGAGCCCGTTCCATCGCCGATCCCAATGGCTGGATAAACTTCTGGTATCATTTCGCCGACGGGTACGATCCTGTCGCCGAAGCCCAGCATTTCTTAGCGGTACTCAGCCAGTTCGGCGGGCTGCAGACATGGGAAGGATTGATGTACGACTTCGAGAAAAACGGTATCGCCGATCCCGGAACGTATACCAACACTTTCGAGGAATATGTTTTTAACCAGACAGGTGTACGTCCTTTGCTGTATTCCAACCGTTACCTCATGTCGCTTATCTATCAGGCGAATCCCAATGCCGGCAAGTTTCTGGCTGATCCTGACGATCCTCCGAGCACCAATGCCCAGTACCTCGGCAAGACCGTCCCTTACGAATATGTTATGCAGCAGTACGGTACCGGCAGCATGCCCGGCGTTCCCGTAGCCTGCGACATAGATTATTTCTTCGGGACGCTCAGCGAGCTCCGGGCCTATACCAAACAACCGACGCCCGTAGCTGTTCCCCAATCCACTTCCACGACCACAACGACAAGCACATCGACTACGACCGAAACGTCCACTACAACGCAGTCTACGAGCTCTACGACGTCATCCACGACCACAACGCTCCCTCCACCGGTTATCGGGCCAACGATGCCCTCTTATCCATCCATATGGGAAAAGGTCTGGGATTTTATCCTGAAAGTGCTGTACCGCCGTGGACTCTAGCAAGACCCAGCGGTCATTCATCTATGCGGTACGGGTAGGACTTATCGCCATGCTTGCCCAGATGGCTGCCAGTCCCCTGCCTTTTTCTCGGCAATCGGTTATCAGCGGAATCATATTCGGCATAGTGGCAATCCTGAACTTTACGAGCGCGGAAAAATAGTAATAAAAAAGACTCCTGATATCAGGAGTCTCTTCCGTATTCGCTGTTATCTAGGAAGCCGATGGAGGAGTAACGGTATACCCCTTTGATTCCAAGGCCTGCAGCAAAGCATCAAGCACTTCTTTTTCGAGGTTCGGTGCGTTTACGGCCGCGTTCAGCTTGGTCTCGAGCTCTTCCAGTTTGGCTTTTGCTTCTCCGTAGGCAGTCTTTACTTCTTCTAACATGGTACCCTTCCCATCTTTTACGATTATCTTAATTACTCTCTTATTTAATGTTGCTGCTTTTGAAACGTCAACCATCTTTCAGCTCTTTGTCAGTGAGGAATATTTCTTTTTCGGATACTCGAACTTTATGTCTTCATAGAAAAGCCGATATCGTATCACTAAAAGCTCCTTACCTATACATCCTCCGGCGGTTCCGGAAGCGGTTCGTCTTCCGGTTTCGTAGTTCCATCCCACCCGTTCGGATGCTTACTATAATCTTTTTCCGCGTTATGCTGATCCAGGAACTCCTTCCTTCCTTCCTTAGATTGAAGATGGTAATCAGCAAGGGTCATAATATGGCTGACGCCCTCCCCGCGCTGTACCTCATTCATAAGATCGATATCCCTACACGCTACCACGGCACCCGGTTTCAGTTCCGAGTTCGCCCGGGCAGGCACGATCTCATACTTGGTCTGCAGTTCTTCGCCTTCCCGGGTAACAAAAATATCGTATTGGGTAATATCTCCGTACTGAGGATTGGTAATAAGTTTCTTGAGTTTATCGTAGGTAGATCCCGATACATCGGACCATACCTGCGCCTTCTTTGCATCATGGTTCCAGATGACATATGCGAACCGGTTGGAGATATTTATTTCCCCGGTCTTTTTATTGGTATACGACCGTTGGTAGATTAAAGCATTGGAGCTGTTGCTGAAGATACGGATCTGGGCCGTATCGCCATCCTTCAGCTTAAAGTACTTGCCTTGTGGTGTTTCGACGCTGTTGTATATATCTGCTTCGCTATATTCTGCCATTGTCTTTTCCCTTTTCTATAGGCCTTACTATACAGTACATTAGTGTACGTGTATAGACGGTATGTATAATGGTTCATTCTTTTAATCTCCATAAGATACAGAGCCAGTATAAAAAGCATCCATCCCTGACTCCAAAGACTTCTCGCGAAGTACAGCGTGTCGGATAGTGTTTGTGTTAGGGAGGGAGCCACGGATATCCTTTCTTATTCTATTACAATGACAATAGCTATATTGATGCGGCATGCAATATCCATACTCGCAATTGTTTCTATTAGGACATTGTGCTTTGCACTGCATGTCTGTCTCCCCGTATAGTCGCATACAACTTTTCTATTTGTCCAGTATTTCCGTATTCAAAAGCTATTTTGTCCCCGCAATCACAAATCCGCAGCAGCATTGCCCGGTCCCCGGGCGTGCCCGTGTATTTTGGGTTATCTATACGGGTAAGTCTCATCAGGCCTATCTTACGATACCGGTGGACATGCGGTTTGATCATGCTAGGAAGTCGATGAACTATTACCATTAAATGTGCCGGTAGTCTGTGATGTAGACGTATTTGAGGTATTTACGGGCGTTATGGAAGCGGGGATGGTAGCTGATGCACCTTGCGTATTAGAACCGCTCGTAGCACTTCCTGATGTGCCAGAAGCGCCTTTTGAGGTGGTAGACGATCCTGTCTTTGAAGTATTCGATCCTTGGTTCGTACAAACGTTGCTATACGTATGGCACTTGTGATGGTAATACGATGCACAGGCATAGGTTATGCCTCCGAACATTCCCAGTCCGATTATGGTTGCTGTTACTTGATATAGTAGTTTACGCATTGTTGCTCCTTATTGATTATATATTAGCCTTTTTTCGGTTCTTTGGTATTTTGACCCTCTTCCTCCACCACCTCAAAGCTCACCCGTATCTTTACGTCGTTAGTGGTCGTCAGGATGAGGCTCTCTACATCAGCCTTTACAAGCTCCAACAACCCGTTTGCCAGTTCTTTGATATTAGGGCTAGGCGTGGGTAGGATCTTAATTATTGTAACTTCATATTGATCGGTTACGTCATGGAGAGGGTGTGAGCCGTCTTCGTTCTCATCATCGTGATCGTCATCATAAACAATATAGAGCCTTGAGAACTCGCCTTTACTGTTGAGGCGTAAGTAAAACTGCTCGTTGGCAACATCCCCGCGCTTGTCGAACTTGCTTAGTGGCTTGATTGTGACTTTATATTTATTCGTCATGGTTACTTCCCTCCATCCCGCGTTAGTTTGTTTTGGCTGGCTAGCAGCCGACTTAACATATCCAGATACTTACGATGCCGTCCCCAAACTTGTTTGCTTGTTTCTTCTCCATCAGCTATCTCGTATAAATCGCCAGTAACCTTATACAGCAAATCCCTCTCCCTCCGCTGGCACCACCGTTCGATGGCTTGCTTAAGCTTTTCTGTATTGTAATTGCCTGAGTCGCCATATTGATCGCTTCTAACTTCTAGCAGTAACTTATCTATCTCTCCATCTGCTATACTATGAGCATCAACTATGGTTGAGTGCTGCGACACACCTGAAACAGTCCTACGGGGCTGTTTTTGGTTGACATCGCTTTGGTTGATGTCAACGTCATTGGGGATTTTGGTGTCATTCATGACATCCCCAGCATCTTTCTATAAATTAATTCTTGGCAATGCAGACAGTTTGGATTCATGATTTCTCCCCTCTTATGCTAGATGGCTGGTGGGACTTCTTAGGTCTTTGCTGTTCTAGCTGTACTACGAGTCGTTTTAAATCCATACAGAGATCACTTAAATCTCGTCGTGTTTTATTGGTCAATATCCATCCCTTGCTCACTTCTCTACCTCTTCTTTCGGCTTGGGGGAGGGAAGAGACTCGGTAAGTATTACTTTTATGGATTGATAGTCATCATTCAAGATATCTATTGCTTGCCTGTCAGTTAGACCGAATTTATCTCTAAGCTCCCTCCCAAGTAGCTTAAAATCGCCTACTGTCTTCAGTTTTGCTCGTCGTGCCTGATAATCAACTATATCGGCCATAGTAATATTCCCCATTTTGTCCCTCCTTCATCTCAGACAGCTTTTCGTAGCACGCTTTAATGACTTTGGCGTCATGTAGGGCGTTGTGCTTTCGCTCATCACCCCATAGCTTATCGCTGAATTCCTCGCGGTTTACGTCAGGGTCTACGCTCTTAAGTTTCATCAGAGTGCATATATCGAAAGGTATGTAATAGATTTTCTTCGGTAACTTAAAAGCGTGACTCCATATGTTGTTAAACAGAACCCAGTCATAAGCCAGACAATCAGACCACATCTCTACCTTGTCATAAGGCTCTATGAAGCGTTCTATGTCAGTGCGTAGCCACTCGGTACTAACCGCTTGTTTACGGAATAAGTTTGATATTACGTTCCGCTCAATCCAATCATCAATCTGAGACTTATCGTAGTCTGTAAGCTCGGCATAAAATTCTCGGCCATCCTCTGCGACTATACCAATGCTAATCAAAGTAGTATTTTGATGTAACCCCGTGAACTCTGTATCGAAAAATAACTTCATAATTCCTCCTTAATTTGTGACAGCTTTTGGCGCTGTTGGGCTTTCAATTTATTCTCCGCTTCAATAGCTGCATAGTAAGCGGTCCCCATCCCGTCGCCGTAGATAGCCGCATTATCGGGCCCTATAACCTCCCTCTCCACTCTATCCAGTAATGCAGCGGGAACGTAAGAAGCAGCCAGTTTACTGATGGCCCTGTATAAGTCTCTCTTCTGGTATTTGTTTAGTTTGACGAACGACATCCCCTTGACTTCAGACTCCGGAAAGCCAAACGTTAGATTATCTACGAAATCTTTCAGTTCTTCCCCCACAGCAGCATGAGCCGTAAGCGGCTTAATAAGATGCTCAAACACTTCAGGGTCTACATCGACCAGGTGATGACGGGTATATTCGTGGTACCAGTTGTCTATGAAGTCGAGTAAGTTTAGGTCATAGGTTTTTATTGACGCCCCTAAAAACCTATCAGCCGGTGGCTGCCAGACTTCATAATCAGACTTCAGTGTCTGTGCCTCCTTCAAGACATTACCAAGTTCAGTTGTACCGGCTTGAGCTGAGTCCGGTGGTGAGAAACCAGCTTTTAACTGGTTTAGCTCATATCCAAGTTTACTTATACGATTAACAATGTCTATATCACTAACATTGGCTTGGCGGCAGTAACTTAAGCCGTCCAGTTCTGCTTTTAGCAACTTTTCCCTGATAGCCGGTGGTTGCGGGGTAGAAGCAAGCAATTCCAACGCCTCGTTAATGAAAAGTCTAGCTTCTGTTGGCGCTCTTTTACGCCATTGCTTTAATGAATAATAAGCGTTAAGCAAATCTATAAACTTTGATCGTAGCTCCTCCTGTTTACTAGCCATAGTTATTCCCCTATATAAAATAGAAACGCTATTACGTAAGATGCTAGCCCAACAAAGAAGAGTACCGCTGTAATCGTGGCTTCCGGCTTTGTAGCAACCAACGCTACGAAAGCTGCCGTACACATCAGACCTAGAACTAAAAATATCCTGGACATAGTTATTTTCCTTTCCTATACTGGCTGACTGACCACTTACAGTGCACTTAGCCTTGATTATCTTTCGGGTTGAAGGCACCAGTCTCAAAATGTTTTTTGCTTCTTTTAACGGCCGTTCAGCTGTCAAGATCACCTCCTTTCCTCACGAGTTAAAATACCTTGCTTGAAGAGTTCAATGGCGAGCTTGCAGAGGGCGTCTTCGGGGATGTCGGCTTGGAAATCTAGCTGTGAAACTTTATAGCCGCATAACCACAAATTACGCAAATGATTGGGCCGTAGCTGAATTGGAAAGTCTCTAACTTCTAGTGGCAGCTTTTGCAACAAGTAGCCGAGCTCATAAAGTGGGCAATCCTTAAAGCCACCCTCTTCGGCTGCCTGGATCTCATAGTCGTCGTATCCATCTGATAAGTGATGCTCGGTGCCATCCCATCCGCTCAGTTCATACAGCTCTCGGCACAGTCCTAAATTTGCAGTATTCATCTTTCCCCTTTCCTAGCTCTTTCTTGTAGTTCATCTGCTAATATCCTTTTGCACCAGGCTTTGACTAACTCAGGATTAAGATCGTATAAACTCTGCAACACACTTAGTAGTTTAGTATTAGTGTCCATGCTCATCCTTCCCCCTTCTCACTCTTACGGAGGGTAGCGCGTAACTCTGCCAAACGGCTAGGTATAGTCTTTTGGTAGCCTTCATCCGGCTCATACCATGCACCTATTTCGTCACCTACTTCACAGACAGTTACATGCTCCAGCTCATCTATCCTCGCTTCCAGTACTTCCGCCTCATGACTTGCAGCACTTGCAGGTGGATTTGTGCGGAGGGCTGTTAAGCGTAGCTTCTCATACCCTGCTGCGGCCTCTGGGTTGAACTGTTTTATGAAAATTACGGCTAGCTCAAGTTCTTCTTTTCTAGCTGCTTGTACTTCCGCTGTAATACGGGAGCGTTGGTTTAAGAGCAAGTCAACAAGTGCATCTATCGTCTTATCACTCGGTGCAAGCTCATACGTTTCCCAAGGAAAGAATGACTCAACCCACTTACTGCCTGATTTATCTTTAGTCCGCATCTGTATACGGAGCATGTTTTTAGTAGGTTTTAGGATTTCTAAGACCTTCTCTCGCATCTCTGCTGCTTCAGTGGGGGTCATGATTCTAATAACTTCTTTCTAATAGCTGCTTCTTTTCGGATAAGCTTATCGTTTTTGGCAGAAACAGTTTTGCAGTGTTCACAGGTACAGTTGTAATTATGGAGGTCACAGGAATGATCATAACCGAATGGCATCCCATCCGGGTTTATACCGGCCTCAATTTGTTTCTTCCTCCATTCAAGCTCACGGATATACGTTAACTGTTTTAGATGTTCAGTATTATTAGGTTCCCAAATAAACTTGAGAAAAGCATATACTCCGAAAAATACGATTACCAGCCAAACCAGTAAAAAGAATAAATGTGCACTCATATCTGTACCACTCCTATCTTTATTAAATACTCATTGAGATCAAGCGATCCCTTTTCCTTGTTGTGATGAGCGCATATAGGCCGCAGGTTAGTAAGGTCAGTACGCAGCTCAGGATGGCGGGCCCGGCTTTTGACATGGTCCAGCATTACATTTGTTTCAGTAAATACGGAAGCATGTTCAGGATCAACAATCCAGCAGATGTAACAAATATAATATTCATGCTTACCCAAAGGATGTTCCTTAATCCATTCAGCTCTTGTCTCTGACCATAATGCAGCCTGTTTCCCGGGCTTTAAGTATCCGGACCGTCTTTTCATGCCACTCCGAGCTCTACGCGGGCAGGAGAAGGCCGTATGACGGTCAGAGCCGCATTGTTTGCAGGGACGGGATTTAATCATGCAGCTTATTCCATAATTCTTTAATTAGTTTCATATCACAATACTACTTGCATACCTACGTACAGTCAAGTATAGTTATGTACATGAAAGTTATTGGTCCGACGGAGTTTAGAAAGAGGATAAGAGAGTATCTTGACCTGGTTATACAGGGAGAGGAGGTGATCATAGAACGTGCCGGCGTGCGCTTCAAAGTCGCCATGATACTGCCAAGGAAAAAACTATGAAGGCGTTCGCTGAAGGGTTCTTCAACAGTCAGAAGAACAGGACTGTCAGGTCCGTAACTGCCATAGGTCCGCGTATAATCCCAAAGAGTATGGCTTATCCGGAATCACTTATTATTTTCGATAACCCCTACGACTGCATGAGCTGCGAGCAATTGAAAAGCCTCTGTTATCTGCATGCGAAGATGAAAGAAAAGGGTATCCCCCCGATAAAATACCGGCCGTGGGACGTGTGGGCATCATGACTAAAATAACAGATATAGTAGGCGACTATCCCATCTAACCAAGTAGTCATATCGTAACCATACCATAAAAAGAAGGCGGCTCAGGAATATATCCTGGCCGCCTATCTCTGGGGTGTACAGAGGGATTCAAACCCTCGTCTCTAACGTTCTGGGTTATCGTGCTGATCACTGCACCATGCACACCATGATTATTACTATAGCATAAGAGAGAGCTCGAAAGCTCTCTCTTCCCCAGAACGCTGTTAACACTTGTTAGTGTAGTCACCATTGTTAAATGTGTCAAATCAAAAACGTACATTAATGTACTTATTGCATGGTATAATACTCCTGTCTACATTTTTCATAAGCACGCAGGAGCTTTTTTAATTCCTAACAACAAATGGGCAGCCATTGTACTAGTTAGGAATTTCTCCTGCTTGAAAGGTGTAGACAGCCGCAATGGCTGTCCATTTTTTTATTAAACAGGGGAAAATGCATGTTCGTAGATCCAGAAGGTAGCTCTAATGTAGCCCTTAATACGGAGCCTACTCAATATAAGTATGTCGCTATAGTCATAGGGCTAGCGATCATACTAATTGGACTTGGATATTGGTTTGTGTATCGTCCATATATGATTCGTCGAAAGTGCGCCGCTGTCGCTACGAATGTTGCTGACTACGGACATTCTTCCGAAATTGTTTCTCAATGGTTTGGTGAGAGTTATCAAGGAGATTATCAACTCTGTCTCAACTCCAGAGGGCTAGAGTGATACTACCGCAAGCTTTCCGAATATGTTTCAGTGGTAGGTGGAGGAGTGGCTGAGTGGTTGAAAGCAACGACCTCTTAAGTCGTAGAACTGCGCAAGTTCCGTGGGTTCGAATCCCATCTCTCTCCGCCAGTTAAATAAAGAATCCCCCATCACCATATGGGAGGGGGATTTAGTGGCCATCGGCCGTAGAACTGCGCAACTTTAGTGTAGCAGGATGATTTTGCCATGTCTACGTATCATAGGAGGCCAGCCCCCTCCTCCGCCAGTATTAAAATAGAACCCCTTGGAACATGAGGTTCTATTTGCTCTTGCTAAGATTCAATTTAACTGTATCAGGTTGTGAGAGTAGTTTCAAGACGCCCACGTATCACTGAACTGCTATACTACCTATATGGGAAAACGACTATTCAGAGAACTGATCAGGAAAGCCTCAAGGCCTTTTCCAGAAGAACAGGACCCACAGCTACACCCCGGTAGTTATAACGGAACACGAACTCGTCAATATAAGACTGCAAATACTTCGGTGAAACAGCGTGGTACGTCCCGTCCAAAGACCGCTTCAACTGGGACCAAAACCCCTCGATAGTATTGGTATGGGCTACTCCTCGTACATACTCCAGTTTCGAGTGATTCACGGTTGTGTGCGAATAGCCCTGCTTCGGTAGTGACTTATATGCTCTCCATTCGTCAGTATAGACATGGCTGTTCTTCAGCACGTCCATGCTTATCTCCTTGAGCAGTACACGGGCACCTGAACTCTGTACGTGCTTGGCTTTCACCATCCCGCCACGCTCCACGGTGCCGAATACAATGCTCTTGTTATCGAACTTCTGTTTCATCTTACGACGGCCACCGATATACGTTTCATCGCTCTCTACTTCACCACTAAGCTGGAATGAGCCTTGGCCCATCAACGAGCGCACCAACCGGCACATACGCCACGCAGTCTTGTAAGTGACACCCAACTCACGCTCGATAGTCTTGGCGGCCACGCCGTTTTTGTGTACGGAGAACTGGTATATGACGTAGAACCAATCATGCAACGGCGTGCTGGACTTACGGAAAATCGTACCAGCCAGCGGAAAGAGTTGGTAGCTGCACCACTCGCAAGCATAGCACTGCCGTCCTTTTACCCTGTAGAACTTAGCCTTGACCACCCCGCAGCTCGGGCAGCATTTCATGCGTCCGAAACGGTCTTGAAACACGGCTTCCAAACAAGCGTCGTCGTTCGGGAACTCTGCTTCAAACTGTTTCTTGGGGTATCTCATACCGAACATTCTAGCAAATATATACTTGTTAGTCAAGGAATTACTTAAGAGGTTAGATGTGTCCGTTTTAGACATAACTGGTAACCTGAATTAGAATAATAAGGAAGATAGGCCCCTTATGGTGATAGGGGCTTATTTCTTTTCCAGACAAGTGAGCTACCCTAATGCTCTGGTGTAAGTACTAGGACTCACTTGCCAAGGACTGCGGCTAATAAAAATGGCCGCACAGATTGTTAATCTATACGGCCGAAACATTCAGACCTGACTTCGTAGTAAGACGAGTTTACGTCATCAACTAAGCTGTTTTCAGTATACCAAAATGAGCTATTCAGCTGCTACTTGCTTCGTAGGGATAGTCGCCATATGCGCAAAGAGGCAAACAATGGTTATCAAATCCCATGGTCGCTGCCGGAAAGTTATGTATGCAGCTTCCAACAATTGGTTGGTAGTAATCAACCGCTGTACGAGCCTTCTAAGCCCCGCAAATTCAAAAGATGATACATCTACCATCTACAAATAAAAAAGAGCCCGGAAGGGCTCTTAATCAACCACACGGCATAAAGCTCACAACCCGAAGAACCGTATAACCCGTTCAGCGGTTGGCAATACCATCACGACAGTCAGCGTGAGCGCATATACCGATGTAAGCCATAACCGTACCTGCTGGCGCTTTACGATACTCCATAACGCTTCCATCGTGGGCATATCTTCTATAGCCAAAGGACGTTCCATAATCCGGGCCGTTTTTGTTACTGACATTGTTTTTACTCCTTATTTGTTTATGTATATACATACCCTCCAAGCTAGCAGTAACGCTAGCTCATTTCTATCACTGCCTTACCCCTGAAAAGCTGTATGAAGCGTCCCAGGTAGTAATCAGCCATACTGATCTCAACGGTCATATTACCCGCATTAGTATCGGCAATGGCGTAATAGTGTCCGTCACGTTTGTGTAAGAAGTAGTACGAAGTACTGACCAGTTCATACCATTTACGTGTTAACGACATCTGTTTCTCCTTGTTATTACTACCTTGGAGGGTGTGAATTCTTATGCGCTCGTTGCCAGCCAGCGGTATTAATTTAGTTATCTATAGTGTAACTAACGCTGTCTTGATCTTATTGATTAGACGTAATTTAAAGGCTCCTTCAGAGGTTTTAGCACCATCTATGTAACTGAGTACCGTATTATCGTATAACGCGTCTATGATGACATCCGCTTGGCTTCTAGTGAGTTCCAGAGTGATTCGCTTCATAGTTGTATCTCCGGAACCTGTACGTTTATCTTGTAACCAATAGCTTTGACGTTCTCTAGTACTGCGCGTGTAAGCGTTCGTGTACCGGCGATCCGTGCGAACAGCTTTGCTTTATCGCAGACCGGGTAAATAACCTCTGATCCGTAATTCTTGGTTACGCGTACTGTAATCTCATTCATATGATCCTCGATTTCTCGCTGACCGACAATGAACGCATAAGCTGAATTGTTAATCCCTAGAGAGCCGCTACATTGACGTGTAACTGAGGCTACTATTATTGGTAGCGGCTCTAAGGTGCCAGTAAGGTAAAGGTGGAGTTTACCTTACTATGGTATAGAGTATAACGTATAATGTATAGTATAGTCAAGTACTATTTATACATTATAATGTATAATGGTGTGTATAACTTATACTATACTCTATACATACTATCTATACCGTATAGTTATACTAGACTGTATAATGTACTGTATACCATATAACTGTCATGTATAAAGTCTAACGTATTGTATAATGTATACATGATATATATAATGTAGAGTATGCCACAAATAACTACATACATACGCAAAGACGACATGAGCCTATGGCTCGCATTACCAAACAAATCAGAAGCCATACATACCATGCTGCATAGCCTAAAAGGTCTTGAACCATCCATAACAGATGAAATCAACGCGCAGCAGTTCAATAAGGACGAAGAGTTGCATAATGAACATCTGGAAGTTCATAAGGCACTACACACAAAGATAGATACCCAAGACGAAATAGACCCTGAATTACCTCCAATACAAGAAAAAGCGGTAGATAGGTTTGAAACCGGAGAAATCAAAGGCAACAAAGCAATGAAGGACTTCCTGAAGAAGCCTACCATGACTACCGTAAAAGACGTCCATAAAGAACGGTTGGAACAGGTAACCGAGGTATTTGGTAAAGGTACCGAGGATGTTACCAAAGACGTGCTAGGAGATACGGCACCTGATCCCGATACCGTCGTGCAAAGCAGGAAAGGCGAAAAGAAGTGCTGCGAAGGTGAAGCCAAAGGCAAGTATTGCCAACACTGGCAATGGGATATGGAGAGAGGTGACAGATATACTAATCAATACTCTGGAAGAATCTCTTACGTCCCATTCGCGGGATAGTATACAATCAGGAATAGGCAACGCCACATAGTTTGCCTGGGAACTCGCAACACCCTGAGCAGTTGCGGCCATTTTGATATATACTAAAGACGTAGCAAGAGACCCTAAAGAATCACCACAAATGTAATGTTTCAATTGGTTAGGAATACTACAGAGGTGATTTTTTAGTTGCAGCTAAAAGATATATACTATTCACATGCCCAAGAAGACACGCAAAGCAACATATAATAAACAGTTTACTGTACGGGAAGCTAAGTTTATCGAGGGCATCAAGCAAGGATTAAGCCAAACCAAAGCCGCGCAGTACGCAGGCTATAACAAATCCTCAGCTCCCAAGTTCGGTATGTTACTGATGCGTAGGCCACATATACGTAAGGCACTGGGCATCATGTTGGATCAGGTCGGTGTTACATTCTCTAAGATCGCTCAAGTAGTCGTGGAGGGTTTAGAGGCAGAGAAAACGGTATATATCGGGCGTGGTGAGAATATGAAGCAAATAACCGTTACAGATCACGGTACGCGCTTGAAAGCTGCTGCTCTCGCTTTGAAACTATTGGATTACGAAGCCGAGCTCAAAGATATATTCAGCACCGAAGGCAGAACTTTGCCTGAAACCAAGCCAGTTAAGAATAATAATGATGAACCACTTCCGATTAACATTAAGCGTAACAAGCTTGTCAATGTTGATGAAGCCGAGCTCATAAAGATAGCATTTCCGGTAGAAGCTCAGGAGCTTGTCGGCGATCCAGTGCCTTAGATTCTCGAACAGGTTTTTGTTTTCCGTCCATCCAGTTTTGCACTTTTACGAATATACGTATTCTGACGCACGTACAGCCATTCTAAGACGTTTAAATCCAAAAGATGAGTATATATACGTCTCGTTTCAAAACGTAACGTCGTACAATAGACATTTTACGTCCTTATTATGACATGTCGTATCTGTTAATAACGTACGTTTGTCAAACCATATATACATACACTACATATAGCGTTTGCAATGGCAAGCAAATCGCGCGACAGTGCGACCAACTTGCCCATGTCAATATTGTTATATTCCTTATTTGTGTTTACCTGTTTGAGTGTATAGCAACCGGTTTGCCACAGACTGTGTTATCTATATATTAATCAATGTAGCCCGCTATATTCCCCAGAAAAAAATTCTTCGTACCCGTAAACAAAAAAAGGGTATGTTCGTATTTTGTTCAGTATACTCTTATGTTTATCCTGAAAATACCGACCGAATTATTTTATGGCATGATCCCGCTCTCCTACTACTTATTTAGGCTAGGTTAGGACGGTTGTATGAACTACCCGTAGGACGTAGCAGGCATGGGACTATGTACTCTTCAGTCGTAGTCAGGTGTGGTTCCTTCTACACCATGCTTGCTTTGTTACCCGAAAGGCAGAGTAAGAGCGGGATCATGCGTTTAGCCAGGTGATCCCTCGGCCTGTCTGCCTTCCCTCCATGGAGCTTTTTACTGGACTCCGGACCAGGTTCGGATAGTTATTTGTAGTAGACACAGAACCAAAAAAGCCCAAGCGGAGCCTGGGACTAGTTTGGATGTACGACATTTCCATTGTGGCATAGTTTTCTGTGTATTTCAAGTCGTACATAGAAATTATCTTAACATGAATGATCAGCAATGCTATAGTAAATCTTGGTTGTTCTATGAACGATTCTGAAATATATCTGTTCTGGCTAGGGTTTAAAGACTGGTTTATGACTCGTATGAGAAGGCGGTATTCGTATGCCCGGCTTCGTTTCGTTATTATGCATCCCGATGGTATCTGCGCCATATGCGGAGGATATATACCCCGCAGGGAAAGGACGGTAGACCATATTATTCCTAAGTCGGTTTGTATCGAGATAGGACTTGCGGGTCTTATCTATGATCCCCGCAACTTCCAGTTGGCCCATAGTATCTGTAATAAGGTTCGTGCTACGGATATGAGTATGCTGCCTGCTTCTATTGTCAAGGAAATACAGCGCAGAAAGAGTCTGTTACAGGATGTCCAGGCATAAGAGAAGGCGCGTATGTGTCGTTAAAGGGTGCGGTACGGTATGGGTTACGGAGTACGATGATACTGAGTCATGGGTCGACCGTATCATGTGTCCCCGCTGCCGTCCTAAGATAACATAAGCATTGACACACCCTTTTCGATTCTCTATTATTACGCTTATGGCAGGAACGAAAGCAGGAGGCCTCAAGGCTGCCTCCACCAACAAGAGAAAGTTTGGTCCGGATTTTTATAGGATCGTAGGGGCTGAGGGCGGTAAGGCAGGGCATAGCGGCGGATTCGCTACGGATAAGGTAGGCGCTGATGGTCTTACGGGCCCGGAGCGGGCCAGCAAGTACGGAGCCATAGGGGGCTCTATCTCCCGTAAGCGGAAGAAAGGCGAAGAACATGTCACAGTGGGAGCGGGCGACCGACAAACAGCGGAATCTTATCCGTCTTCTGGAGAATGAGCTGGATCCACCGGTCCGGCTTTCTTCCACGACGCTGGCATGGATGAGTAAGCGGGAAGCTTCGGATCTTATTATCCGGATGAACAAGTATAAAGCGCTGTTGCAGAAAGATAAGCAGATAGCATTATTATGAAATACCAGGATCCTCATTTTGATAAGCAGCGGTATTGGACGCTCCGGGATACCGCGCATAAGGTTCAGGGATATACCAATCTTATGAAGCATTCCAGGGAGAAGATTCGTACTGTTTACGAAGATACTTCGTTCGAACACCAGTCTATAACCAAGAAAGCGCTCCTCAAAGACACTAAAGCCCGCAGGGCCTTGTTAGGTGATATAGTGGGGATATGGATCCCGTCTTAGAGAAGATCGCCCAGCGTTGCCGGTGGGATTTGTTTTTTCTCTGCAAGGAGATATTGGATTACCAGCAGATGGAACCGCATGTCCACCAGGATATGTGTACGTATGCCGAAGCGTTATATGAGGCGCATCCTGACGGGTACATGTCGCCTCCGGAAAAGGATGGCAAGGAGCTTGAGGACCAGTTCCACGTCCAGAATAAGAACCTGCTGCTGCTGATGCCCCGGGGGACGTTCAAGACGTCCGTCATTACCGTGGGGTTTTCTTTGCAGAATTTTCTTAATGATCCCAATATACGTATCCTTTTGGATTCGGAGACCATAACCAAGACTACGGGCTTCCTGCGGGAGATCAAGGGGCATTGCGAGGGGAATCCGAAGTACCGGGAAGTGTTCAAGACGATCCATGGGATGTATCCGAACGAGGGCAAGAAGAGTGAACTGCTATGGAAAGACAATATGCTGAATCTTGCTTGCCGTACCAAGCGGCGCAAGGAACCGAGCATCATGTGTTCGGGAGTCGATAAGTCCATTAACGGGTTTCACTTCGATCTTATTATTTCCGATGACCTGCATAGCGAGAAGAATGTTACCAATGCCGATCAGATAGAACAGGTCAAAGAGCACTGGCGGCTGAGCTTCTCGCTCCTTGACCCGGGCAAGCCGAGTATTGTTATCGGGACCAGGTGGGACTATGACGATCTGTATCAGCATATCCTGGACAATGAGCGGGACCACTTCAATATCCTTATAAGGAGGGCTGAGGAAAAGGACGGTACGCTGCTGTTTCCCGAAGTGCTGACCAAAGAGTTCCTGGAGAGCCAAAAGCGCCGGCAGGGGGCACGGATTTATGCTGCGCAGTATCTTAATGAACCGGTTGATGACGAGACGGCCACCTTCCGGCATAAGTACTTCAAGTACGTGGATATGAAGGCGATCCAGGATCGGCCTATAAACTGGTACTTGTCCATCGATCCCAGTTACGAGGGGGAATATTCGGATTGGGCGGCGCTTGTTGTGGCTGGGATGGATTACCAGCAGGAGTTATATGTGCGGCATATTACTCGGGCTAAGATGAAGTACTCGGAGATCATTACCGAAGTGTTCCGGTTATACAATCTCTTTATGCCTAAGATGGTTATCTTAGAGACGGTCGGGCAGCAGAAGAGTATTAAGTATGAACTGGATAACCAGATGCGGGCCCGGAGCGCGTGGCTGCCGATGAAAGAGCTGAGCGGTATTCGCAAGAACAAGGAGGAGCGGATCAGGGGATTGGCGCCGTATTATGAGTTCGGGCATGTCTGGCATGTGAAAGGGTGTCCGAACATAGATATGCTGGAATCCGAGCTGGTGCGTTTCCCCCGCTCCAAGTATGATGATGTCTGCGATAGCTTCGCCAATATCCTGGAATTCGCCCAGGCTCCCAGCCCGCTGACCAAGGTCAGCCAACGACGTGACCGCTATGCCGATGATCTCCCGCAGCAGCGCAGGAGTTTGTATAAGCCGACGAGTTCGATTACGGGATACTGATATATACTGATCTCAGTACTTTAACATTCACGGCCAAGTTCAGTTTAGAAAGGTTTAGTTATGAAAGAAGAGAATAAAGATAGATCTCTACAACAGGAGACTGAGGATTTAATCGGCTGCAATGATCCGATCATAGCCAATGCTCCTGACTCTGCTAGCCCTAAGTTAAAGCTAGCAGTCAAGCTTAGTGAAATGAGTAATGCGAATAACCAACATCTTGTTGGTGTACTCTGTACGCTCATTGAAGCGTCCGCGATTAATGAGAATCAATTGAAGGCGCTCAAAGACCTGGTACGCCGCGAGCTCTATAATAGCGCCCGAGACAGGGTAGAGCTTATACACTCTATCGTTAATCGAGCGAAAGTCGAGAGTTTCCGGCAGCATCCTACCCTAGAAGAACAATCGCTGCAACCTCACATGGATACCTACGTTTTTGACGGTGAATAAATAATAACCACTTGGCCGTGGTTGTTATAGTATTGATATGTCCAGTCCCAGGCAAACCAATAAGAAGCTGCAGGAATTACAGGACCTTATAGACGATCTCAGCTTGGGAGAAGTATTTTTCTTTGATGTCGATGGGTATCCGGATAGTCTGACGCCGCTTGGGATGTTTGTGGTCAAGCTGGAGCATATTATCCAGCGGGATGATGAGGCGGTTAGTATAGTTACGAAGCTGCTCGGGCAGTGACACTATTCATAGAGGCTTCCAGCATCTATCTTAGATGTATATGGGAACGATTCCTCAAGCCGACAATACCGGGTATACCGATCCGACGAAGATAGAGACATATGTTAATTATCCGTTGCCGACGAATAACGCGGCCAATGGGGAAGTCAGCTACAAGCCGGCCAACAAACAGGAACGAGAAGTGCGCCGGCAGTGCTATACCCGCTACTACCAGATGCGGGATAATGACTGGCGGACTGAAGCCGAGCGGGAATGGGAGATGGCGGACAAAGAGTATAACCTCTGGATGTCCGACGAAGCGTTGTCTTCGATGACTACTCAAAGCAATGGTAGTTCCAGTACGTATAACTTCAGTTATCCGACGCAGAACATAGCGGATCCGGATGAGACCCGCTCGCGTATTAAGCTGCCGGATGCGTTTGCGGCGATCCAGAGTCATATGCAGGAGACGATTAATCGCAAGTCGCGGCCGACGCTTACCGGTACCAATTCATCCGATGAGCCGATCCAGGAATTCGGGAATGACGTGTTGAACTACAATATGAACAACACGAATTTTGACTACCAGTGGTTTATAGGGGGACTGGCGACGGCTATCCGGGGGACTGGCGTGTACCGGGACTATTACCGGCTGGAGAAGCGCTGGGTAAAAGACCTTGATGGTGCTGACGAAGACGGTAACCTGACGTTCAAAGAACGCGAGATTACCGATTTTGATGATGATTATACCGAGTGGATACCGAATGAATATGCTTATTTCGATGAGAAGGCCCGGGATATAGAGTATGCCGACGACTGGGTGTACCGCGAGATCATAAACATGCGGGATTTCCAGATCAAGTACGGCAAGAAGCGGAATTTTATTAATCAGGAGTACGTCCGGAGAGGCGGTGAGACCACTACGCGGAGTTTCTTCAAGCTGCCAAAGGACATTACCGGCAATGACGTGGAGATTCTGCATTATGAGAACCGCATGCTGGACTGTTATTGGGTGGTTGCCAACAACGTGGTGATCCATTACGGGCCGCTGGAGACCAAACATAAGGAATTATCCTGTGCGGTACGGCGCTATTATCGGGTTCCGGGACGGTTCTGGGGTATGGGGATACCCCGGATCATGCATATGCTGGCCGAAGAGCGCAACACGACGCGGAATATGAACATGGACCGCCAGCACGGGCAGATAAACCAGATGTTTTTGCATAACAATATGTACGATATCGACGAGAACGACACGCTCTGGCGTCCCGGCGGAATCATTTCCGTCGATACCAACGGGTTGCCGCTTAACCAGGCTATCCAGCCCCTGGTAATCCCGGATGTCGGGCCCAGTTACTTCAAGCTGGACCAGATTAACCTCCAGGATATGGGTCGGGCGATCGGTATTGATCTTGACCGGGAGGTACAGCCCAGCGCCACGGCCACGGCTGAAGCCATCAAGCAGGAAAACTACCTTAAACGTATCGTTATGATAGCTACCCTGGACGAAATGGAGACGATTATACGCATCGGACGGCTGAAGTGGAGTAATATATGCTTTTTCTACCCGCTGGGCCGTATGGATGCCGTACATGAGGACCAGGAAGAGAAACAGCAGCAGGTTTTCAAGACGATCACCGTCCAGGGACGGAAATACCAGATAAAGAATATCAACGGGACGCCTTCGTTGAATGTTGAGAACGTTACCGGGGCCAGTAGTCTCGAGATCAACAAGAAAATGGCTAAATATATGGAGCCCAGTCTTGATGTCACGGTCGATGCCACGCAGTTCACGCCGGTATCCCGGACGGTGCAGCAGACTAAAGTTACGGAGCTGTATTCTTTGTTTATAGGCAACCCGAATACCGCCGCATTGATGGATGTCGGCAAGAGTATGGCGAGAGTATTGAACGTCAACGATGAGAAACCGAGCGACTGGCTTGCCGGATTCAACCAGGATCCGGGCACGGCTATGCTGTTGGCCGAAAAAGAGAACCAGGTGATGTTCGCGGGCCAGCCCTTGGGTCCGACGCCGGGGGCGACCGAGGAACATACGCTTGTCCACCTGATGTTTACCAATTCCCAGCAGTACCATGCTCTCGTAGATAATCCCAATGATCCGAAAGCAGCGGTGATAAAGCAGATTTTCGCCGAGCATATTATGGGGGAGCATGAGGCTAACCCGGCCACCAATTCCGCAGCTCAGGCGATGAGCGCCAACGGGCTTGGGGGGAATGGAACGCCCGGTAACCCTCCGGGTAATCCCGCCATGCAATCGAATAACGCCCAGACACCGGCCGGGGGCTCGGCCAAGGCTACGCCTGCGGGACAGATCGGGCAGTTACCCAACCTGCCGGCCGTGGGGCTTACGCCGAACCCGCAGAACCAGCCACAGGCCCAGGCGGCGGATATCCAGGCTACGAATCTCAGCAAACCGGTAAGGACTGGTGTATAGTCTTGGGGAAAGAGATACTTTACATATGAGCGTCAAGCATTCTACTCTTATGAAAGGACTTACCGCCAAAGACCGGCAAGCCCTCGCCGTTTTACATGACTACCCTGAATACCGGGCACTGAAGAAGTGGTCGGAGCTGAAGGCGAACCAGATTACCAATCAGTTGGTGAATATTAACATGGGGGTGCCTGGAGCGACTGAACAGGTCGCGATGCTTCAGGGGCAGGTATTGGCTCATGGCAATATGCTCAAAGAAGTGGACAAGATAGCAAAGCATACCGCTGCCGATGATTGATATATGGCATAGTTCTGTGCCTATGCTATATACCAGCAATCGACTGGCGTTCCAGGGAAAAAATCCGGGAACGTAACCAGGGAAAAAATCCCGACGACCCAGAGGAGTTTAGAACATGGCACAAAAACTTTCCGACAAGCAGAAAGTCGCACAAATCTTAGGCGAAGTAGAGGATAAAGATCCAGCCGAAAAGCCTGAAGAGGAGGAAGACCCGAGCAAAGAGAAGGAAGTCAATACGCCAGAGGCCGAGGAACAAGAAGAAGCTGAGGAAGACCCGGAAAAACCGGCTGAATCCGAAGAAGAATCCGAGACCGAAGCCGGTCCTTTAACAAAGCAATTCCCTAATCTTAAAGGTGAAACCCTGGAAGAGTACAATAAGTCGCTCGAAGCGGCGTATGACAACTCGTTCAAGGAAGCCTTGCGTATGGCGCAGGAGCTGAAAGACAACGCCGCCGTTGTGGCGCAGGCCAGAGATATAGTGGCGAAAGCCGCTGCAGCCCCGTCCGAAGGAGCTCCCCAGACTCCTGCTCTCAACCTGAGTACTACCGCTGACGAACCGGATTGGATGGCCAGGGCCAGAGAACTTGACCGGGAGCAGATGACGGCTTCCTTCGAACCGTTCAAACAGCGTTATCCGCAGGTGCTGGAACCGGACAACTTCAAGAAGTTCACTGCCGCCAGCGACGGGGTCAACCAGACATTGAGCGCGGCCTTGGGACGCAAGCCGAAGTGGTCTGAATTATTTGACGGAGTGGCCGGCGTACTCGGCTGGCAGCCGCTCAAAGATACCAGTAAGCGTGACAACGCGATCAAAGAAAACGCCGCCGGCACCAGGGCCAAGGGCAGCGTTACGCCCGCGCCGGTCAAAAAGTCCAAAGTATCTGATGCTCAGGTAGATGCCTATATGAAGATGTTCACCTCTAAGACTAGGGAAGAAGCTATTAAAGACCTGTCCGAAGTCGTCGGATAATCGAATAAACTCCTTGCTTACTAAATCTTAAGCTAAGGACAGTATCATGGCTCAAACAATTTCAGTGTTCCAGTACTCTGCTCCCTTTGGGCGGATGGATGGGCACACCGCTTTTGCTACCAAGGAATACCCGGTAGCCAACGGCGTGACGGTTACCAATGGGGATTTCGTGTACTTCAGCAGCGGTACGGTGACTAACGCCTCCGTTAACGGAGCGCGTCTCGTCGGTATGGCGCAGGGTACGGTAGTCGGCAACTCGAGCGGCACCAATACGGTGCTCGTGATCGTCGATCCGTTCATGCGGTATCTGATGAAGTCTACGACTTCCCTGACCATAAGCAACAACACCAACAGCAATATCGGTCAGTACTTCGATATTACCGGAGCGACCGGCGCCCAGACGGTCAGCAACACGGGGACGACTCTCGGAGCGTTCCTGCTGCTCGACGTACCCGGTACGACCACTTTCCCGAACACCGGCCTTAACATTCCTTCGAGTACCACGGTCGGTCTCTTCGTATTAGTAAACAGCTTCGTTAACCCCTATGTCGCTTCTTAGGGAATAGGATAGAGAGGAAATAAGATATGAGCTCACTTCGACCAGACTGGCCGGATATCCTGGACCCGGCATATAGGAAGATTTACGGTGATGAGATCCGTCAGCTTCCG
>Ga0335072_10003885_pt1 | contig 22334 bp, 23 predicted proteins | sample Lox_Sample_21_FD_206725 | JGI IMG/M metagenome (GOLD analysis project Ga0335072, IMG submission 206725) | Soil microbial communities from Loxahatchee National Wildlife Refuge, Florida, United States - Lox_Sample_2.1 | ecosystem: Environmental > Terrestrial > Soil > Wetlands | place: USA...
CACCTTGTGGCGAACAAACTCATCGCGGAAGCGCAGATCGCCGTTGACGACGCCGTGGCGGCACAGCACGATCACGCTCTCCTCGGTGGCGCCACGGATCAGTCCCATGTCCCGCAGCTTCTTTTCATCTTCCCGCCAGCCGAAGGTCCGGGCCGGGGCGATCTCGCGTTCATAGGCGCCAGTGGCCAGATCGACCGTGTATCCCTGGCGGCCAATCGGAGCAGGGAAGTCAATTTTGTAGGAAACTGAATAGCCATCGCCTGGGTAGACCCCGATAAACTTGTCCCCTTCGCGGACCTCGACGTCTTTCAAAATGCGCAGATACTCGCGGCGCCGCCGCTGGCTCTTCAGGCCTACTTCGCGAAAAGCTTCCGTATAGGGCAGAGCACTGCCATCGAGGATCGGTAGTTCGAGATTGTCCAGTTCGACCAGCACATTGTCGATGCCACACCCGAGCAGCGCCGACAGCAAATGCTCGGTGGTGGAGATCAGCACCCCCTGCCGCATCAGGCTGGTGGCGTAGCTGACTTTGGCGACGTTGCGGCCCGTGGCCGGGATCTCAAAATCGTCCAGATCGCCGCGGCGGAAGATCACGCCGGATCCCGCCGCCGCCGGCAGCAGCCGCATGCGCACAGGAGCACCGCTGTGAAGTCCAACGCCGGCGAACTCTACGGGTGAGGAAATTGTGTTTTCCAGGTGCGATGATTCAGCCAAGCGTCGCCCTCAATGAAGACATAGACTACAACCCTCCGTGGAAAGTTGTTCTGTGGCAAAATTGCCACACTGGGCATGCCGAAGGTCACAGTACCCCGAAAGATTACCCCTATGGCAACTAACACTAAAAAAGCAACTTACGCCAATAAATTGCTGCAAAACACCATCGCTGCTGCAGAACCAAGGTTGATGACCTGGATACGGCAACTCGTCGTTATCGAGTCCCCCAGCGACCACAAACCGAGTGTCGATCGCTGCGTGGAAGCGGTCGCAGATCTGGCAGCACAACTCGGTGGCAAGGTCCGGCGCCACCGTCAACGCGACTTCGGCGACGTGCTCGAACTCCGCTTTGCTCCCTCGGCCAGGGAAAAGGCACGCCGCCCGCCGGTCATGCTCCTTGGGCATCTTGATACGGTCTGGCCCCTGGGAACACTATCCGGCATGCCGTTCCGGATCGCGAAGGGACGGGCATGGGGTCCCGGTGTGCTCGACATGAAAGCCGGTGTCGCCATGGGGCTGACGGCGCTGGAAGTCCTGCGCGAGACCGGGACTCTGGAACGTCCTGTGGTTTTTCTCCTGAATGGAGATGAAGAGGTGGGTAGCACCGTCTCAAGGCCGATCACCGAGAAGCTGGCGCGGTCGTGTGCGGCAGTCTTCGTGCTGGAACCCGCCCAGGGGCTCGACGGCGCGTACAAAACGGCGCGTAAAGGAGTCGGTGACTACACGCTGCGTGTGCAAGGCGTTGCCGCGCATGCCGGGGTTGACTTCCAGAAGGGTCACAGCGCCATCCATGAACTGGCCTGGCAACTGGAGAAGGCACGCGCTTTCACGGAACTGGATCGCGGGCTGACGGTGAATGCCGGAGTGATCCGCGGCGGAACGCGCACCAACGTGATCGCGGCCGAAGCCGAGGCGGAAATCGATGTTCGCATCGCCCGCGCCAGGGACGCCACCCGAATCGATCGCAAATTTCGCTCTCTGCGCGTTCGCGACCGCTCCTGCGTCCTGCATGTGGAGGGCGGCATGAATCGTCCACCTATGGAACGCAGCCGCGCCACGGTCGCGCTTTTCCGCCGCGCCGCGACATTGGCGGGCGAGTTGGGGTTCTCATTGGCGGAAGCCGCCACGGGCGGCGGTTCCGACGGTAACTTCACCGCTGCGCTCGGTGTGCCCACGCTCGACGGAATGGGTGCAGTCGGCGAAGGGGCTCACGCATCTCATGAATCGGTGCTGCTCAACCAAATCGTTCCCCGCACAGCGCTGCTGGCGGAAATGATTCGAACCACCTGAGGGGATGTCGCCATGCTGAAGCTGATGGAAATCGGTTTGCTCGCGGTCACGATTCTGATTGTCCTGGGTTTGATCATGGCTGGACAGCCGGAAGCGCCCCCGATTTCAGATCACGCCATCGGCGCGCGCACGCCCGACGATGAGACGCAGCGCAAGGCCAGCTAGACCTCACTGCCCCGGCGGAGCCGCTTCACGGACCGCTGTCTCCTGCAGAGAGGTGCGGGCCCGCGGCCCGTCTTCACGGCACGACGACCTGCGGGGCCACTCCGGCGCGAAGCCTTTGCTCCACCGCTTCCATCATGCCGGCGGCCAGAGCCAGCGGCAGTCCCACCACATTGAAGTAGCAACCGTGGATGCGCGGAATCCAGCGCGCGGCTCGACCCTGGATCCCGTACGCCCCTGCCTTACCCTGCGGTTCGCCGGTGGCGATATATTCCGCCAACTCCTCGTCCGTGGGAGTCAGCATCGTCACCCAGGTCACCTCCGCCGCGACTTCCGTGATCGTGTCCTTTTCCGTCGGAGCCACGACGGCGACGCCGGTGATCACTCGGTGCGTCGCTCCCGCCAGCAGTCGCAGCATGCGCGCCGCATCGGTATCGTCTTCCGGCTTGGCGAGAATCGCGCCATTCGGCGCAACCACCGTCGTGTCGGCCCCCAGAATCAGAATGGGCTCTTCGCTCCGATCGCGAAGCTCTGCGAATTTTGCCGAGGACGCGACCGCCTCGGCCTTCTCGCGCGCCAGTCGCAGCACATAGCCGATGGGCGTCTCACCGGCGCGCAGGTCTTCCTGTACATCGGACGGCACAACCTCGAAGCAGTAGCCCGCCTGCGCGAGCAGATCACGGCGTCGCGGCGACCCGGAAGCCAGCACCAGCATGGGGAGATTATTGCAGAGAGCGAGACGCCGTCCGCGTCCCTACGAGTGTTCCGGGTTTGACCCGGGCTCGGGGAAATCCGAATCGCTGTCCTTGATCTCTTCGTCGGTGTCCCGATGCGGCAGCTGATTCGCCATGCGGTTGTGCGACTCACCCGGGTGAGAAGCATCAGCCGGGTTGTCTTCGATCGCACCCTTGTTCACATCCGCATCTTTGCTCTTCATCGTTCCTCCCCGGAGAATTTTCTCGGCTGGCGTTCCAGGAGTGGATGCGAGTCGGGTGTCCGGGCGATGCCTGCGCCGCACCCCGCCTCCCCTCATTGACCTGCTATTGTGGACCCGATGGATGCCCGATACAACCCCGTCGATCTGCTGGCCGTGGCTCTGGGCGAAGCCCGCAAAGGGCGCGACGAGGGCGGCATTCCCATTGGTGCTGCGATCTTCACCCGCGATGGCCGTCTGCTCGGTGCAGGGCATAACCGGCGTGTGCAGCAGGGCGATCCCTCCGCCCACGGCGAGACCGACGCCTTTCGCAATGCCGGACGCCAGCGCTCCTATCGCGATCTCATCATGGTGACCACCCTCGCGCCCTGCTGGTACTGCAGCGGTCTGGTGCGGCAGTTCGGATTCCGCACCGTGGTTGTCGGCGAGAGCCGCACCTTCCAGGGAGGGCTCGATGGGCTGCGCGCGCTGGGAATCGAGATCATCAATCTCGATTCCCAGGAGTGCGTCGACCTGATGAACGCCTTCATCCGCGATCATCCCGAGATCTGGAACGAAGACATCGGCGAGTAGCCCGGCCTCCTGTCCAACACGACGGCCGCCGCAGACTCTGACCGCCGCCGCCGCTCAGCGCGCAGCGAAGGCATGCTCTTCGACGGCCTTTTTCGCCCCGGCGGACTTGACCCACTCGCCGGCCACCTGCCGCGTCGCCACGTTCAGCCGGTTCCACATATTGATCATCGAGATGTTGAGCAGGAGTCCGGACAGCTCCTTTTCGTCGTAGTGCGCCGCAGCCTCGGTCCAGACGTCGTCCGGAACCGGATCCGGCCGATCGCTGAGACGGGTCAGAGCTTCGGTCAGAGCCAGAGCCGCGCGCTCCGCGTCGGTAAAGTACGGGGCATCGCGCCACGCGGCAACCGCAAACAGCCGCTCATCAGTCTCTCCTCCCTGCCGCAGCTGGCGAGCGTGCATGTCCACGCATACGCTGCAGCCGTTGATCTGGCTGGCCCGCAGATGCACCAGCTGAGCTGTTGACTCCGGAAGGCCGCCTTTGTCGCTGGCCGTCTTCAGCGCGTACATGGCTTGCAACGCTTCGGGAAGGATCATCACCGGGCTTTTCATTCTTGCTTGCATGGGGAATTTGCTCCTTGATCGGAATTGGATTTCTTCTTCCACTACCATGACGTCTCACGTCGCCCCGCCTGGACAGCGAACGCCACATCCGCTCTTAAGCCGCCGCCGATTTCTTCGTGATGTCGCACAGCATGTCGGAGTGGATGTTCAGCCCGATGTTCGTCATGTTGTAGACGTGCTCGCTGGCCACCAGCCACACAATCTCGCAGATCTGCCGCTCGGTGTAGTGGCGTTGCAACCGCGCAAACGCCTCCGCATCGACGCGCTTGTTCCTTGTCAGCTCCGTCACGTAGTCCAGGGCGGCGCGCTCCGCTTCGCTGAACAGCGGGCTTGTGTCGTACTGCTGCAGGGCGTCGAACTTCGCCTGGTTCATCCCGGCCTGAATGGTGAAGACGCGGCCGATGTCGATGCAGAACAGGCACACGTTGATGTGCGCCACCTGTTCGCGCACCAGCATCACGGTCTCCCGCGGCAGGGTGAGTTTCTTGTCGAGGCTGCCAATTTTTCCCACGAACTGGCCGAAGCCCAGTGGCATTCGTGCCACGAAGACCTTCAGCGGCGTCATCACCTTGCCGAACTGCCGCCGCGACATCGCATAAATCAGTTTGAGCATCAGCCCCCTGGGTTTTTCGATAGGCGCCAGCAGCGGCTCATCGAATCCGGCGAGTGTGGGATCGGGTTGTTTCGCTTGTGCAGACATGAGGAACCTCCAGCTTTCTGATCTTCTCTACCAATAGGACGGATGAGGACGCGCTGATTGGACAGCCTCTCCACCAAAAGATGGACTCAGCCGGCGGCTCGCCGGACCGAGGCCCACGACGCAACGGCCAGCAGGGCCAGAGTGAGCGTGACATTCAATCGTCGTGCCTTCATCGTTATAGTTCCTTCCCCGAAGGACCCATGCGCCACAGCCGTCGCTCGCGGGGCCTTCCCTGTTACAACCGGCCGATCCGGTTCGTCATCCCCATGACGGATTGCTGCACGAGAATGTGACGGCAGAATCGGCGTGACCGCTGGGCGAGGTTTTTTCGCGAATTCGACGAAGGCAGCGCGCCGATTCCATTCAGCCCGCGTTGCCTTCCACCGCCAATCTGCGGTTCGCCGGACGCAGCCACCAGGATGCCGCGATCATCAGGGCGAAGATCGCCGGTGCGGCCCAGTGGTCAGGTCCATCGCCGGCGAACAGGTGCGAAGCGGCAGCGCCGGTATAGACAAAGAAGCCGCCGGCGTAGGCCCACTCCTTCAGCAACCGATATCCAGGAACCAGAAGGGCGATGGCGCCGGCCACCTTCCAGACGCCCAGAATCGTCAGCACGTATTCGGGATAGCCAATGTGGTCGACGAGCGTGCGGACATAATGGGTGCGCACCAGGTCCCAAACCCCGCCCATCGCCATTTCAACCACGATGAGCACGGTGACGATCCAGTACGCAGCGGTGTGGCCCCAGTGAGGTGTCTTCGCGTCCATCGATACCAGCCTCGCACAGGGAGCGTTGTTTCTGAGGCTGATGAGCGAGCGGCCGGCAAAGATGCAGAATCATGGCTCCCTGCCCGCCCGGTGCGTCCCCCACCGGGATCTTCCGGTCACGACGGCGACGAATGCGCGCGACGTCATGTGGCAGCGACGGCGTTGCTCGTTCTGTCAGCACTGCGGTTTTGCCGCTCCAGCCACCACGAGACCAGGCTAAGCAGCGCAAAGGTAAGTGTGATGGTGAAGTAGCCCGGGTCGCGGAAGAGGGCGTGGGAAAACGCAGCTCCCGTCATTTCAAAGAAGATGCCAGCGTAGGCCCATTCTCTCAGGCGCGGAAATCGAGGAATCAGTAGAACGATCGCCCCCGGAATTTTCCATACGCCGAGAATCGTGAGCACATAAATCGGATAGCCAAGATGGGACACGACGGCGCGAACATGCTCCGTCCGCAGAAGATCCATGATGCCGCCAACCCCCACTTCCAGAGCGACAATGGAAGTGGTGATCCAGTACGCGATCCTGCGCCTGGGAGATAGAGCAAAAGTGGGCATGGTCTCTCCTTGTCACATCGAACGAGATTCATTCGTCATCACCCTGACGAAACCTCCCTGGAGAATGTGACACATGGATGAGCGCGACTGGCTGGCCGATCAGTTCGAGGAAAAGCGCGGACATCTGCGTGGCGTGGCCTACCGCATGCTGGGCTCGCTGAGCGACGCGGACGACGCGGTCCAGGAATCCTGGATTCGCCTGAGCCGCAACGGCGCCGAGGGCATCGAGAATCTCGGCGGATGGCTCACCACAGTGGTGGCGCACGTCTGCCTCGATATGCTGCGCTCGCGCCATGCCAAGCGCGAGGAGCCGCTCGAGACCCCCGCCGGGACCGAACCGCCTCCACAGCAACACGCCAAATCCGATCCTGAAAGCGAAGCGCTCCTGGCCGACTCCGTCGGTCTTGCCCTGCTGGTCGTGCTCGATCGTCTCGATCCCGCTGAACGCCTCGCCTTTGTCCTCCACGACATGTTCGATCTGCCCTTTGACGAAATTGCCGGTATCGTTGGGCGTTCCGAAGCTGCCGCGCGGCAACTCGCCAGCCGTGCCCGCCGCCGTGTGCGCGGGGCCGATCTCTCCACCGCCGACACCATTCCCGGCCAGCGGCGGGTCGTCGACGCATTTATCTCCGCGCTGCGCGCCGGCGACGTGCCCAGCCTGGTCAACCTGCTGGATCCGGAATTCAGCGTCCGTGCCGACCGATTCGCGGCCCCGGCCGGTGTCCCCTCAGGAATTGAAGGTGCGGAAGCGTGGGCGAAGATGGCGGTCCAGACGGCGCGCGCCGCAAGATTCGCGCGCCTGGCTTTGGTGGACGGCAGCGTGGGCCTGGTGATCGCCCCCAAAGGACGTCTCACGCGCGTGCTGCGCTTCACCATCGCTGGAGAGAGAATTGCCGCGCTGGAAGTCATCGGCGATCCGGAACGTCTGCAGCAACTCGACTTGGCCGTTCTGGAAGGCTGAACCGCGTCCGGAGCGTGCGCCGATTGACGCCCATTTTTGGCGTCTCGTCTCTTTTCCTGAACAATCGCCGTGATTTAACAAACGGCCCTCTTGCCCGCAGTGATGATTGTCACCGACAATCGTCCACATCGGATCGCAATCTGTCCTGTACCCCCCGTTGGTTACCGGATCGACAACCCGGCGGCCACCGCTGGTGAAGTCGTCTCCGCCTGGCTCCGCTGCAGCATCGCATGCAGCCCCGGGCGGCCCGGGAACCGGAACCTCGCGACTGTCCCATGGCAGTCAGGGAGAACGTCATGCCGCTCTACGCAGAACGCCCGCCTCTGCCTTCCGATGACAAACGCTGGAGAATCGTGAACGGCACCATGCGCAAACACGGCTATTCGCGCAACGCCCTCATCGAAACCCTCCATACCGTGCAGTCGTCCTTTGGCTTCCTCGATGAGCCCGCCATTAAATTTGTCGCGCAGTCGCTCCGCGTTCCTCTCAATCAGGCCTACGGAGTGGTGACGTTCTACCACTTCTTCAGCCTCAAACCGCCCGGCAAACACACCTGTACCATCTGTACCGGCACCGCCTGCTACATCAAGGGCTCCGACAAGCTGGTGACGCAAACCGAGAAGATGCTCCACATCCATCCTGGACAAACCACGCCCGATGGCGAAGTCTCCTTCACCACGGCGCGCTGCGTCGGTGCGTGCGGACGTGCTCCCGTGGTGTTGCTCGACGGCGAGCTCTCCGGTCAGATGGAAGGCGCCGAACTCCAACAGCAGCTTGAAAGGTGGACGACGCAATGAACGTTGAGGAACTCCAGGAAATTGCTGCCGCCGTCACCGAGGAACACCGGAAGTTCGACTACCAGATCAACGTTTGCATGGGGACCGGTTGCCTGTCGCAGCACAGCGACAAGGTGAAGGACGCCATCGAGAAAGAAGCCGCCGGCTCCGGGAAAAAATGCCACGTGCGCCGCACCGGGTGCATGGGGCTGTGTGCCGCCGGACCGATGGTCCTCATCGAGCCTACCGAAACGCGCTACGGTCACGTGCACGTCCCCGACGCGAAAGATGTCGTCGCATCGCTGAGCGGCGAACCGGTCTCCCGCCTCAATCCGCACCTTGAAAGCTATTTTCAGGGCCAGCACCACATCGTGCTCGAGAACTCCGGCCACATCGATCCGGAGAAGATCGACGAATACATCGCGCGAGATGGCTACCAGGCTCTCCTGAAGGCTGTGACCGAGATGACGCCGCAGACGGTCATCGAGCAGATCTCCAAAAGTGGCCTGCGCGGGCGCGGAGGCGGCGGCTATCCCACCGGCCTTAAATGGGACACCGTCGCGAAGGTCAAAGGCGCGCAGAAATACGTCATCTGCAACGGCGACGAAGGCGATCCCGGCGCATTTATGGATCGCAGCGTGCTCGAGAGCGATCCGCAGCGCGTGATCGAAGGCATGGCCATCGCTGGTTACGCCATTGGCGCCAGCAAAGGCTACATCTACGTTCGTGCCGAATATCCGCTTGCGGTGCAGCGGCTCACCGTCGCTCTGCGCGAGGCGCGCCGGCGCGGCTTCCTCGGCAATTCCATCTGCGAAACTCAGTTCAGCTTCGACATCGATATTCGTCTCGGTGCCGGAGCCTTTGTCTGCGGTGAAGAAACCGCCCTCATCGCCTCCATCGAAGGCAAGCGCGGCACGCCGCGCCCACGGCCACCCTATCCGGCCGTCTCCGGCCTGTGGGGCGATCCCACCCTGATCAACAACGTCGAAACCTTCGCTAACGTGCCGCCTGTCATCCGCAATGGCGGCGAGTGGTTCTCCGCTCGTGGCACAGCCCGCAGCAAAGGCACCAAGGTCTTCGCGCTCACCGGCAAAATCAAACGCACCGGCCTCGTGGAAGTTCCCATGGGCATGACCCTCCGCCAGATCATTTTCGACATCGGCGGCGGCGTTCCCGATGGCAGAAAATTCAAGGCAGTACAGACTGGCGGACCCTCGGGCGGCTGTTTGCCCGAGGAACACCTCGATTTGTCCATCAGCTACGACGCCCTCATCAGCGCCGGTTCCATGATGGGTTCGGGCGGCATGATCGTCATGGACGATACCTCGTGCATGGTCTCCGTCGCCCGCTTCTTTATGGAATTCTGCATGACCGAGTCCTGTGGCAAATGCATTCCCTGCCGCGCCGGAACCGTGCAGATGTACGACCTGCTGACGAAAATCTGCAAAGGCGAGGCATCGCGCCGCGACCTCGACCAGCTCACCGAGCTCTGCGAGGTCGTCGGCGCAACCAGTCTGTGTGGGCTGGGCCAAACCGCTCCCAACCCTGTGCTCAGCACGCTGCGCTACTTCAAACACGAGTACCTGGCGCACATCGACGAAAAGCGATGTCCGGCCGGCGTCTGCGAATGCACACCGGTTACGGCCGAAGCGGCAGAGCGGGAGGTGCACGCATGAGCGCGGAACCCAATGTTCGCACCCTGACCATCAACGGCGAGGAGATCAGCGCCCGTTCCGATCAGACCATCCTCGATGCTGCGCGCGAGCACAACATCGATATTCCTACCCTGTGCCACCTCGACGGCCTCTCCGAAGTCGGCGCCTGCCGCCTCTGCCTCGTCGAAGTGAAGGGCGCGCGCCGTTTGCTGCCTGCCTGCGTCACCCAGGTGACCGAGGGCATGGAAGTCACCACCCACAATCCGAAGATCGACCGTTACCGCACCATGATCCTCGAGATGTTCTTCGCCGAGCGCAATCACGTCTGCTCGGTGTGCGTCGCCAACGGAAACTGCGAGCTGCAGAGCCTCTCCCTGACGCTGGGCATGACCCACGTCGAGATGCCCTACCAGTATCCGCAGCTGCCCGTGGACGCCTCGCATCCGCGCTTCACCGTCGATCACAACCGCTGCGTGCTCTGCACCCGCTGCGTCCGCGTCTGCTCGGAAATCGAAGGCGCAAACACCTGGGGCGTGATGGGCCGCGGCGGCCAGTCGCTGGTCATCACCGACCTGAAGCAGCCGTGGGGCGATTCGGAAACCTGCACCAGCTGCGGCAAATGTGTACAGGTGTGCCCCACCGGCGCGCTCTTTGAGAAAACCAGCGTCGGCAACAAAACTCGCAAGCATCCGGAGTTCCTGCCCTATCTGCGCATCATGCGCGAAGGAGAACAGCCATGAGCGGATCAGAAAATGCCATGAACGGCATCAGGACCCTCGCCACCGTCTGGCTCGATGGCTGCTCCGGCTGCCATATGTCTCTGCTCGATATGGATGAGCGCCTCATCGAACTCAGCAGCCAGTTCCGCCTCGTCTATAGTCCGCTGGTCGATCGCAAGACCTTCCCCGACCTGGTGGATGTGACCCTCGTCGAAGGTGCGGTAGCCAGTGAAGACGACCTGAAAAAAATCCGCAAGATTCGCGACCACACCCGCATCCTGGTCTCGCTCGGCGACTGCGCGCTGACCGGCAATGTATCGGCCATGCGCAATACCTGCGGCCCGCAGCCGGTCTACATCCGCGTCTACGAGGAAAATGCCGATCTGCAGAAGCAGGTACCCACCGTGGGCGTTCCTCCGCTGCTCGCCCGCGTGCGCCCCGTGCATGAAATTGTCCCCGTCGACGTCTTCGTTCCCGGCTGCCCGCCTTCCGCGGACACCATCTACCAGGTGCTGTCCGAACTGCTGGCAGGCCGGGTTCCCTCGCTCGGCGGCGTCGCCCACTTCGGCTGATCGACAAGAAAGCAGGAGTCATGCCTCGTACCATCGTCATCGATCCCGTCACCCGGCTGGAAGGTCACGGCAAGATCACTCTGCAGCTCGACGAAGCCGGCATCGTCCAGGATGCGACCTTCCACGTGACCCAGCTGCGCGGCTTCGAGAAATTCACCGAGGGGCGGCCGTTCTACGAGATGCCCAACATCACGGCGCGCACCTGCGGCATCTGCCCGGTCAGCCATCTCGTCGCGTCCTCCAAAGCCTGCGACGCCATCCTCGCCGTGAAGATTCCGCCCGTGGCCGCCGATCTGCGCCGCATCATGAACCTCGCGCAGCTCATCCAGTCCCACGCGCTCAGCTTCTTCTATTTGTCCTCCCCCGATCTGCTCCTCGGCATGGACGCCCCCATGGAGGAACGCAGTATCCTCCATGTCGCGCATTCCCACCCTCAAATCGGCGCCGATGGTGTGGCCCTGCGCAAATTCGGCCAGCAGATCATCGAACTGCTCGCCGGTCGCCGCATCCATCCTGGCTGGACCGTGCCCGGCGGCGTCAATGAGCCTTTGACTGCCGAGAAGCGCGACCAGATGCTCGCCATGATCCCCGCTGCAAAAGCCGCCATCCAGCGCACGCTGCAGTGGTTCAAAGGCGCGACCGAAAAGTTCACCGCGGAAATTGGTGTCTTCGCCAACTTCCCCACGCTGTTCATGGGCCTGGTCGACGACCGCGGCCTCGCCGAGTACTACGACGGCACGCTGCGCTTCATCGACTCCGAAGGCAACGTGATTGCCTCCGAGCTGAACCCCGCCCATTACGCCGACTCCATCGGCGAAGCTGTCGAGCCCTACACCTACATGAAGTTCCCCTATTACAGGCCGCTCGGATATCCCGGCGGAACGTACCGCGTGGGACCGCTGGCGCGCCTCAATCTCGCCGATCGCTGCGAAACTCCGCTCGCCGATGTAGAGTGGCGCGAGTTCCGCGCCATGTCTCCCCGGCCGCTGCTCAGCTCGTTTCTCTACCATCACGCGCGCCTGGTCGAAATGCTTTACGCCACTGAGAAGATCGAATTGCTGCTCGCCGACACGGCGATCCTCGACAAGCACGTGCGCGCTACCGCCTCGGTCAATAATCTCGAAGGCATCGGCGTCGCTGAAGCTCCGCGCGGCACGCTCATCCACCATTACAAGGTCGACGAAAACGGCCTCATCGTCTGGGCAAATCTCATCATCGCCACCGGCCACAACAATGCCGCCATGAACCGCGGCATCCTGCAGACAGCCCGTCATTACGTCCACGGCGATCACATTGCCGAAGGCATGCTCAATCGCGTCGAAGCAGTCGTCCGCACTTTCGATCCCTGCCTCAGCTGCTCCACCCACGCCATGGGCCGCATGCCGCTCTCCATTGAGCTGCGTGCGCCCGACGGTTCGCTCCTGAAAGAACTCCGGCGAGGCTGAGCCCATGAAGCTGAACCCGGCGCCCCCGTCCCCACCGCCCGCGCTCCTGCTCGCCTGCGGCAATTCGCTGCGCCAGGACGACGGCGTGGGCTTGCGCATCGCCGAAGCCGCCGAGCATTGCTTTCCTGCATCGCGTCTGCGCATCGTCGCGGCCCAGCAGTTCACACCCGAAATGGCCGCCGACCTGGCCGCCACCGACCTGGTCATCTTCGTTGACGCCTCCGCCGCCGACGAGCCGGGAGCGATCCGCGTCATACCCGTTGCCGCCAACGGTGAAGTTCCCCTCACCCACCATCTCGATCCGCCCGCGCTGCTCGCCATGGCCCAGAGCTTTTGCGGCCACGCTCCCGCCCGCGCCTTTGCACTAACCGTCGGCGCGTGCCGCTTCGGCTACGGCGAAGAGATTTCCGGCCCGCTCCGCCAGGCCGTTCCCCGAGCTCTGCGTCTGCTCACCAGCCTGGTCACGGCCTTTGCCGCCGGCGCATAAAACAACCCTCCACTGGATTCGAGACATAGAATGCGTGCAATCGTCGGAGTTCGTTGCACGGAGGCTTTGCTGTGAAGGCAATCGTCTATCACCGCTACGGTTCCCCCGATGTCCTTCGCTGCGAGGAAATCCCTTCTCCCACCCCGGCCTCCGGTGAAGTTCTCCTCCGCATCGCCGCTGCTGCCCTCAATCCCCTCGACTGGCACTTCATGCGTGGCACCCCCTACGGCTTCCGCTTCATGAGCGGTCTCACCCGGCCGAAAGAATGCCGCCTGGGTATGGATGTTGCCGGTCGCGTCGAGGCTGTTGGCCCTGGCGTCTCCCGGTTCAATCCCGGCGATGAAGTCTTCGGCGTCTGTCGCGGCGCGTTTGCCGAAGCCGTCTGCACGCCCGCCTCGAACCTGATCGCCAAACCACCCAGCCTCACCTTTGAACAGGCCGCGTCGGTACCGGTGGCCGCCTTCACCGCCCTCCAGGCGCTTCGCAACAAGGGAAACATCCAGGCGGGTCAAACGCTGCTCATCAACGGCGCCGCAGGAGGCGTCGGCACCCTGGCGGTCCAGATCGCCAAATCCTTCGGAGTCCACGTCACCGGCGTCTGCAGCACCCGCAACGTCGAGTTGGTTCGCTCTCTTGGCGTCGACCACGTCATCGACTACACCCAGGAAGATTTCACCCGCGCAGGCCGGCGCTACGACCTGATGCTCGACTGCATCGGCAATCACTCCCTGTCGGCATGCCGCCGCGTTCTCCGTGAGCAGGGAATCTGTCTCATGGTCGGCGCTCCCCCAGGGCGCTGGATCGCACCCATGGGCCGCTTCCTGCGCGCGGGGGTGCTTTCCCGATTCTCCCGCCGCAAGCTCATGCCCGTCGTGGCAAAGTGGAGCGCGGACGATCTCAGCTTCGTCGCCGGCCTCATGACAACCGGTCGCGTGACACCCGTCATCGACCGGCGCTATCCGCTCAACGAAGTCCCGCAGGCGATCCGCTACCTCGAGCAGGGCCACGCCCGCGGCAAAGTGATCATCGCCGTCGAAGCGTAGCTTCCCGCGCGCTCAGTTCGACTGCAGCAGCGCCTGTGGCTGTGTGCCCGGCGGCACAGAATACTGCGGAGGCTGCCCCTGTTGCGGCGGCTGGCCCTCGCCGGCCGGAGGCGCCTCGCCACGCGGTGGCGCATAATGCGGCCGGCTCTGCAATTTGAAATCGTCGCGGATCACAGAAAAATTCTGTTCCGGCAGATCCGCCTCGAGCAGCGCGCCTTCGCCGGTGTAGTAAACCTCCACCGTGAATCCGTTCTGCTCGCTCACCACTACGCTCGTATGATGCGCGTCCACCGGCTGGCCGTGAAATGTCCCCTTCACATCCGGTTGCGCACTGTACTGGGCGGGCACCAGCAGTCCATTTTGTTTCGGGATCACGATCCACGTCGTCGCCGGATGCGCCAGCGCGAAATGGGCCATCGCCACGTAGGCCGCCGGGTCCAGATCCGGCAACAGCACCGTGTGCTGATGGCGGTCGAAGGTGTTGGTGGTCGTCTTGCCACTGGCCGTGATGTTCACTTCGAACTGTCGTCCGGAGGCATCGGAGTTCAGGCCGAAGGTCACCTGCGAGCCGTTCACCGTGCCGCTCAACTGGTCGCGCACCACATTGAGCTGGCTGTCCAGCCGATCGTCATTCGTGAAGGTGTAGCTGAATTTCGCAAGCTTCAGATCGCCGCGCGAGCTGATCTGGTACCCTCCCGGAGCCGCATTCACCGTGCAATCCGCGGAGCCGACGTTCTTTCCGTCATTCACCTGGACGATGTTGAAATGAGCCTGGCCCGCGGGAACCGCAGGCGCCTGCGCGAAAACGGCTCCCGCACACACCAGGGGAGCCAGTGCAGAAAAAAGTGTCAAACGCATGGTTTTCGACAAACCTTCCTGTCCGATTAGACACGAATTCCACGCAAATGACGCGGCCGGCCCCTCCGAACCGGAGACGCCTCATCCGCCGTGAGTTGTCCGCCTAAGCCGCTTCCCGGGCCTCTTCCATCGGCGTTGTCGGTTCCGAAGCCAGCTCTTCGAGGCTCCGGCCCTTGGTCTCCGGCAACAGCAGCACAGTCGAGATCAGTCCCAGCACGCTCACGATGGCCGCCCCCGACTCTGCAGCCAGCAGCCCATGCCAGTGCATCAGGAACGGAAAAGTGAATACCCCCAGAAAGCCGCCCATCTTGCCCATCGCAGCGGCGATGCCGTGTCCGGTGGTCCGCACCCGTACCGGAAAGATCTCCGACGGATACACAAAGGTCGTCGCGTTGGGGCCGAATTCCGTGAAGAAGAAACTGATGCCGTAGATGATCACAAAGGGAATCGCCATCTTGTCGATGTTCGGCACCAGAGCCATCACGCCGAAAGCGATCGCCATCATCGCGAAGCCCAGGCACTGAATCGTTTTGCGGCCCAGCTTGTCCATCATGAGGATCGAAACCGCGTATCCTGGCGCAGCAAAGATGGCAAAGATCGCCAGCTGGGTCAATGTTTTCTTCAGCAGATCGTCGTGCGCGCCCAGAACCGACAGTACCAGCGGACTCGAAACCGTATTACCGTAGTAGGCAAAATCCATCAGAAACCACGCGAAGCTGACTCCAATCAGCCGGCTCAGCAGCTTGTTGTCGTTGACCAGGCGATGGAAGCCATCCCAGAACGACACCGAGTGCTGCTTCTCGTCGTAGTGCCCCGCGCGCGTCAGCCTGCCCTGCTGATCTTCCTCCTGGCCCGACGCATGCAGGAACCGCGGCGTCTCTTTCAGATGGCGGCGCGACCAGTAGACCGCCAGCGCCGGAACCGCGCCGAATGCCAGCAGCACGCGCCAGATGATGTCCTGCGGAAGATGCGATCCCAGCAGCGCGGCCGCGAACAGCGGGCCCAGAATGAGTCCCGCCGCCTGCATGGCGAAGACCAGGGTAACCATCATGCCGCGTGAGGACTTGCCCGCATACTCGCTCATGATGATGGCCGACACGGGATAATCGCCGCCGATGCCAATGCCGAGAATGAAACGCAGTCCGATGAGCCACCAGATATTCCCCGCAAAGGCGCAGCCAATGGCCCCCACAGCCAGCACCAGTACTTCGACGCCGTAGATGCGCTTGCGGCCCAGCATGTCGGCGACACGACCGAAGAGCAGCGCCCCCAATGCGGACGCCAGCAGAGCGGTCGACTCCACCAGGCTCTCCTCCAGCTTGCCGACGTGCCACAGAGATTGCAGCATCGTCATCACCACGCCGATGATGAACAAGTCATACGCGTCGGTGAAGAAGCCCATGCCCGAAATGAACATGATCTTCCAGTGCATGCGGGAAGGTTTAGCGTTGTCGAGTTCGCTGAAATTGGCGGCGGGAAAGGAACGGATCTGAGCCATCGGACACCTCGGAGTCTCTGAGGGCGCGCTGCCGATCCGCGCGCCTGGCAGGAGAAGCGCGATTGCACGCCTCATTCTGCTCCTGATCGAGGGATGAGGTCGGATGTGAATGCAGCGTTACAGCGCCGTGAATTCGACGATCCTGCCAAACGGTTGTCCGATGTCGAAAAAAAGCTTGCCCCTGCGCGAGGATTTACCGAAACAGACTTAGATCGATCGCATTGGCCATTGCATCGTAACCGGCATCTTTCGGATGCAGGTGGTCCCCGCTGTCATACTGTGCGGCAAAAACCAGCGGATTTGCCGGGTCACGGGTCGCCTTGTCAAAGTCAATCGTTCCGTCAAAGACACCGCTGCTCAGAATCCACTGATTCACAGCCTCGCGGATCTGCTCGCCCTGCTCAACGAAGTAGCCGGCGCCCTTGTACGGAGTCAGCGTGGCGCCGAAAACCTCGATGCCATGCTCGTGGGCGCGCGCCACCAGCTGGCTCAGCCCCTGCTCCAGATCTCCGGCGGTCAGATTGTAGTTGGGACGATTCGGATCGTGCAGTCCCCCGATGTCGTTGATGCTTTCCATCACAATCACGTAGCGCACACCCGCGTTCGCAAGCACATCGCGGTCGAATCGCGCCAGGGCGTTCGGCCCAATGCAGGTGGTCAGGACGCAGTTGCCGCCGATGCCTTCGTCCAGCACCGCCAGATCTGCGGTGGCCGGATTGGCGTGCAGGCGCACCGCCAGATAGTCAGGCCAGCGATGGTTTTCGTTATCGGTGGCGTACGCTCCATCGGTGATGGAGTCGCCGAACGCTACCACGGCTGCAGCATGCGAACTCACGGGCTCGACATCCACTCCCTTCACGAAATACCAGGAGTCCACGGTCTTTGCACTGCTCAGCGAAGGCGCGCTGGCCACGTTGCTGCCGCTCTGGATGTAGTTGATTTGCTGCGCGGCTGAGTGAACGGACGGATTGCTGATCTGCTGCAGGGGCAGAAAGAAGCTGATCGCGAGGTTCGAGAAGGCGGGCGTCGCCATCTCCACCGGATCGCTGACCACCGCGGCTCCCTCCGGGATGACGACGGAGGCCTGCCCGCTGAAGGTGAGCGCATGCAGCGACTCCGCCCGAATGGCCGACTCTCCCGCACTCAGCGCGACGTTGGCCGCGTCGATGCGCAGCGGTTCGGTGCCGAATTCATTCGTGAAGCGCACCCGCAGCGCTTTCCCCGCCATCGATGTGTGCACGATTTCGCGGTGCGTGGAATCCACCAGCGTCGGGATCGTGTGCCACGGATCGCCGCCGAAAGGCGACGTCGCCCAGGTGCCTACCCATCTTGCCGGCGGCGCGGCCGGCGCTGTTTGAGCTGCCACGATCAGCCCACTGCCCAACGGCACTGCGATCATCGAAGAAACCAGGCAACGGGAAAGCAGGCGCGCAGAGCGCGAGAAGCGCATCGAAATTTTTCCTCCAACGAGGGTTGCGGATCGGCGAACCATCCATCATAAGCACTCGTGGAAGAACAAAATGCCCTTTCCTTTGCCGAGCAAAGAAAAGGGCATCACGGATCCTGCGCTTCAAAAACCTGCCATTCGCATTCCAGGCCGCGAAGCTGTCTGCTACTTTTTCGCCTGCGCGAAACGCTTGTTGATCTCGTCCCAGTTCACCGTGTTCCACCAGGCAGCGAGATACTCCGGGCGCCGATTCTGGTACTTCAGGTAGTAAGCGTGTTCCCAGACGTCGTTCCCGAGAATCGGGTAGAAACCCTGGGAAAGCGGGCTGTCCTGATTTGCCGTGGTGATGATCTTCAGCTTGCCGTCCCAGATCAGCCATCCCCACCCGGAGCCGAACTGCTTGGCCGTCGTTTCGTTGAACTGCTTCTTGAAATCCTCGAAGCCGCCAAAATCTTTCCTGATCTGCTCGCCGATCGCGCCCGTCGGCTCGCCGCCGCCGTTCGGCTTCATGATGACCCAGAACATGCTGTGATTCACGTGCCCGCCGCCATTGTTGCGCACCGCCGTGCGTACGTCTTCCGGCACGCTGTTCAGATTACGCAGCAGATCCTCGGCCGAATGTTTGCCGAGATCGGGGTGCTTCTCGATGGCTGCATTGAGATTGGTGACGTAGGCCAGGTGATGCTTGTCGTGATGCAGATGCATCGTCTGTTCGTCGATGTGCGGTTCGAGCGCCTTGTAGTCGTAGGGAAGAGGTGGAACTTCGTGTGCCAAAGCATTCCTCCTTGCAGGTGTGAGGGGTGAAATGTCCGTGGGGGTTGTGCGGGCCGGCGCCGAGCCGGCGGTCAGCACCCGGGATACGCCCTCCGATGATACTGGATGCACGAGCGCCGCCGCAGGGTGCAACGCCGGCATCCTCTCCTGGCGGCGGCGATGCTACCCATAGGTGGAGTTGCCGATTCACGCGCTCTCTCCGTTAAATTGAGAAGAGGATCGTTGGTTCGGTCCTTTGGCATCGTCAGGAAATCTCCCGGCCTCTACAACCTGACGAGCCGCATTTCCCTCGAATTCGAAAAGCAGAACCGACCTCACGTTGGCTCCATTCTCCATCACGCGACGAGAACTGCTGAAACGAGCCGGTGCCGCCGGAGCGCTGGCGCTCGGCCCCTCCGTCCTCGCCCAGAACCAGGCGCAGCCCCCCAAGGTCAAGCCCGGCCAGGAGCCGAAGCCCGAGTCCCAGGCCGCCCAGCAGTATCAGCACCCGCCCGGCGTTTTCATCAACCGCCCCCTCACCCAGGTCACCACCTCGGCCGAGGCTCTGCTCGACGATCTTGAGGGCCGCGCCAGCGACTTCTTTTACAACGAGGCCAGCCCCCGTACCGGCATGGTCCGCGATCGTGCGCCGGCGACCGGGCTCTCCGTCAGCCGCGTCTCCAGCATCGCCGCCACCGGTTTCGGCCTCACCGCTCTCTGCATCGCGCACAAGCGCAATTACCTCCGCCCCTACGACTGCGAGCAGCGCGTCGAAAAGACCCTGGCCTTCCTTCTCGAAGACTGTCCCCACGAGCATGGCTTCCTCTATCACTTCATCGATATGGAAAGCGGGCAGCGCATGTTCGGCAGTGAGCTTTCCTCCATCGACACCGCCCTGCTCCTGTGCGGCGTGCTGACCTGCCGCCAGTATTTTGCCGGCAACCCGCGCATCGAAGGCCTGGCCACCACCTTCTATCGCCGCATCGACTGGGACTGGATGCTGAATGGCGGCCAAACCCTTTCCATGGGCTGGCTTCCCGACCAGGGTTTTCTCAAGCATCGCTGGGACATTTACTCCGAGCTGCTGACCATGTATCTGCTCGCCATTGGCTCGCCCACCCACTCCATCAGCGCCGCCAACTGGAACGACCTGCAGCGCCCCGTCGTCCAGTTCGGCGGTCTCGACTACATCAGCGGCGTCGCGCCCCTCTTCATCCACCAGTACGCCCATGCCTGGTGCGATTTCCGCAACGTCGCCGACCTCCACGCCAACTACTTCACCAATTCCGTCGCCGCCACCCGCGCGCATCAGCTCTGGTGCCTCACGGAAAGCCGCCGCTTTCCCTGGTTCGATCAGAATCTGTGGGGCATCACCGCCTCCGATTCACGCGATGGCTATCGCGTGTGGGGAGGACCGCCGGCCATGGGACCGCTCGACGGCACCCTCGTCCCCTGCGCCACGGGCGGCTCGCTGGTCTTTCAGCCCGCTGAGTGTTCGCACGTCCTCGCGAGCATGCGCGATCAGTTCAAAGACAAGGTCTACACGCGTTACGGTTTCGTCGACGCCTTTCAGCCCAAAGCCAACTGGTTTGCCCCCGACATTCTCGGCATCGACCAGGGCATCACCATGCTGATGGCGGAGAATCTCCGCACCGGCTTCGTGTGGCAGCAGTTCATGAAGAATCATGAAATCGGCCATGCCATGAGTGAAGTGCAGTTCCATCCCGATCCCGACGCCATGATGCAGGTCCTTTGATTCACCTGCCGGAACCAGCCGGCACAACTCTGCCGCTATCATGGGAAGCGGTGCCACCTCATGCGCTTTCCTGCCCTCTTCGCCTGTCTCTGCGCTGCCGTTTGCGCGCTGCCCCTCCTCCCTCAGAACAACACGCCCCTCTCCCCCCTGCCGCCCCAGGGATTCGACTTTTCCGGTTCCTGGGATTGTGAAGGCGCTTTTCATGGCGGCCAGCTGCACAAATCCACCTACGCAGGCTCCGTCGTCCTCAGCGGCAAATGGCTTCGTCTTGAGGAAAAGGATCTTCAGCCTGCGACGCACTACGTCGCCGAGTATCTAATAGGCTATGACCCGCAGCAAAAGCGTCTCGTGGAGTTCGACGCCAACAACTTCGGTGCCGCCACCTACACCAGCGACCAGGGATGGCGCGACGGCGTGCTGATCATGACCTCTCCGCTGCTCCAGGATGCGAAAACTCCCTACGTGGCCAACCGTTTCCTGTACTCCATACGCGGTGCTGACAGCTTCACCGTCGACTGGCAGATCAGCAGGACCGCAGCCTTTGAATGGATTCAGTCCGACCATCTTGTCTGCACACGCTCCCGCAACGGCTGAAACAGAAATTTTTCCCAGCATGCCCACCCCCGGTGATCCTCATTCATTTGCATGTAACGCAGGGCTTCTTTGATTTCCAGAGAGAATGGCTCACGGAATGTCTTATCTTGAATCGCGATACAGATGGATCGAGGGGCAGGGATCCGCCTTCGGCGCCCCCGGCCTTGAACCGCGCTGGACCTCGAGCGCCAAAGACACCGTCGGCACCGCCTACGCCGCCTCCAGCAAGATCTGGTTCACCGTCTCCCACGGCATCCTCAACGAGTTCTACTACCCCACCATCGACCGCCCTCAGATTCGCGACATGCAGTTCCTCATCACCGATGGAGAGACCTTCTTCCACGAAGAGCGCCGCGATCTGATCCATGAATTCGAGTACATCGACTCCGATGCGCTGGCCGTCCGCGTTACCAATCGCGATAAAGAGGGTCGCTACAGTCTCATCCGCGAGATCATCGGCGACCCGCATTACCCCGTCGTTCTTGTCCATGTCCGCATCGAGGGCGACGAAGAGCTGCTCTCTCGCCTTCGCGTCTACACCCTGCTTGCGCCCCATCTCGAGGGCGGCGGCATGGGCAACTCCGCTCGCCTGGCCGATGTCGCCGGCAAGCTGGTAGCCATCGCGTGGAGAGACAACACCTCGCTGGCCATGGCTTGCGACTGGGGTTTCAGCCGCGCCAGCTGCGGCTATGTCGGGACCAGCGATGGCTGGCAGGACCTGAAAAGCGACTTCAAAATGAGCTGGGAATTCGGCTCGGCGCTCGACGGGAACGTCGCCATCATGGCGCAGATTCCCCCCGAGCACATTCGCGACTTTACCCTTGCGGTCGGCTTCGGCGAAGGCCATCACGCCGCGCTCGCCTCCACCCTGGGATCGCTCGGCCCGCCCTTCGAGCGCCATCTCTCGCGTTTTATCGAGCAGTGGCACCGCGCGGCCACGCCCCGGCACATGGCGCGCCATTCCGGCGATGGCGGCCGTCTTCTCCAGATCAGCCACAACATTGTCCTCGCGCACGAAGACAAGACCTTCGCCGGTGCTTTCATCGCCTCGGCCTCTATTCCCTGGGGCTATGCCAAGGGCGACGACGACCTCGGCGGATACCACCTGGTGTGGACTCGCGATATGGTCCAGACCGCGACCGCCCTGCTGGCCTGCGGCCGAACCGAAACCGCCCTGCGCGCGCTCGCCTACCTCGCCTGTACGCAAAAACCCGATGGCGGCTTTTCCCAGAATTTCTGGGTCGACGGTGAACCCTACTGGACCGGCATCCAGCTCGATGAGGTCGCCTTTCCCATCATCCTTGCGTGGCGCCTGTGGAAGGTCGACGGGCTCGGCAAGTTCAATGTCTTTCCCTTCGTCGAGCGCGCCGCCGGGTTCCTCGTCCGTTATGCTCCCGTCACCCAGCAGGAGCGATGGGAAGAAACCGCCGGCTACTCGCCCTCCACGCTCGCTGCCGTCATTTCCGGTCTCATTTGCGCAGCCGACATGGCGCGCGCCCACGATGCTCCCGAAC
>Ga0335072_10003886_pt1 | contig 22334 bp, 24 predicted proteins | sample Lox_Sample_21_FD_206725 | JGI IMG/M metagenome (GOLD analysis project Ga0335072, IMG submission 206725) | Soil microbial communities from Loxahatchee National Wildlife Refuge, Florida, United States - Lox_Sample_2.1 | ecosystem: Environmental > Terrestrial > Soil > Wetlands | place: USA...
AATATTCTAGTTCCATACATTGGCACATGGCCTTACCAGTTCTGTAAGAGCTTGAGTTCCAAGGATATGATCAAACAAGAGAAATTATGTCGTCATAGGGCAATCTTTCTGGGGCATGTGAAGAACGTAGATTCCTGTGGAATCTCTCAATTTCAAAGAGCTCCATAAAACGACTTTGGGTTTATTGCCATCAGAAATAACACATGAGACGTGAGATGTTGCTCACTGATGGCATGTAGCTCAATATCCTTTTTCAGAAATCGGTGGAGGAGAAGATGATCTAACTTGAGCAGACATCCTTCTAAAGGAGACCCTTTCAGCGGTTAATTCTACATACCAAGAAGTGCCTATGATTATTCTTTCACTTCCATTCAAGAGAAAGCCTAGAACCGCCTAGCAACGTACATGCTGTAGGTTGGATACGTGGAATAGCTCTCATTTAACAGCACCGTTCACAAACAGCCTTTGCAGTTCGCGGATTGACAATAGAGCTGTGGGCTTTAAACATGCTGAGTTTGTCCTTTAGAGCGTAGGAAAACGGGTAACAGGAGTTTTCACAAACTGAAACCACACGAGAAGCTCTATGGCAAGAAGACAATGAGAACAAGAAATGATGACGATATGTATCAACGTTATAAGAAATTCAGCGACGAATCAAGATTAAGAGCATACAAAGCTGACAATCCGTCGGCCTAAATCTAGAAGTCACCTCAGATCTAGTAAGTGTTAGCAAAGCTCAATTATACGTTAAATATTCCTGGAGAGATCCATCCCAATTTATGTCGAGCACTCGTGCAACACAAAACCCACTTCAGAAGTGTTGTATGAAACAATTACTGTTGAAGGTATTCCAGATAAGAAAAATACTCGGAATAACCACGACAGGTGCTAGAGTTGTATTGAAGGGGCCAACTAGCCAATCGGGGTCCCTTTTCAGTACAGGTGTCTGTAGAGACTTATGAAGTACAGAAGCCAGTAGCCTACTAATTGTCATGCAAACCTATAGGTAAAAGGCAAAACAGAGCAACTCAGCGCCTTGCACCATAATCAATACGCAACCAGTAATGCTCCACATATAATGATAAACACCGTTTGGAGCGAGCATTAAGCCATCTCCTAGTCGCGATTTTGCGAGGCGCCAACAACGGGACCACCTGCGTCCACCGCCAGCTCCCCACTACGAATCCATGCACCGTTAGGCCGTCGCCTCCATAACATGAGCCTGCCATCATCGCCCGTACTTCCCAGCATTTGCCCATCATCGTCGAAATCAACGCGCCATACTGCTCCACGGTGCGCATCAAGCTTAGATACCTCTTTTACAGTATGTAAAACCTGGCCGGCCTGGGATTGTCCATCTTGCTGCTGGTTTCCCACGGGTCCCGATCTTACAGTAGCAGCGAGGCCGGTGCTGATACCAGAAGGACCGTTGCGTTGCGTATTATCCGGCCCTCGCGGTACTGGCACTACAGATTGACTCACGGGGTATTTTGAGTATTCGATATTTAAAACCTCTTTGCTATCCTTAGGTGGGGTCCGTACTTCGAACACCCTCACGAGCCCATCCTTGCAGGCCGTAGCAACAATGTCATAACCCCGAATACTTCCTGGGGCCCAAGCAACATCTCTGACTAAGCCTCTATGTCCAGGGAGATCTGCAGCAAGATAAAATTCTTTGCTGCTTCCCGATCCTAAGCTCACATCATGAGATATAACTTTCGTCCGCCAGATTCGTGCAGTCTTCATGCCGGCCACAATTACTCCCAGGGAGTCTCTTGGAACTCCCTCCCGAATTGCAGCATAAGAAGGCTCGAGATTCGGATCAAAGCGGACCTTGAAGGTGGTCTCTTCGCCCCTCTCGGGCGTATCGCAGACCTTAATCTGGTCAATTTGCGACCAGTTGGTCATGCTCTCGGGTTCTTCGTTCTCATAGACTGTCAACATCGCACTGCGATCCAGGAGGGCAAGGAATGTATGTCGAGTCTCGGGATTGTGCTTGATTGAGAAAGAAAGGAATGGAGAGCGTTGGGGAGACCTCATCTCGAAGATAGGCCTGTTCGAACTGCGATTGAAGCGTCGACCACTTTGAGGAGCATTTGTTGAGTCCTCAGCCCAGAGCTTGAACTTGCCATCGGTCGCTATCGAGGCCACAAGATTCGGATGTATCGTAGATGGCAGCCAGTGGACCTTATGAATGGTCAATATTTAAATACGGCTTTGTGTTTTAACTCCATACCTCTATAACCTCGGCATAGTGAGCCGCCCATGTATCACATAGAACCCAGCTACCATCCCGATGCCTGTCATACACTTTAATTCTGCCATCCGCTGACCCAAGGGCAAATCGGTTGCCATATTTATTGAATGAGCCAGCTTGAACCATATCCTTATGGTCATGCTGCTGAATTGCAAAGCCGCTCACTTCTCCAAAAGGCTGATCCACCATCATGGGTGACATTGCGCGCTCCAGGCGCCTCGCCTGAAGTTCTTGAGGCTGAAGGTAGGTGCAGGCAACCGCTGGTAAAGGTCGTGACTTGTGATTGGCCCGTGCTCCCCAGCTCGCAAGGCTGAGAAATTTAAAAGCCACGTTCTCAAGAACCTGTTGTCATCAGCAACCCCTTTGATACTTTCACACCTCCATATGGCAATGGTCCTACGGCAATGACATCTTCAGAACTCTCCTTCACGGAGAACTTGACCCTCACGTCCCTTTCACTAGCATGCCTGGGGATAATAGCCAACACTTTTCAGGGAGATGGTGAGCCTCTCATTGCCTCGCTGGCGCTCAGCGGGATTGCCTTCTCAACATCATATGCTATGATTCGATGGCTCGGCCCAACTTTCATGAAGGCTGGGTTGAAGGGAAAAGATATGAGCAAGGTACATAGGAAGGAAATCCCAGAAACCATGGGCGCGATATGTGCAGTTGTATATTTGTTGATAATTATTGTCTTCATACCTTTTCCCTTTTACAAAGATATTGTGGCTGCTACATCAGGAGGAGGGAATAGGGATGTTGTTATCGAGCTGGAGATGGTGGAGAGTGGGAGATTCTTACACCGATTTCCACACAGCAAGGCAGGTTCTCCCCTAGTTATGTAGGATGGGATGACCTTTCTAACTTGTTCGAAAGCTGGCATCCTACCTGTCCGCAATCCTCTCCCTCCAATCCGTCTCAATCCTCGGCATAGGTGATGACCTCTTCGACATCCGCTGGCGGCACAAGTTCTTCATTCCAGCCTTTGCCGCAATACCAATACTCATCGTCTACTTCGTCGACTTCGGCGTAACCGTCGTCGTGATCCCCGTCCCCCTCCGTCCATACCTCGGAGAGCTGTTCAACTTAGGTGCCCTATACTATGTTTACATGGCCAGCGTTGCCATTTTCTGCCCCAACAGCATCAACATCCTCGCCGGCATAAACGGCATTGAAGTCTCCCAATCCCTCGTCATTGCCGCCCTCCTCGTCCTAAATGACTGCTTCTACCTCTTCTCCGCCTACCCACATCCAGCAACCGACTCACATCTTTTCAGTCTCTACCTCCTCCTGCCCTTCATCGGTGTCTCTCTCGCCCTCTGGTGGCACAACTGGTACCCCGCCAAAGTTTTCGTGGGAGACACATATTGCTACTTCGCCGGCATGGTCTTCGCAGTCGTCGGCATCCTTGGGCACTTCTCGAAAACGCTCCTACTGCTATTTATCCCCCAGATCTTCAACTTCATCTACTCAGCCCCACAGCTCTTCCGCATAATCGACTGTCCCCGCCACCGACTGCCGCGCTTCAACGCCCGGACGGGACTCCTCGAGCCTTCTGTCACGGAGTGGATGCACCCGCCGAAAGCCCCGTTGAGTGTCGCACTGAAGTTCTTAGATAAGTTGCACTTGCTACGCGTGACTACGAACTTGGAGGGGCAGATTATTGAGACTACGAATCTTACAATATTGAATTTATGGCTGGTATGGCGGGGACCTTTGAGAGAGGATAGACTGGCGAAGGAATTGCTAGCTATGCAAACCGTCGTGGGCCTTCTAGGGTTGTTTGTCAGACATAGACTGGCACTGTTGATCTTCACTGCTGATAATTTGTAAATCTGGCTGGACAGTTAGTTACGTTAATACATACCACAGTCATATTAAAAGACAAGCAATCACATTCAATTTCCTGCGCAACAATTGAGTTGAAACATAAAATCGCCTTTTCGGCTCCGCTGTTTAAGCTACTGGTACAAAGGCTCAGCCATATTTAGGCATTGACCAGCAAGGATCACAAGGGATCGTCCCTCCCAACCATACGCCATATCTCCTAGCCATTCCCCCTTTTCTTCCATAATGCGCCGGAACGCTAGAGATACCATTAAATCAAAAGAAAAACGCCACGATTCAAGGAAGTCTATGGACTTTTACACGGGCGCCCCAAACACGCTATGGGTATATCGCTCAAAGTTCATTCCCGGCCGCTGACAAAGGATCTTCTTTCTTTTCCGCTACTGGGGAATCCACAATTGCGGATCCTTCTAGTATGCCAGTCATCTTAGAATCGTCACCAGACAAAGAGGTCTTCAGCGCAACAGGTGTGGAGTCTGAATCCTTTGGTAAGCTCGCCTTACTAGCTGAAGCGCGCATAGCTCGATAGTCTTGGATACTCAGCTTCTTCTTCTCTTTCACAGGACTCGGATGTGGTACAATGCTGTTGAGGATAGAAGGCGGAAAGGCTGAAGGAAACACGGAGCTAAATGGTGACTGGGAGACTGAACCAGCCACAGATGATGGCACGGTTGACCCAGTGGGAGTAGCTGGCATCGCGTGGACGCCATTTGCAAGTAATGGATTCGGTGGCAGTTGAACACGAAGATCTGAGGAACGATGCTCTAACGGCGACGTCGGGTTAATTGCTGGGTTAAATGATCCTGGCCATGGTGGAGGAGGAGGCTTGCTTGTTGTCGCTACAATGCTCGGCGGTACATCTGTCATAGGTGTATCTATTGATGTCACTGTTCCTTCTATGGAGGGAGCTGAGGATCCACCACTCTTCGGTCTCTCGGTCATTTCGACCGAGTTTGCATAGCCAGGACCAAACCGCTTCATAGAAGCATCATGGAGCTCCAGACTTGACGCATGGTTCATAGAGTGTGCCTCGACACCGTTCATCATGTATACCCTTTGCTCAACTGGCCTTTGTTCCCTTTTCATCCGTAACTTACGTTGACTATTGAGTAAGCGCTTGGACAATGACACAAAGGGTTTCTTTGGCGTTGGGGTTCGCGGTTTGCTGTACCAGGCATCCTCGAGCTCGTCCGTCTGAGTCGAGCAATCTCTATAACTGCTTCGAACTGGTATTTGATGTTGGCGTGATGGAGATCTCGAAAGGACTTGTGTTGCATCTTGAGGAGATTGAGCATTTGTAGGCGAGTCGGAGTCTTGTCGGGAGGTAGCTGCATCTTTGTATGCACGTGCCGAGCCATTGGGCTGTATAAAGGATGGATTGGAGATGCTCGACCTGATCGACTTCTGTTTCGATTTTTGAGGAACTGATGCTCCGTTACCGGAATTTGGCAGAGGCCCGTCCGATATACGCTTCTTTTTGCGAGGTGGTTGCTCTTGAGCCATTTTCTCAAACGTCTTTTCGATGTCCATGAGCTTCCGCTTCTCCCGCTCAGAAACATGCTCGCTCGAATTACGATTAGCACCATCGAAACCATGTCCGAAAGGAGTCATATCTCGGCTTCGAGGTTTGCCTTGAATTGAGCCGGAAGTGGAACGACTATCATCCTCCCCATCATACGGTTCCTGCTGGCCTTCACTCGCATCTCGACTGTTCGTGGCATGGCCCGTACTGGTTGGGGACACATGTTGTTTTGGCTTGCGACCTTTCTTGTTCCTCACGCCGTTTGACATGGCCTGCCTACTCCCGATATAGTTGCGGTGGAATCGTGCAAAAGCGCAATCTGTCTCGAGACCACAAGCACAGCCACCGTAGTCAGAGAGCACATTATCTATAAGTCCGGTAAGCTCGGCGTACTCGAGCTCGGTTGCTTCTGGATCTCCAGCAACATCTTCATCTGAGAGGCCCAGAAGATACAGGTATCTAGCCTTGATTTCAGTCTTAAATCTGAAATCCCAAGGCAGAGTGACCTGCTCTCCGGAAGCGAGAGGGCGCTCGTTCAGGATGCAAAAGTGATACTCCGAGTGGTTGGTTATATAGGTGTCCAGTGTGGTGTTTGCACGACAACTCCTCCGTATATATCGGCATTGTGAGCCCTCGCGGCGCGTGTCAATGTAAAGTGGAAGACGTGGATGGAAGAATACAAAAGGTGCAGGATGACAGGTTATGGTGTATCGATCAGTTTCCTCGTTATAATAGTCCTTCTGAAAGCCCACGACGCCCTTCAATTCACCCACCAATAAATTGGCGCGGAGTGGCTCGACAACAGACAAGTAACGCAAGCGTAGTATTGAGTCATTCGTAGGAATTTCTTTGGACTTGACTTGCAGCTTAGCCCATTGATGAGCAGCGAGATCAACATCAGGCTTCACCATCTGGAACACATCACGAGAGTCCTCGACGCCTGCATCGGCTCGAAGCTTTTCGGGATCGCGAAGCCAGAGCGACATAGTATCTGTTACCGCCAAACTCGCAAACGAGTTAGCTTGTATTGGTTGATCTCCAGGATCATTCTCATAGATATCTTGGAATTGCTTTGAGTAGGAATGAATGCGAAAATCATCCGGCAAGTCTGGGGGTGTCGTCGCTGGGCTGATGGGGTGCCCATGACTGTGGTTGCGATGGTTGTGAGGTGGGCTGCGTTTGGTAGCTTGTGAACTGATTGAATGATGAGATCGATGACCGCTTTTCGACTTCTTGCTGTGTGCTTCTAGTGGGCTTCCCGCCTTGGTACCATGTCCAGCGTCATGGTCGTGGTTGTACCCATTGACTTGTAGTTCGGATGGTTTCGGTTTCTTCTTGTGACTCTTTGAAGGCGGCCGCTTGTTCTTCTTATCGCCGGTATCCTGTATTGGCCTATCTTCTCGTTGTTGTCTTTGTCGCTCGGTCGCATTTCGCCGATCTAAGGGGCGTGGCTTGCAGTCAGCGCAGAAGTGGTTGAAATCATCTCGTGAAGCCTCCTCGACATTGCCATGGTAGAAGCATTCGATGTGTTGCCAAGTATCGCATGTCTCGCAGTATATCGTGTTGCCATCATCGTCCGAGTAATCGCAAATGCACTTGATTGTGTAGGGCTCTTCCTCAAACGGTTCCGGGAAGGGCAGCGCATCTTTTGTCGAGTTGGTCCTGGCAGCGGTATTAAACACAGACTGGGTAGGCGTCGCGATATGCGGTGTTAACGAGTGAATCCTTTCTGTCATAATCTAGCAGCAGCCTTTGGGTGGCTTCAGGTGTTGGAGGGTCAAGGTAGATTCACTGATTCTTTGGCCTGAGTCGCATGACGAAGACAGCGGCGACTCGAACGCAATCGCTGATTTAGGATGAAAGAAGCAATCGACTTCGACTGTGGCTGTCATCCGTCAAGGCTTTTAGATCCGAGGGCAGCTGCTTCGTCAAGTGGCTGCCCGTGTCCTCAAGGCTGATTGACTTGAGGAATGAGGAATGAACAGATCGCCACTTTTCGAGCCTGAAAGTCTCGACAAAGGCCGAGGACTATGTGCCGAATGTGCTATTTGCAATCTTGATTGCAAGGCACTGGCAGGCAAGAAACGGCCTGTTGGGTTTGAGGTTTGCGACGAGGAGAAGGCGGCTTTCAGCTGTTGGGGTGCTTATGTGGCCAAAAAAAGTCGGAAGAATATGCGCCTTGATCGTGACGGTTCGGGCAAGCCGCAACACGTAGGAAAGTAAGGAGCAGTGATGGTGAATCTACTTGTTGCTCTTTGGTGACGAAGGTGGGCAATGAATGTGAGGAGGGCGAGGGAGGAGAACTCTCTCAAAGGCGAGGAGGGAAACGCTATTCTGTGAGTTCCGCGCTATACCCTAACTGCGGTAGCGGCACCGCCTCTTTTAGACCCCACAAGCAGGCATGGTTGGCCTGCCTCTCGTGACCGAGTTCGGAGTGCCGAACCTGCTAGGGCCATGAGGTTGAATAGGAAGCAAGTAATGTAGATTAATTATCGATACTATCAGGATTTCTAGACAAGGAACTCTCGGTGTCTGTGGGCGGTAAGCCAAGCTTGGTGAGAATGGAAAGAGGTACAGAGAGGAGAGATTGATTTTGGTGAAGGGGAGAGATGACGAAGGCTCAGCAATTTGGCCGTCTTACAAGGCGGCACTCATCCGACCGCGCTAAGATGCTGGATCAGTGGCATAATTGGCCTCTAGCAGGAAAATGGGCCTTGAGATGGTCCAAGGGGGTTACCTTTCCAATCAGCAGCAAGGTAGCATGCATAGCGTAGCTAATCGATCCCTGGCTAATTGCGGAAAATATGCCATTTCTGTGTTGCACGCGATTTTAATTCAGCTCAATTTGCCGTTTGCGACGCGCCTTCTCAGTAAAATAATATACGGTTAGTGACTCATAGCTGCGAAGTCACGCTCAAGCCTCCATTCAATTCATATATACGCTCAACGAGGATTTATTATCTGGTCTAGGGAGCAATTAAACCCAACATTTACGGTCTTCTTCGAGTCACGGCCAAAGGCACACAATCTCAATGAAAAAAAGGTTCCAAGAAGATATGATCCCCAAGGTTTAAATCAAAAATTCCGCGAACCAGGACCCCGAACTCGGAGAGTGTCAGTCAGAAGCTTCAGAAAGAGTGAAGTATAAGCAGAAACTTACAGATACTGGACAAAACTTGACGCCGCGATGTGCAATGCAGGTCTCGTATTGTAGCTAAGGTGATGATTGAGCTACCCAGCTTTCACAAGGCTATTGATATGTTAGCAATGGGCGGTCGAGTTAGGGTTCTTTGAGAGAGACGAACTAAGTATGATTTCAAAAGGTCTGAGTTGAGGACGAGAGCTCGATATTTATACGTGCCTGTCAACGGTCCAAGCTCACTAAGCGAGTTTGATTAGGGAGACAAACAGTTGCAAACATTTGCTTAAATCCTCCTATGCGCCTGATTATATATATTATATATATTTGAACCACGTGACTTTAACCCGTTCCTCAAACAATTATCATGAGACAGTGTCCAATCTTGGAAATAGCATGAAAAATCCACAGAGCCTCATGTAAAACCATGACTTGAGAGGCTTAAATGTTGCCGGATCTTGTTTCTCGACAAGTCTATATTTCTACGTCATCCCACAGCGCTTCGCCTCCTCCGCTAGCGTCCCTGTCATCGACCACTGATAATCAAGTGACCGATCAAATACCCAGATCTTCATAACCTTTCAATCGTCTGTCATAGACACTCCTTTATCATCAAACTACAGATATCAACATGAAGTTCTCTACCAGCCTTTTGACTTTGCTTCTGAGCACTATTGTCGCATCTGAGGGCTTATCTTTCTTCGGCGGCGACCAACATGTTCTCGATGATAGTTTAGCCGTTCCAGGCGAGTCACCACTTGAGTACTGCCAGGCGACACACGAGGATGATATCTTGATTATCAAACATGTCAACCTGACACCTAATCCTCCATCTCCGTATGCTCCCCTTGAGATGATCGAATAGCCATGTTTCGTTATGGCAAACTAACAGCGTGCAGTGGCACAACACTTACGATCGAGGCCCTAGGTACTGTGCAGCAAACTATCGAAGAAGGAGCATATATTGTTTTACAAGTTAAATATGGCTTGATCAGACTAGTCAATACCAAGGCAGACCTCTGCGAACAGGTCAAGAACGTGGATATGGAATGTCCCATCGAGAAAGGCAAGACGAAGATCACAAAGGATGTCGAGCTGCCGAATGAGATCCCTCCTGTTAGTATACCTGACCTTACAATGAAGAGAGTTTCAGTTGCTGACTTTTGAATTAGGGAAAATACACTGTCCTCGCTGATGTCTACACCAAAGATGATGAACACATCACCTGCTTGACGGCGACTGTCGTTTTTGCAAAGGCGTAAACTGAGAATTCATGCATGGATAGAGCGGTGGTGGTAATCATGGCAGACTAGAACTGTTTATGATCAGTAGATATGAACTGTTTCTTGTAGTGTTCCCTTGTCGGCAATATTTTCCCTAAAATAGTTCACCAGCTTCATAGGACAAAGGTGATGTTCTTCTATGGCGCAAAGCATTTTCATGACTCAATTTATACACCATGTAAATCTTTCAGGTCCCAGAAGACGTCTCTTTTACCGATTTTCTCCTAATCTTATGGTGTGCTTAAATCATGCAAAACCCGACTACAGTACCGATAGCGGGTGATTTTCACCCAATAACTGACAGGATCAAATGCCACAGCAAATTAAATTGGATTGTAACCTCTGACAGATGACTTGCTTGTATTTTATACACTCCAAGCCTATGTCATGTCGTTGTTGTAATCTAACAGAACGCCTCCAGGACGTAGCCCATCCACAATGTCGTGACTGAAGCGTAGGTATAATACAACGCGCACATATATGTCCTCATTCTCCAAACAACCTTCGGACTCTTCTCAGAACACTGTCCTTCTCAGGATCATATGGATGGTCCTTACTCGGAATCTCAAGGAGGGCGGGAAAGGCAGCAGTATAAGCGTCGACTCGGTGTCTTATCCTTTCCGCAATCTGGCATGATATTAGCATACCACCTATATCAACATCAAATGGTGTAAGAGAGGCCTTACATGTTGATTTATCAAGACAACGGCAATGTCTTTTCTCTCTATAGTGAATTTGTCGAATGCGGCTTCGATAGCTGAGTTCTCAGTCTTGTTGTCTACGACAAGAAAATTCTTCTGCGAATCCGGCGGGGTTGTGACATGCTATATGAGACTTAATCAGAAAATCGGCCTTTTGCAGAGAATTGAGATGGCATTCGTACTCCGACTCCCGCTAGAAGAAGTCCCGTTACTGAATCCTAGACAAGATATGAGCCGTTACTCTGAATTATGGAGCCGTTTAATTTTACCTCATCCCCAATCACAGCAAGGAACTGCCTATCTTTGTACGCAGACGGTGGAGCGGCCATCTTACTCTAATAGTTCCACTGTGGTAGATATCAAGATAGCAGAAGAAGCTCCCTTGAGCTTAGACTGGGGCACATCCCACTAGCGTTGTTCGATCCCTGCAAAAGCCCGAGCTCCAAACTGAGTAAACAAAAGGCAGCAGCTATCCACGACTTGTCCTGGGACGACGACGACGACGACAACGATGACGACGATCATTCTGCGGGTGTGATGAGACAGCAAGCATAGAGCCACTATGCCGCGACTCGTACGCAGAAGACCGCTGCTTGAGCGCCTAAAGGCGTACCTAAACCCTCTTGACTTCTTGCTTTGGTTATCAGAGGAAATTGAGACAAGGGATTGGGATGATCAGAATTTTGCAAATCCTTTAGGAGCAGCTCTGAATTTCATCTTCTTGCTTGCGAGGGCTAACAGCGGGCCAAGTCGAAGTACTGGAGACGATGTATTTGGAGACAGCAGCGGGTCAGGCTGGTTTAGTTGGTTTGTAAGGATCATTATCTCCTCCCCCTAACCTCTGCTGATTACTGTTGAAGTCTGCCTTCGTTGTTCATTTATTATCCTGGCTATGCATCGCAAACACTGCCTATACATTCCTTCGAAAACGCCATTACCGCTTGTTCGAAAATCCAATGGACAATGCCCCTGGCACTCCTTCTGCACATCGAGTGCAAGTAGATTCTTCCCCAAAGTCACCCGACCCTATTCGTGAGGTCTGGGAACTAGCTGTATGGGATCCGATACCTGTTTGCCTACGGCTCTTCTGTCTCTTCAGCCCTGGGCACATTCTTGTCTACTGGCTCTTTCTACCAATATCACCATCAGATCCACGACCCAGTACTACCGTCGTTACAACCATAATTCTAGCGGCCTTGCTATCGGCACAACTTCTCTTCCTCCAATCGAACTATGCACAACAGACTAAAGATATGGCGATTATACATAAGGAGGTGTTAAATGAGTATGATACAAAATATGTCCATCCTCGACTAAATCCACTTGTACGAGATGTTGGCACGCAATACGTAGCATCAGGCCAGGGGATTGATTCAGAAGAGGAAATCGAAGTTGTGACATACACTCCAACCACTATCCTCCGACGAGGATTTCGAACCAATCCAAACCCGAATTATGCCAAATTGTTACCCCAAGGCACCGTTTCATCGCCAAATCATGTATTTGAAACCCCTACAGGTTATAGTCGCCGCGACTCCACCCCGCTCAGAACTTCTGATGCTATTATTCAACAACCTCAGTTCCGTCAAAGCACATCCGGAAAATCACTTAATATAGGCACAGGTGATGGTGGAAGCTTAGGTATATATAGCCACGCCAATTCACCGCTCAAGAAGGCAACAAGCATGTACGATATTCAAGGAGGGCGCCGTGATGCGCCAAGAAACTCCTTTCAAAGTGCTCAAAGAGAGATAATGGAGGAAAGGGAAAGGAGTATGAGTCCCATAAAGAGGCTTCAGGAAACGGAGAAAGGGAATGTCCGAAGAAGGACAAGTGTTCCGCCAGGGTTTGGGCTACAGCCTCAGGGTCCTGGGAATGAAATATTGGCCCGAAAGTCGAAAGGTTACCTTTAAACTGGAAACACGAGGCATTTTCGGGCGTACCTGGATGGTTAGGGAGCATATATACATTGTAAAATTGGGACAATTGAATATCAGAAGTTATAACGCAACCAACTCCCGGGGGTCGCTCTTGTTGTTTACATTAAAAGTGAATTTGGCTCTCAACCGATAGGAAGTGCCAGATAAGATTCCCACAAGCTACTATCTGAGATGTTCATAACAGCACCTTCTTTACCCTTTCGTTGCGATGGGTTTTGTGGTCTATCACATATCCCTCGATTCATTTAAAAGTATCGTGGAGTCCCATCTCCCAACACGCCCCAGTTCTGACCATCGCCGTCAACTGTCTGCACGTAATAGACCAACTGCAGCCATGGAGACTCAATATCATGTGTTCCCCGGGCTTTCTGAACGCAACAGGCAACGGTCTTCTTCGTTCTCTGCCCTGAGCCAGTCCATACCTCGGCCTATGCCAAGCAATAGACCAGAAAAAGGTGGAACTACAGGGCCATTAAACAATGAAAGTAAATCTGGCAATAGTTCCATCCACACTAAAATGTCTTATCGAGATATTTGGCATGAGGGGCGGGCCAATGAAAGAGAAGACCTCGGAGAGGCGGATAGGAGGAACCAAAGTTGGAGTCCAAAGAAGATTGCTAAGATCATTGATGAGAGGGATGGGCAGGGCCTACGGGACAAACAAGTTGAATAAGCCAAGCACTTTGAAGAGGCTATGGGATTTGCACAAAACTGTGAAATTTGACGACGGAACTGATGATTTCTCGCAACATCCAGATCGCCTTCGCTCAGACGCACGAGATTTGCGTCGGGCAGAGCAGAATATACTAAATGACAGCATGAAAGGACAAAAAGATGCCGCAAAGAACTCGACCCCCCATGGCTGTTGATACTCAAGAGTCTGTGACCGCCCTCGAGCGCAGCAAATGTTCAGGGAGAAAAAGGCTCGACGAGAAGAACGACGTAGTTTTCGGGAAAGTGACAACTTCATTGGTGTCCAGGGCGCAAACTCACGAATAGGCTATCCAGATGCCACCACAGGTACCGGTAGTAGTGCGGGCAATGTTGTAAGTGAGTGGACAAAGCAGAAAATCGAAGAGGATGAGAAAAGAATGGCGACTGCAAGTAGAGAATACAAAGCCGCGTTAGAGCGAAGGGGAAATGAGATGAGAAGATTGAAGATGAAGAGTGCGAGGAGGAGAAGAGAAACGATGGGGCGGGCCGAGAGGAAGAGGGCTCAATTGAAAGCAAGAGCGAGAGAGAAAATGGACGATGGAGAAACGATGGTAAATACATGGGGTATGATGACTGAGCAAGTGTTGAGCTCAATTATGTAGTCGATCGCTGGAACCCCAACGCATGGTAAAGAATCAATCTCCTTCTTCGTCAACTGTCGACTATATTTTACTGATGACCATTGCAGGAACCGTTCCTCCTCATCGATTGCTTACTACCCCGTCTAGAGCCAATGGGGAATCCGATGCGAGATTGAGCGCGAGAGTAGAGCAGGATTGTTTCAACCGCACATCCTCACCTCCCAAAACACCTCAGAGGTACCATGAGCCTCATGTTGAGTCCGCTACACACTTTTCACCTGGCCAAGAACAACATTCTGCTTATGAAAGCCCCTGCAAAGCCATTTGCCTGTCAAGGCCGATAGCGGATATGGCAATCATCAAGAGCTCCGACATAGCGTGATCAATAAGTCACGCTGCTAATTCGGCGAAAGAGGTCGGATCGGCCTTCACATGTTGCCGTACGAGCTCCTCAGAAACTGTTGTCTACAAAGCCGAAATTAAATAGCCTTCGCCCGTCAAGCCGGACAACCTGGGATTGGTAATTACAGCCAAAACTCCATGTGTGACTCCTAGACGCGAAGTGACGACTCCTGGAGAGACTACTCATACACTGTTGTTGATCTCACCTACTCTGAGGGGCCTTTTAGACATTCCCAAAGGCTCTCCCGAGTGTGGAGGACTGCAAGAAAACGAAGCTATAGTGAGTCAAGCCCTGAACCACCAACAGCTGCTCCAAAACCCATATGATACATTCCGGGCAAACCGTATCACCTCTCTAGAAGACTTTCCCCAAATGGGCATGAGGGATCCTATATCGGCAGGGATTCCTTCGAAGCCGCAAAGTTAAGGCATTCCGCTCCCACTGCCAGCCTTGAAGTCCATACCCAGGTTCCCGCAACAGGAACTATGTAAGCTGAATGCAGTCTAACTAAGTGTATGCAGCATAAGAAGTGGCTAACACAGCAAATAGGAAACCAAGTATCGCGCACTCTCACACACACCTCATCACTACTGGGTTCATGGTCTTCCTTGCCATCCTAGCCAACTCGATGGCTTTCAAAGACGCCAGCAAAGATCAAGTGAGCCCCCAGGGTTAGGAAATGGTCAACAACAGAATCCTAACACCAAATTCCCATCCGAAAGCAATGCCCAATGGTACGCTGAACTCCGGGTCCCAAATGAATCAAGCCGACATCGCTACATCATCGGCACACCACCCTCAGCGTCCTCGACTCCGACAAAGCGACCGATTCCAATTTTATGTCAGCCAGTTTCACCAAAGCTAGAAAGAGTGATGGGACCGAAGAGCACACTCACATCCATATCTATGTCCCCACAGCGGCAGAGCCTCTCGCAGCAGTACACAGGAGCAAAGAACGCAGCCCAAGCAGCATTCCTAGGGGCAAGCCCTCGACGTCTATGGAAAGAAGTCAAAGCCCGAAGCCCGTCTCTCGTGTCGCCGAAACTGAGGTCAAAGGAAGTAGCAGAACGATCAGGTCAAAGACGCAAAACAGTTTCAGGAGGCAATGTCGGCATTAGAGATCTTTTCAGGACTCCGGAGGAGTAGGAGGAAAATCCGAAATTACAAAGGAAAAGGATCGAGCAAGTTAAACAATTGGGAGGGCCATCAACAAATGAAGGAGCAGATGGATTTATTGTTTGGTGTACGGACATGGAGAAGAGAGTGAGGTTTAGTGACAAACCACCCGATAGAAAGAAGACCTCGCAGAGTTTGCCATATAAAAAGCCTAAAGGCACCCAAAGCTTGCCCAGTAAGAAACCGAAAGTCCCAAGCAAAGCCCCAGTTAATATATCGCTGCTACGGAAAATTTGTGGAATGGTGATAGGAGCCGTTCGGACAGCTTTGGTGGCTTGTGTCACCTGCCTTCAACCCCGGTCTACCTTAAGGTGGAGACAGGTGAGGAACGAGTTCATGTGGCAGGACGTTTTACTCATTGGAACCGCTGCTATATTCGGCGGGGGAGCTTTCTTAATCATGGTGCTTCTTGCAAGACTTCAGGAGTGGCGTTGCAGATTGTGAAGGGTTGCATTAAGTTCTGCAGGGTTTTGGCGGAGCTTTGGGGGTTAGTTTGCTGTGACATGCGTTCTGTTGTCTCACCGAGTATCCTTATTCAGAGCTCATGATGCATAGATTGGTCTGATAAAGATAAGATTGGGCATCGTGCAGCTGTAAGACTGTTTACAAATGCGAGATAGTATTATCACTGCGTGTATGCATGCAAGTGCCTTGATTTATGTGCGGGTTTTATGCACCTCCGCATGAAGATGATGTCGCGTGTCTGCGGGTCCCTTCAACCAATAGAAGCCGATACGATGCGAGGGTTTTGTAATTCAGCTTCTCCGGTTATCGGCGTCTGCTCCGCTACATTTTTCATACAAAATGCCACCCCGCATTCACTTAACTTCCTGATCTTTTACAACTTCATTTCTTTTCAATCCTCATCCGATCCGGGCGGCCCTTAGTCTCTTCTTTCATAGCGACTCATACAAAATGCCTATGGCTGAAGGTGGACCCCGGACGCTCTACGATAAGGTCTTCCAGGACCATATCGTGGACGAGAGGCTCGATGGCACGATTTTGCTATATATTGGTATGTTGGGCGCTCAATGCTGTTTATAGAATCTGTACTAACTATGTTCTAGACAGACACTTGGTCCATGAAGTCACTTCTCCAGTATGAGTCTACTTGGAATGTGATAAATTTCCTGAGAAGCTAATCAGAGCTGCAGCAAGCCTTCGAGGGGCTGAAGAATGCTGGTCGAAAGGTCCGACGACCTGATTGTACACTTGCGACAACTGATCATGTATTTAACACTACCTCTAACTTAACGTTTTGTTCAGGTTACACTAACTTTGTTTGTAGAATGTGCCTACTACGTCACGCAAAACCCTCAAGAACATCGAAACCTTCGTTGAGGAGGAGGACTCGAGACTCCAGTGCATGACCCTGGAGGATAACGTCAAGGAATTCGGCATCACGTATTTCGGCCTCGATGACAAACGCCAGGGCATTGTACATATCATCGGCCCGGAGCAGGGCTTTACTCTCCCTGGCACTACAGTTGTATGTGGAGACAGTCATACGTCGACGCATGGGGCATTTGGAGCTTTGGCTTTTGGAATCGGGACCAGCGAGGTTGAGCACGTCTTAGCAACGCAGACTATCATTACCAAACGGAGCAAGAATATGCGGATTCAAGTTGACGGCGAACTCTCACCCGGAGTTAGCTCAAAAGATATCATCTTATATGCCATTGGTCAAATCGGCACAGCTGGAGGTACAGGAGCAGTTATTGAGTACTGCGGCTCTGCTATTAAAGGCCTCAGCATGGAAGCAAGAATGTCTATCTGCAACATGTCCATAGAAGGTGGAGCAAGAGCTGGCATGATCGCCCCAGACGAGACGACTTTCGCATACCTCAAGGATCGACCATTGGCTCCAAAATATGATTCCCCAGAGTGGAAAAGGGCTGTCAAGTATTGGACTAGTCTTCAATCTGATCCTGGTGCCAAGTACGATATCGATGTTTTCATAGATGCAAAGAACATCGTTCCTACAGTCTCCTGGGGTACAAGTCCAGAAGATGTTGTTCCAATTACGGGAAGCGTTCCAGACCCGGAGACCTTCCCGACGAAGGAAAAGAGAGAAGCTGGTCGTCGAAAGCTTGAATACATGGGTCTAAAGGCCGGCACGAAGATGGAAGATATCGTACTAGACAAAATTTTCATTGGCTCATGCACAAACGCACGCATCGAAGACTTGCGAGCGGCTGCACAAGTGGTCAAGGGGCGGAAAGTTGCTTCAAATATCAAGCGTGCAATGATTGTTCCAGGATCCGGTCTTGTGAAACATCAAGCTGAGGTTGAAGGTTTAGATACAATCTTCACTGACGCTGGCTTTGAATGGAGGGAGGCAGGATGCAGTATGTGCCTCGGTATGAACCCTGATATTCTCGCTCCTAGGGAGCGTTGTGCCAGCACGAGTAATCGAAATTTCGAGGGTCGCCAAGGCGCCGGAGGTAGAACCCACCTGATGTCTCCGGTCATGGCCGCGGCCTGTGCGATTGTCGGAAAACTTACAGACGTGCGAAAACTGGCCGAGCACAATGCCACACCTCGAAAAGCATCCCCAAAGCCTATGTTGATCACCAAGGGAGAAATCGATGAGCGAGTCGAGACTGATGATGATGAGCGAGAAATGACTGGCAATCAACCTGAAGACCAAAGGCCTCAAACAAACACAATTTCTGATGCTACCTCAGCTGGTCTGCCTGAATTCAAGGTTTTGAAAGGTATTGCTGCCCCCATGGAGCGTGCCAATGTCGATACCGATGCAATCATTCCAAAGCAATTTCTTAAGACCATCAAGCGCACCGGCCTCGGCGTTGCACTATTCTATCCCTTACGCTACAACGAGGATGGCTCGGAGAAGAAGGACTTCATTCTTAACCAGGAGCCTTATCGAAAAGCAAAGATTCTGGTAGTGACCGGCTCCAATTTCGGATGCGGCAGCTCAAGAGAACATGCTCCATGGGCTCTTCTTGATTTTGGTATCAAGTGTGTCATTGCACCATCTTATGCGGACATATTCATCAATAACGTCTATCAAAACGGCATGCTCCCCATTGCCATCACGAATCCGAAAGATCTTGAGGCCATTGCCGACGAAGCACGCGCAGGCAGGGAAATAGAGGTCGATCTCCCCAATCAAATCATCAATGATGCATCCGGCAAAAAGATCTGTAGCTTTGAAATGGAGGAGTTCAGAAAGCATTGCTTGGTCAACGGTCTGGACGACATTGACTTGACGATGCAGATGGAAGAGAAGATCCGGAATTTCGAGGCGAAAATGAGCCGAGAGACACCATGGTTGGATGGTAGTGGCTACTTAAAGAGGAAAGGTGTGGGCGGCCCCATTGATGCTAAGCCGGTCAAGGTGCCGACTACAAATCGGGGACAGGAGTCCAAGGAGCCTCTCGACTGGTAAATAAGTATATACATGGCTTAGGAGTTCACTGAAGCATACATGGAGCTTGATGCTTGCCCTTGATAGTAATTGCACACCTAGTTTGGTGGCTGATATAGCCGTGCCTCAACAAATAATGAAATATCACGATCTTTCCTACAATTTCTGTATTTGGTTGTGACGTGCTATCATATTGTACATATATACATACAGTATAAAATACTGTATGCCACCAAAAGAGGTAAGAGCGATTGTGAAAACACAAATCACAACCACCAATGAGCGGCCCCGGTCATGTTATGCACAGCACAGTAGCGTGAGCGCGTCATTGTTCGCCTGTAAGGTCGAAGCAGCAGTGTTGTGGCAATGGTCAGGAATATATATATATATATATATATATATATATTTGGACCTCTTCAACTCATAGTATGTAAAATATATGGACTCCTAAAGCTTCTAGAAAGCAGTATTAATGAGATTCGATACGCGAGACACCTTCCCGATGTGGATCTGAATTCTGGCGCGAACTAGGCTGAAGATCCCAAAGTCTGAAACATACCTATAGCGAGCTACCCGACAGTCTGGTCTTGATACGGCATTTCACAGTGCAGGAGAATATGAAAACCTCAATCTGGTAGACGATAAGTATGAAAGTAGTGAATTAAAGGTATTGCAAGATGGAGATATTACCAAAGTCTCGCAACAATTTAGGATTCTTTACAGCAGGCATCCAACCGAGCGAGCTCAGCCTCGCAGACAGCGCCCTGAAATTGGCCAATCCCACCTTCAGAACATATTTTCCGGGCGGGGGTTGCTCGGGAGTCGGCACTGACTTGTTCGCGCACAGGCCCTGTGCAAAGTATATGACCGGGGATAAATTTCATAAACGACGCTGCGGGGCTACCGGCTCTTTCTTATGTACTTTTGTAATTGATTAGCTCGCAAATGTAGAGCTTGGGCCTGATCGGGCCTTGCATCCTCCAATGTATTTCCGACGTTTGTTACGCTGTGGTCCTTGTCCTGGTTGCTACGCCGTACATGTACGGATCAGCAATGAGGAAGGCTGCGTGCCGATGTACCGTGTTGGATTTATGCAGTCTATTGTGCGTAGTGCTCACTGCATATTAAGGTATCTCTACCCGCTCAGTCTTTCTTTGGACCTTCTTTGTTGGGGTTTGCGTGTGCAGTTCGTGTCACAGCCTTAAGAAAATTGTGCTGTTGCTTCGATGACTGTTTACGCCTCTCACAGTCGATATTTATAGGCGGGATTTGGGATAGAGCTGTCGCACAACATGGATTCAGAAAAAGACCTTGAGAAGATGGAGGATAATGAGGAACATGCGCTTGAGTCGGCGTCTCCAACACTATGCTCAGATCCGGAGAAGGCAGAGGACCCAGTGAAGCGGAGGCAGGTTGACTCAAAGAGCCGTCCTGACTCCGATCATGAAGAAGTAGAGGCAATGGATGCAGGACACCAGGTTGACCTGGCCATACAACAGGTATGTCTCTTGCGGGATGGACAATAAAGCTTACTCTAATGCGCGTTTAGGAAACTGGGTCAATCAGAACAGGACGACGAAAGTCTGCTGACGACATTCGCATCGAACGAATTAACACTGGGGGTAGCACGAGAAGCAGGCTAGCACAAATAACGTCGAGGATCAGTACAAGAAGCAAGAAGAAAGAAGGCCTTGCGAGGGAGAAGATCCCAGAGACAGATCTAGACAAGGGCATTGTGGGATGGGATAACCAGGACGATCCTCTAATGCCTCTGAACTTCCCTAACAGGCGCAAATGGATATTGCTAGGCCTGATCTCTTCAATAACATTCATCTCCCCACTGGCCTCTTCTATGTTCGCCCCCGCCGTTTCGTTCATGGATGAGGACTTCCATAATACCTCCACAACCCTTAGCGCTTTAACTGTCAGCATATTTGTCCTTGGTTATGTCGTTGGGCCCCTCTTCCTATCCCCTCTCTCCGAGATCTATGGCCGCCGTCCAGTCCTCGGTTGTGCCAATCTAATTTTCTGTGTTTGGCAGATTGGGTGCGCCCTGGCTCCGAATCTTGGTTCCCTAATTGCATTCCGTTTCCTGGCTGGTATCGGCGGGTCAGGCTGCTTGACTCTGGGAGCTGGTGTCATAGCTGACCTCTTTCGCAAAGACGAACGCGGCCTAGCTACTTCCTTCTATAGCATTGGACCACTCTTCGGACCCGTCATTGGGCCCATCACTGCTGGCTTCATAGCACAACGTGCCGGCTGGCGGTGGATTTTCTGGATCCTTCTCATCGCCGCTGGTCTCATAAGCATTATGATTGAGATCTTGAACAAAGAAACCAATCCCCGCGTCCTCATCCATAGAAAGACTGAGCGTCTCCGAATCGAGCTCAATCGTCCCGAGCTCCGCTCCTGCTACGATGAAGTCGACTCTGCTCTCCGCAGCAAAAGTACTGTCCTTCGAAACGGCATCATTCGCCCCTTAAAAATGCTCTTCTTCTCCCCCATCGTCTTCATCATGTCCCTCTACATGGCCGTCGTCTACGGCCTCCTCTACCTCCTCTTCACCACCATCACCTTTGTCTTCCAAAGCTCCTACGGCTGGGCCCCGGAGATCTGCGGCCTCGCTTACCTGCCCCTGGGTTTCGGCTTCGTGAGCGGGCTCATCGCCGTCGCGAAACTCAGCGACGCAACTGTTATCCGTATGACGAAAGCCAACAACGACGTCTTTGAGCCTGAGATGCGCCTCCCTGCTTGCATCTTCTTCGCGTGCTTCGTGCCCGTCTCGTTCTTCTGGTACGGCTGGACTGCAAACTATAACGTCTTTTGGCTCGTGCCTGTCCTTGGCTTGTTTCCTTTCGGCGTCGGCATGATAGGCATCTTCATACCCATTCAGACATACATGATAGACAGCTTCCCCATGTTCGCTGCCAGCGCCGTCGCGGCTCTCACAGCTAGTCGCAGCCTTTTTGGTGCTCTGCTGCCGCTTGCGGGGCCGAGTATGTATGCTTCTTTAGGATTGGGATGGGGAAATAGTATATTGGGGTTTATTGCCATCGCGCTTATTCCTGCACCGGGACTGATTTATAAATTTGGGGGGAGGATCCGGAAGGAGCATCCTATTAAGCTCTAGAACTCGATTGCACAAAGTTTCGGTTTTTTAGGGGAAAAGCATGCGCTGCGCATAAAAGGTATTGATATGCTTTTTGTAGAGCTATGTTAGGCATTTTGGCGGCCTTTTCTGTTCATGGATATAGCTATAGCTGGCACGGGGGATTGCATGGGTGGTGTTTACAAGGTGTGCTGTATTTGTAGAGTATAGAGGTTTATAATGGATGCATATGAAATCATCTTACCTTTATCGCAGTTTCAGTATAGCGCT
>Ga0335072_10003887_pt1 | contig 22326 bp, 14 predicted proteins | sample Lox_Sample_21_FD_206725 | JGI IMG/M metagenome (GOLD analysis project Ga0335072, IMG submission 206725) | Soil microbial communities from Loxahatchee National Wildlife Refuge, Florida, United States - Lox_Sample_2.1 | ecosystem: Environmental > Terrestrial > Soil > Wetlands | place: USA...
CTCAAGCTCCGAGACCGGCGGCGCAGCCGTGCTGATGGAAATGGCTCCGGCAATCATGATCACCGAGCCGGCAACGATGAGCGTGCGCCCCCAGGGCGATAGCCCATCGAATTCTGCGAACACCAGCGCCCCCCACGCCAGGCCCCAGAGCTGATTCGTATTCGACAGCGGAATGCCGCGCCCGATGCCGATGTATTTGGCCGCGTACTGCTGAAACAGATCGCCGATCACCCAGCAGAATCCGCCGACGAATGGCCAAAAGAGCATGGGCCGCGCACGGCCGAGCTCCGCCGCTAGCTTGCCCACGCTGCCGTAGAAAACCAGGCCGAGCAAGGTGATGGTGACGACTTCGCCGAAGGTGAACACAGTCACCAGCGAGAGCGGATTCATGCCGCTGATGTATGCCTTGCGGTAGGGGATATACATGGTGCCGAACATTACGCCCGCGCCCAGCGCGGCCACGATGCCCACAATTGCTCGATGCGGTGTGCCGTCTGACCGCTCGGCCGTTGCAACCGCCAGCACAGCGGCGCCGAAGACGATGCCCGCCGTGCCGCCCAGCACCTGGGCCCAGTCGCGTGCCCGCGAACCGCGCAGTTCTTTAAAGAGCAGGCAGCCCCACAGCAGACCGACCAGCGAGTTTGTATTCCAGAGAGGAAAGGCGATGGCCAGCCCCACGTCGCGTACGGCAAAGATGGTGAGCGTGTTGCCAACGGCCCACAACATTCCGCCCAGCAGCGCCCACACGATCAGATGCGGTTTGTCGCGCAAGTCAGCGAAGAGGAACCGCGTGCCCTTGATGACGGTGGGCAGCGACCAGCGTGCTACAAACGCGCCCATCACCATTCCCATCGAGATGATGAAAGGCGAGTATCCCTCGGTGACGAGTTTGGTCGGCGCTTCGGCGCTGCCCAGCCACACCGCCGCCGCAAGCCCGCAGAAGACCCCGAGTCTGTGCAGAGAGATAGTGGAGCGCGCGGTAGCAGTGCTTGGAGTCAACGCATCACCTGGAGAGACATGAGCAGAACAACACCGAAAATCAGCACCACGACAGGGACCCAGAAATGCACGTCAGTGGCAATGGCGAGAACAGTGAATATACGGCTTGAACGCTTCAATGCGCTACCTCGTCAAGCCGCACCGGCCTGCGTTCGTCAACCGACTTGCGCGCTGCCAGCGCCATCACTACGGGCGCGCGGCTGTCGGCGCCGGTCACCGGCACGGGCTTGTCTTCGAGCACAGCTTCGATGAACATCTGCAACTCCAGCGCGAAGCTTTCAGGGTACCGCTGCATGAAAAAGTTGTGCGGCAGATCAGTGTAAACACATTTTTCGCCGCTGACTACGACCTCGTTGGAGTGGCGATTGCCGCTCTCGATCTTTCCTTTGCTGCCCAGAATCTCCACTCGCTGGTCGTAACCAAAGGTGGATTTGCGGCTGTTGTCGATGGTGCCGATGGCGCCGCTCTTGAACTTGAGCAGCGCGATGGCAGTATCGAAGTCGTCTTCGGCCGCGAAGCCCGGGTCGACCAGTACCGCGCCCGATGCAAAGACCTCTTCCACTTCGCCCATGAGAAAGCGTGCCATGTCGAAGTCGTGAATCATCATGTCCAGAAAGATTCCGCCGGAAGGCCGCAGATAACTGAGCGGCGGCGGAAAAGGATCGCGGCTGACGATATGGAAGATGTTGGGCGTGCCGATTTCGTCGCTCTCCACTGCCCTGCGGACGCGCATGAAGTTCGAATCGAATCGCCGGTTGAAGCCCACCTGCATTTTGACGCCCGCGGCCTCGATCGCCGCGATCGACTCGTCGATTTTCTTGAGGCTGAGCGAAACCGGCTTCTCGCAAAAGATATGTTTGCCGGCCTGCGCCGCCTGCGCAATCAAATCGGCATGGGTGTTGGTGGGCGTGCAAAGAACGATTGCGTCGATTCCGGGGTCGTCAATGACGGCTGCGGCCGAGTCAACGACCTTCGGAATGTTGTACCTCGCTGCCATGCGCTCGGCGGCTGCGAGATTGATGTCGGCAACCACGACTGCTTCGGCCTGTGGCGCCCGGTACGCCAACGTTTCCGCGTGAACTGGTCCTATGCGGCCCGCGCCCAGAATTCCAAAACGAAGCTTCTTGCTCATCATCCCCTCGAAGACAGCTTCTAGCTACCAGCCTCTGACTGTCAGCGGATCAGTGCCGATGCTGAAGATTAAGAAGATATAGCAGCGGTGTTAAAAGGTCACAAAAATCATAGCGAATGAGGCCGGTGCAAGGCCGCCAGCCCAATCACATCCAACTACTGCCTACTGGCTATTGACTTCTTTTCTAGCGGCTACTGGCTAGAATTTGCGGCTCCATTCGCGCGGCCAGCGCTCCACAACAATCTTGGTCTGGGTAAAGAACTCCACCGAGTGCTGTGCCTGCGCATGCAGGTCGCCGAAGAAACTCTCGCCCCAGCCGCTGAACGGGAAGGTGGACATAGGCGCGGCGACTCCGACGTTGATGCCCACGTTGCCGGCATTCACTTCGTAGCGGAAGCGCCGCGCGTTGGCGCCATCGGTGGTAAAGATGCAGGCCATGTTGCCATAGCTGCGGCCATTAACCAGCGCGATGGCTTCTTCAATCGTAGCGGCGTGCATCAGGGTCAGCACCGGTCCGAAGATCTCGGTGCGAGCAGCTTCGGCATCCGGTGGTACATCGTCGAGAACGGTCGGGAACACAAAATAACCGTCTTCATAATCCCGGACCTTTGCATTTCGGCCATCCACAAGCACTCGCGCTCCGTCATTTACGCCGTTGGCAATCAGTCTCTCAATTCGCGCCTTGCTTTCAGCCGAGATCACCGGGCCCATTTCAATTCCGGGCGCCGCTCCATAACCAACTTTGCGGCTGGCAGCCGTGGCTGCAATCTGTTCCGTAAAGCTGGGCCTCGCATCGCCCACGGTAATCGCCACCGACGCCGCGAGACACCGCTGGCCGGCGCAGCCAAATGCCGAGTCGGCAAGGATCCGCGTGGTCATCTCCATATCGGCATCGGGCATCACCACCACCGGGTTCTTCGCCCCGCCCTGGCATTGCGCGCGCTTGCCGCTCGCCGCGGCGCGGCTGTAGATGTAGCGCGCCGTTGCAGTGGAACCTACAAAACTGACGGCGCGAATGCCGGGGTGGTCGAGAATGCCGTTCACCGTGTCGCGCCCGCCGTTCACCAGTTGCACCACCCCATGCGGAAAGCCCGCCTGCTGCATTAACGCGAAGGTCTTTTGCGACGTGATGGGCACGCGCTCCGATGGTTTGAGCAGGAAGCAGTTGCCTGCGGCCACCGCGTAGGGCATAAACCAGAAAGGAATCATGCCGGGAAAGTTGAAGGGAGTAATTGCAGCAACCACGCCGAGCGGCTGGCGGATCATGTGCTCGTCGATGCCAGCGGCAATGTCTTCGCAATTAGTTCCTTGGATGAGCATGGGCATGCCGCAGGCTGTCTCGACATTCTCAATCGCCCGCTGCATCTCTGCTTTACTCTCGGTGAGCGTCTTGCCGCACTCCTCAGTGATGGATAGCGCGAGATCGTCGCGATGCTGTTCGAGAAGCGCCTTGAGCTTGAAGAGCGGCTGCACCCGATCGACGACGGGCGTGCGCCGCCAGACAATAAATGCGCGCTCGGCGATCTCGACGGCCAGGTTGACGTCTGAAGCCGGTGAAAGCGGCACTTCAGCCAGCACTGCTGCCGAGGCCGGATTGATCACGTTGACTGTCTCGCTGGCTGTAGAAGCTCGCCACGCGCCGTTGATAAAGTTCGGCAAGCGTTCAGGCATGATGTTGTCTGCTCCTGGGGACCGGTCGCAGAGTGCAGTGACCTTACCCGCCGCTCACAGATGGCCCCGGGTTTAGCAAGTGTACACGCACACGCGTATCCGAGTCCTGCGGAAACATGAAGGCACGGCTTTGGCAGGGAACGCGAGTTATTGCTTTGCGGTGAACATGAGGGAACGAGGCTCGCCATTCGGTTGGAAGGCAGCGCCCAGAATCGATTTCCCTGACGCGAGCGTGTCTCTGAGTCGGCTTGGAGAAGCGCCGGAACGCGTAGCCGCGGCCATCACAATGCGCATGGCCATCGCCGGACGAGTAGTAGCGGGCAGGCGGAAGATCCAAGGAATATCGGACGATGTAAGCGTGCGGTCGTCACTGATCGCCACCACCGGAACGAAGCTCTTGAGCGCGAGCTGTTCTGAAAGGTGGGCGCTGTCACGATCGAGTGCAAGGATCGCTAGAGCGTGCCCATCCATGAGCGCGCGGACGAGCTGTGTTGAAGCCGCGCCCCAGTTCTGATTGCTCTCGACAGGCAGGAGGGTCCACGTTTGTGCGCGGCCGGAACCTGCTTCCAGCGCGGCCTTCATCTCTTCCGACTGCGCAATTGCAATCGCTCCCGGACCGAAAAGAATTACCTTCGCTTCACCCGCCTGAGTCTCTGGCGGGCGCGGACCGGCCAGCCCTACTCCATCCTCGCCGACGCGCGCATAGGGGGTCTCGATCGCTGATCCTCCTGGCTGTTGCGCAGGAACGGGGCCGGTGTCAGCGGCGGGTTTTGCGGGTTCCTTCTCCATCGTCGCGAGCCGGTAAGTGATGACGCCGTTATGCACCGTGCCCAGGTACATGGGAGCGACGTTCTTTTGATTAGGGTCGAAGATCATGGGCCCGGTGACGCCGTCGTATTCCTCGATATCGGCAAGAGCGTCGTGTATACGCGCGCGGTTCAAGCCGGCCTTGCAAATCGAGTCAAGCAATGCGTTCATCGCATCGTAGGCAAGCGCGGAGAAATGATCGGCCTTTTCGTTGTAGCGCGCCTCGTAGCCGCGATTGAACTGGAGCCAGCGCGGATCGTTGCGCGTGGGATCGTACGGATAGACGGCCTCAAATCCTTCCGCCGCATCCCCCGCTTCGGCAAGCATCGTAGAACCGAGAGTCCGATGCGATCCGAAGACGCGCTGCTTCATGCCCATCGAGCGCATCTGCTTGAGAATTCGGCCGGCCGTGTCTTCGTCTGCCCACAGCACGACGCCGTCAGCGCGCATATCTTTGATTGCCTGCAGTTGCCGCGAGAAATCGGTGTCGCCCGGCAAAAACTTCTGCTCAATTACGACCGGGTGACCTAGCCGCCGCGAGGCATCGCGGAACTTGGGCACACCGAAACGGCCGTAGCGGTTGTTCACCCGCAGAATTGCAACCCGCTTAAGACCAAGCTCGGTATAGATGCGCCGCGCCAGCGTGAAAGCCTGTACGCGATCGTCCTGAATATCGGTGAAGTACCACGGAACGTAGGTTTCGGGGATGGTGAAATCGGTCGACTCTGAGTTGACTATGGGAATTTCGGCCTTCAGCGCGAGCCGCAGCATGATGTGCGTCGATTCCGAGTTGAGCGAGCCGAAGATGGCCCAATCCTCGTCGTCATAAATCATCTTCACTGCTTCATCGCCGGCCGACCCCCAGATGCCGGGATCGGTCGAACGGTCGTCACCGTAGACAGCCGTCGCCTGCCAGTTGTTGTAGTCGTTATGCAGCATCAGCTTGAAAGGTTTGCCGCCGTAGCCTCCGCGCGCATTCCACTCGTCGATGGCCATCTGCGCGCCGCGCAGCATGCGAAGTCCATACTTCTGTTCGGGACTCTGTTCAATCGGCCCGAAGAACCCGATGCGCACCTCGGTGATGTCTTTCGGTTCGGGAATATCGCGGCCCGCCCCAGTGTAGATATTCGGGCGAATGTAGTTCAGGTCGTAAGGGGCGGTGAACTTCGAGTAAGGACTCATGTCCTGCGGCTCACCGGCATAGGGCACAACCGTGCGGTCGCGCGGGGGTCCCGGCGGATGCGCCCCGCACTCGCACACATGTGCAGGTTGTCCGGCCCCCGCCGCTGTGGATTGCGCTCCGCCCCGGGTGCCGCCCATAGCCAATAAACACGCGGAAATCAACAACAGTTTGCGCATGACGAGTCCTTCTTTGTCCGAGTCTGCGTCAGCTTGTCTTCTCGGTGCGGAACATCGCGATGGCTTCGATCTCGATGAGCAACTCGGGCCGGCAAAGAATGGCCTGGATTCCCGTGGACGCGGGCAGCGGATCGAGTCCCTGTTCCTTGTAGAAAGCCGTGCGCTCTTCGTTGAACGCCTCGTAGTCGCGCTCAATGTCGCGCAGGTAGCAGGTGGTGCGCACGATGTCGTGCCAGGTGCAGCCTTCGCTCTCAAGCAGTCCCGTGATGTTGGCCAGGGTGCGCCGCATCTGCGCGCGGAAGTCGCCGATGTGAACGCTCTTGCCGTTCTCATCGATCGACGCCGTGCCCGAGACGAGCAGGATGGTGAGCCCATTCAGGTCGATGCGCATCCCGCGCGAAAATGAACTCGGTTTGGCGTAGGCGTAGGCTTCGTTCAGCACGCCCAGGTTGGTTACCGCGCGCTTTTTCACCGGCGCGGAGGCAATAGTTTCGAGTATGTCTGCAAATGCGCTCATTGTTGTGACTCCTTATGAATTGCTGCATGATCGGGTCGCTCTTGAATCCCGTGGCTCAATCCCTTGGCAGTGGCAACCCAAATGTCGTCTCCCTGAAAATCGATTCCCAGAATGTAGTTGTGCGCCGGCGCGGTCTCGACTGCGACGCTCGATTGATGGCCCTGCGCGTCGCGCACCAGCATCTCCGGCTTGCGTGTGGTCAGCGACGGCCGGTAAACAGCCCAGTTTGCGCCGTCGTAGTAGGCTAGTCCCTTGTCGGTGCAGAACCACGCGTGATTCGCGTCTACGCCCTTGACGTAGTTGGTGAAGTTCGAGGGCAGCCCGCTGTCTTTGGTTAGAAAGTTGTGCCAGTAGCGGCCGTCGTAGCGGCTGTCGCCAAAGTAGGTTGCCACCCACACGATGTTGCCGACGTAGCTTACCGACGAAACAACGTTGTGAATCAGTCCCTGGTCTTTGAAAAGAACCATCTCGGTCTCTTTGTCGGGATCGGCGTACAGATCCCAGCCTCCGGTTGCCTGCGTGAGTTCAAGCAACCCGCTGCCCCACACGGCAAAATAAACTTTGTCCGCCGCGGCTGAAACGCCATAGATCCAGATCTCTTCCATGGGTGTGTTCCGCTCGTTGTAGAGCGACCACTGGCCAGTGTCGAGATTAAGGCGGCAAGCGCCCGAAGCCGTCGCCACCCACACGTTTTCGCCCTCCACTGAAACGCCGTAGACCACGTTGTTGCTCAAGCCGGAGTTGAGTTGCGTATAGGTATCAATGCGGCCTGCGGAGATGCGGCTCAGTCCGCCCATGGTTCCCGCCCACACGTCCCCGGTGCGCTTGTCGAGAGCCAGCGAAAGCACCGCCCGATGCGCCAGTCCGTTGGCCGTGGTGTAGGTCTTCCATTTGCCGTTCTCGTAGAGTCCCAGGCCGTTGTCGGTTCCGGCCCAGATGCGATCCCCATCCACAAGCACCGCGTACACGTGGTCGGCCGGCAGGCCGTTCGCGGTGGTGAAATTCTCAAAACGGTATTGCGGCATCCTAGGCGGCGCAGATGTTCGCGAAACACGCTGCGCGCGAGCCGCAACCGCAGGTTGCGCAGCATGATTCCTTTGCTGTGCCGCGACCGTCCCCCCAGCCAATAATGCGGCCAGCAGCGCGGTCAGACAGATGGACGGATTGTTCAAGATTTTTCTCTTCATCGCGTCCTCAAGTACTCGATCAGGTCGTTCAGTTCGTCTTTGGTCAGGTCGTTGGTGCGGCCATGCTTGTCTTCAGGGTTGTAGATGGTCCAGATCTCTTCCAGCGTTCGCGCCGATCCGTCGTGCAGGTAAGGCGCAGTGAGCGCAATGTTCGACAACTGCGGCGTATCTAAGAGGCCGGAATTGTCAGTCGGCTTGCGCGTACCCACGTCGAATGATTTCTGGCTTGTCCCTTTCGGTCCGCTGTGGCAGTACAAGCAACGATTCGCCGGCGGAATCGGCTTCCCGAATTTATCGACTGAGCGGTTGAACAGCGCCAGGCCGCGCGCTTGTGCGGGAGTGAGTTCCTCGTCGGGCGAGTGCCAGCGGTTGGGGCGCGATGGCAACGATAGGATGTACATCGAGAGATCGGCGAGCGTCCGGTCGTCGTATTGCTCCGAGCGCCAGAAGTACTTCTCGGTGCGCGGGCCGCATTCAACCGGAATGCTCGGGTTGCCGCCATTCCACTTGAACGGCTCAGTGCCGCGCAGATCTTCAATCAGCCGGTTGTCCACAATGTCGCGGCCAAAGCCGCTCGGCTCCAACTGCCATGTAATGCCGTCGAAAGTGGAATCGATGTGGCAGCTTGAGCAGCCAATTTCGCCTTGGAAGGAGTAGCGCGCGGTGTAAAAAGTCTGTTCGCCATGACGAAGTGCGGAAATATGCTTGCTGTCGCCCAGCGCGATCGTCGAAGCCACACGGTTCGTGCGCGTGTCAATCACGCTGATCGTGTCGTCGAGCCGATTGGCCACGAACAGCGAATACCCATCTACACTCATTGCCAGCCCGCGAGGATTGGCGCCGACCGAAATGCGCGCGACTACATAGTTGCCGCTGGCCGCAAGATCCGCAGCGAACGAGTTGTTCGCCGGGCGCGGATGCGAGCGAACGAAGTGCAGCAGACGCTGAACATCGATGGCGAGAACGGCTTCAGAGCCGCCGAGCGAAACGTAGAGAGTGCGCTTGTCGGGCGTGAACGCAACTCCAAACGGCTGCGACGCGTAGCGGTCGAGTTCGTCGAGAGGGATCTCGATGGGTTCACCCACATCGGCGCCGAAGAGCGTCAACGTGTAGGCAAACGCGCCTCCGTGCTCGAGGTGCGCGAGAGGAATCATGTTCTTGGGATGGTACTCGGCAACTGCACCCAGGCGGCCGTCGCCGGAAAATGCGGTGTGAAAGACGCCGGTAATCGACTTAAGCTGAATGCGATCGACCACCGTGGCTCGCGCTGCGTCGATCACCGTGATCTCGGATTCAGGCGCGGTCCGGTTTTCGAGCCCGGTGCGAACCGGCGGAAGATTGGGATAAATATGCGTCGCGTAGATGCGGCTACCATCGGGCGACAACGTGAGATAGCTTGCGCCGCGCCCTGCCATCAGACGCTTCTCCTCGGCGCCGGTCTGCGCGTCGAGCACGGCCACGTCGTTCGTGATGCGATTAGCGACAAAAACGTGTTTCCCCGCTGGATCGGCGACTACGCCCGAAGGTTCGCCGCCAACGGGCCAGGTCGCGATCACCGCTAGTTGATGCGTATCGATGACCGAGAGCGTGTCGTCCCAGGAATTGGTCACGTAGAGCCGGTCGCCGCCATGCGAAAGCCCCATACCGCGCGGCGTGCGCCCAACTGGAATCGCCTTGATGAGCGTGTGTTTTACCGCGTCCAGCACGCGAACTTCACGGCTGTCCTGGCAGAGCACATAGAGCCTGGCCCCGTCCGGCGAGACCGCAATTTCGAGCGGCGACGCGTAGCTCTCAAGCCCGTTTTCATTCTGCGCAGCGCGCGTCGCAGGCGCGAAAGCAGACAAGGTTACGAAAAACAGCCCGCAGACACACGCGGTGACAATTGCAGCGGCAGTGCGGCTCATCGACCTGCCCGCATTGGTCCATGACCCGCTCATTTGGGCTCCTCAACAGTGATGACGCGGTCCACGGCCTGGTTGGTGAGCGTTTGCACGCGCCCGCTCGGCCAGCGCACGGTGATCTGATCGACAGTCGCTGCGTCGCCAAGCCCGAAATGTAGCCGCCCATCGTTCTCAGAGAGATAGCCGCTCGAGGTCACCCGCTCGGCGGTCTGGCGCTTGCCCGCGGCGACGATTTCAACCCGTGCGCCGATGCCGTCGCGGTTGCTCTTCGCCACTGGGCCGGGCGCGCCCCCGCGATCCCCGGGACGCATGCCGCCCGCGAGCTTGATCTCGATCCAGTGCCCCGTGCCGGTTGAGACGTTCTTCAGCAGCGTTCCTTTTGCGCCGAGATTCACCACGAAGGCGCCGACCTTGCCGTTATTCTCGTAATCGGCAAAGCACGCGCCCCGCGCCACGGTGCGATTGCTCAGCACAGGTCCGGCATCGCGCGAAACATCTTTGAACTTCCCGTCACCCATTCCCCGGAACAGCGTGTGTTCCTGCACAATCAGGTGAATGAGGCCGCCGTGAAAGACCAGGATGTCGAGCAGGCCATCGTTATCGAAGTCGTAGACCCCCGTGCCCCAACTCACGTACTGCGCCTCAGGCTGCGAGATGCCGTTGGTTGCGCCCACGTCTTCAAAACCCTGCGAACCCTGGTTGCGCAGAAAACGGTTATAATTCGCGTCCGTAACCCACAGGTCGAGCATTCCACGGCCTTCGAAGTCCGCAGCCACCGGGCCCATCGACGATGTGGCTTCGCCGTTCTGACCAAATGCCGAGCCGGTATCGTTGGCAATCTCGTCAAAGGTTCCGTCGTGCTTGTTGTGGAAGAGAAAGTTCTCGGTCTGGTCGTTGGAGACGTAAATGTCGTCCCAGCCATCGTTGTCGAAGTCGGCCGCCGTAACGCCCATGGTGCGCCCTATGTAGTTGCCGATCCCCGACTTCTCTGTCACATCGGTGAATGTCCCGTCGCAGTTGTTATGGAAAAGCAGATTCGACTGGCCCGCGTAATCGAGCGGGCCGGGATAATTGTCGGCTGCGTAATAGTTGCGGTACTTGGGATCGAACTTGATGTAGCGTCCAACAAAAAGGTCTAAGCAGCCATCCCGGTCGTAATCCACCCACGTGGAACTGATGGCAAAACCTTCTACCTTGATGCCGGCCTTTTCGGTCACATCGGTAAAGTGGCCGTTGCCGTCGTTGTGATAAAGAATCACCCTGCCGTAGCCCGTCACCAGCAGGTCCTCGTTGCCGTCGTTGTCGTAGTCCCCCGCGGTCACGGCCACCGAATACAGATCGGGATTGAGGCCCGACTGCTCTGTTACATCGGTAAAGTGGCCGTTCCCATCGTTGCGGTAAAGATGGTTATGCGGCGGAGGATTCGGCTTCACTTTGAGCGGAAAGGGATGCATCGAGTCGTCGAGCGGCCGTCCGCTCTCGACATAAAGTGAAGGCAGTCCCGAATTGTTGTAATCGAACCAGACGCAGCCGGCGCCCGTGCCCTCAAGCAGCGAACCCAGTTGCGCCGAGCCAAAACTCTCGGTGAAATCGATGCCCGCGCTGGCAGTGGCGTCTTCAAACTTGATAGTCGACTGCAGTATTTGCCGTGCAGGAGTCACGGCGGCATGCGCCTGCGCGTCGTTGCCAGACACCTGCGGTGCGGCGGCTGATGCTTGTGCGCCAGCAGAGTTTTGCGCTGTTGCAGGTGTGACCGACGCTGCCCCAATTGCAGTTTGCGCCACTGCATACTCGCCCATCCACAAAATACCGATCAACAAGAGAGAAAAGTGCTTCATACTAGTTGCCCTTGCTCGCCGGCGCTGGCGTAGCGGTCTTTGCGCCGGTCAGGTCGAATGGCGTGGTGGTGCGCATCAGGACAGCGGGAACGCGGTTCTCAGCCGCACGTTCCGGTCCCGTGTGGCAGCCGACGCAATAGCGTTGCTCGCCGCCGCGAATCCAGAACCACCCACGCTCCCGCCGCACCACCGTACCGTGCTGGTCCAGCAGCACAAAACGAATGGGCCGGTCGCCCGGCACCTGCACAAAGAACGACCCATCTGTTTCAACCGGCGCTGTGCCGTTGGATACCACGCGTCCCTGCGCGTCGAGCGTCTCGAGCCGTACCGACGCAGGCGCGGCCTTCAGATCGCCTTCGCGCGAGAGCCGCGAATCGAGCGCCAGCATGTTGGCGTAGTTCCACGGGTGCAGCCCTGAAGGATGACGATGAGGACGCGTGCGCGGCGCAACCAGCACCGGCTCCACCAGGTCAACCTCGTTGCGCGAGAGTAAAGTCTGTGCTGGCGCGACGCCGGGCGCAATCAGCCGCAGCACATAGTGAGCATTCGCCCCGGCACGCGAACTCACCAGCCACTCGCCCGACGGCGTCTCCGCAATCGCGCCGGCATAATCGGCGTGCGGCGCGGCCACCGGCGCCTCGTGCGCCAGCGGCGACGTAAACCTCGCCAGCGACGAGCCATGAGTAAAGATCACGTCGCCCGAGGCAATCTGATGGCCGCCCCAGCGCGCACGCCCGTGGTCGCAGCGATACGATTCAACTCCCGAGCCATCGGCGTATACCAGAAACTCTTCGGGCGTCGATCCCGATCCCAGTGGAAAATACGACTCAAACAGAATGCGCCCATCGGCCAATACATCGTCGGGAATCGCGCTCGCCGTAAGATAGGTAATCGGCAGCAGCTTCGTTCCTGCCTTGCCGTCGATAGGCGCGAAAGGTTCAGTCGATTGCGTTCCGGCAACCACAATCTGGAATCCCGATTCGGTGCGCCGGGCAAACACAAATTGCCCTGAAGGAAGATACATGGGCCGGATCGCATCGTCGTAACCGGCGAAAAGGAGGCGTAGCGAGCGGCCGCGCAGCGTCATCTCCCATATCTGCCAATGGTCCGCCTGGTGCTGTTTGCCCGCAAACAGTACGCGCTGGCCGTCAAACGACACATTCGCTTCGGCCGAGGCCCAAAGTTGCGGTGCCAGCGGCTCCGCGCTGCCGCCGTGCACCAGCAGCAATTGCGCGCCTTTGCTGAAGCGCTCCTCGCCGTAAAGAGCCGCCAGCGGCCGGTAGCTGGGCGCCGCGGTCGCAATGATGTCAGGCAGCTCCGGGTGTGACAATTCTGCGGAGAGCCCACACCTACCACTCAGCGCGCCAACCAAAGCCGCAATCGCAACCGCGCCGGGGGTCAACCTCATCCCGCAACCTCCGCGGCCTCGAGGTGACCTTCCCCACGCAATCCCATCTCGTCCTCGCGCAGTGCGATCCACGGCGCCAGCGAGACCATCATCTTGTCAAATTCGGCAAAATCAAGCGATTGATCGCCATCGCTCCACGCCGTATCGGGATCGGGGTGAACTTCAACAATGATCCCGTCGGCGCCCGCCGCAATGCCGATGCGCGCCGCGGCCGGCACCAGGGCGCGGCAGCCGGTCGCGTGGCTGGGGTCGGCGATAACCGGCAGATGCGAAACCTGCTTCATGAGCGCGATGGATGCCGCATCAAGCGTGTTGCGCATCGCCGTTTCAAAGGTGCGGATGCCTCGCTCGCAGAGAATCACATCAGGATTGCCGTTCTCAATTGCTATCTGGGCCGCACGAAACAGATCGGCAACCGTGGCCACCAGCCCGCGCTTCAACAACATCGGCCGTCCCGAGCGCGCCGCTGCAACAATCAGCGAGTCGTTTTCCATGTTGCGCGAGCCGATCTGCAGAATGTCGGCGTATTCGGCAACCATGTCCACGTCGGTCTCACACATCACTTCGGTTACCACGGCCAGGCCCGTCTCCTCGCGTGCGCGCGCTAGCAGTTTGAGGCCCGCGAGGCCGAGACCCTGAAATGAATACGGAGAAGTGCGTGGCTTAAAGGCGCCTCCGCGAAGAATGCGGGCGCCTGCGCGGCGAACACGATGGGCGGTGGCCAGCAGCTGAGCCTCGGTCTCCACCGAGCAGGGCCCAGCCATGGTGATGAACTCGCTCCCGCCGATCTCAAAGTCGAGCACCGGCACGATAGTCTGTTCGCGCCTTGCGCTCCTGAGAACGTCGGGGGTGTCGGCAAACCGATCTTGCCAGCTTTCGCGCACCCCGCGCACTCCGATCCGGGGAAAGCTCAGTGTATCCTCGGAAACGGTTACCCCGCCTCAATCAAAAGGTTGAGCCAGAGCAGTTTAACGGAGCTCACATCAAGTTGAGACTTTGTAAGAGCACGGCTCTACGGCTTGCGGAAGAACTCCAAAATAGCCAACCACGTGTCGCGCCACGACTTTCGAGTTTGTTGCCCAAGTCCGCCGAATGGGATCTTATATCAGGGCACGGTGCCCATCCAGGCCGCGATTCAACCGAACCTTAACAATCCAGGAGGAGATGGCGGGTAGGATGAGCTCGAGTTCTCTTTTTGCCAAGGCTGCGGCAACATGTCAAGGAACCCCTGTGGCCGGCGCATCAGTCACCGGCGCGGCACAACGTTACTTAAGGTAAGCATGAACCAGGTCAATCAGATCCTCGGCGAGTTCGGGAGCAATCTGCTCCTTCACCCCGTCCACCAGGTGGAAGCGGATGTGGGTCTCGAGGACCTCCCCCATCAGGCCGTTCACGCCGCCCCGCACGGCTGCAAGCAGCATCAGCTGGCCGCCGCAGTCCTCGTCGGCGTTCAGCGAGCGCTCCACGGCATCGAGCTGTCCGCGGACCTTTCTGAGCCGCTGAAGGAGTTTCACTTTCTCGCGATCGACATGGGTCATCTCAGCTATCTCCTGCTTGACAATACCTACCCGGGGTATAGTATTTACCCAGTGGGAGTATAGAATCCCTTCCCTTTCATTGTATGCCCGCACGCCTCGCCAATCCGTTCCCAATCGCCCTGGCCGCACTGGTTGTGTTCACCAGCGGGATGCGCGCACCTGCCCAGGCGGCAGAAACCGTTCCGCAAGCGCCGCGGACGCCGGCTGAGCAGGCATCCTGGTCGCAATCTGACCTGCGTTTTCAGTTAGCCTGGCAGATTGCCCTGCGCCCACCCTTCGTGCCCTTGCAGGACAGTGTGCCGGCAACCGGCGGCGTCTCTGATCCCAGTGCAGACCCGTCTGAGTCTGTCAACCCGCCGGTCCTGTCGATGGCGCCGCACTCTGAAAACGGGCGCTACTGGGTTTCTGGGCAGGCCAATAGCATCTTTCAGATGCACGGGCACTTCCACTCGCCTTACGAGGGCGCCAACAGCCTGCGCGACATCTTTGAATACAAGGCGTCTGAGGTTGCCACGCTATACCTCGGCTACCAGCTCAAGCCCAATACTCGATTCAATACCGACTTGATTGTTGACTTTGAGAACGCCGGCGGGCGCGGCATCTCTCAGGCGCTGGGGCTGGCTGGAGAAACCAACCTCGACGTGGTGCGCAATCCTAACCTGAGCACCTCGCCGTATCTATCGCGCGGCGAGATTCACCAGATCATCGGGCTTACCAACGAGATGACCGACCAGGACCGCGATCAATTCTCGCTGGCCGCTAAGGTTCCCGTTCGCCGATTCGAAATTCGCATCGGCAAGATGAGCGTACCCGATACTTTTGACATCAACTCGGTGGGATCGGACAGCCATCTGCAGTTCACCAACTGGACGATCGACAACAACGGCGCGTGGGACTACGCGGCCGACACGCGCGGCTATACGGTGGGCGGCATGTTGGAGTACGACGACCGCGTATGGTCGGCGCGCTACGGCATCTTTGCCATGCCGGTGATCGCTAACGGCATCGATCTCGATTGGGCCTTCAACCGCGCCAACGGCCAGAACTGGGAGTGGGAACTCAGGAAGGGATTGCTCTCGCCGTGGCAGAAGGCGAAACGCGTGGGCGCCATCCGCGTGCTGAGCTATGTGAATCACGCGCACATGGGCGACTACCGCCAATCGGTCAACGAGTATCTGGATGGGATCACGTCGACACCGGAGATCACTGCGACTGAAAAGTTCGGGACCGTGAAATACGGATTCGGCCTGAATACCGAGCAGGAAGTGACTGACAGTCTCCGGCTCTTCGGGCGCTTCGGCTGGAATGAGGACCAGCACGAGTCGTTCGCATACACCGAGGTGGGCCAGACGGTGCTGTTTGGCGGCGATTATGCCGGCCACGACTGGCATCGGCTCAACGACAAGCTGGGCGTGGCGTATGTTTCGAACGCCATCAAGCGCGACCATCAGAACTATCTGCACTACGGCGGCCTGGGGTTCCTGCTGGGCGATAGCGGGCTGACCTACGCGCGCGAGGACATTATCGAGTGGTACTACAACGCCCACATGTGGCGCGGGCTCTTCGGCACGACTGGCGGAACGCAGATCTGGCACCCGGGGTATAACGCGGCTCGCGGGCCGGTATACGTGCCCACGGTGCGGTTGCACATCGACTTTTGATGGGCCTGTCAAAAACCTCCGCTGCCCACGGGGAAAAATGTGTCAGGGCACTGAGGCATTGACCTTAGGTCCGTGCCAATCGCCCGGGGGTTGGCTCTCACATTTTCATCAAACACTTAGGCCCGATGTTGCAGACTGATTGATGAGGTTTTCCCAGGAATGCGACTCGAACGAACAGAGCCGGACCGCGGCGCCGGTCTGCGGCGATCACGAACCAGATTAAGGCTGATTCGAGCGGCTGTTTTGGCCACGCTGATGTCGGCGGTAATTGCGATCTTTGCCGAAGCGCAAACCCATGCGAGGCTGGCCGGAATTCGCACCATCTGCGTGGAATCGATGGGAAGCGGAACCGGCGCCGACGCGCTGCGGCTTAGAATCATCGACCGGCTTGAGAGGAGCGGCGGGCTCAAAGTGGTCGAGAGCGCAACCGGCGCCGACGTGACTCTGCGCGGCGAATCGAACATCTGGGCGACCGGAACAATCACCCTCAGCCCGCGCTCGAAGAGCGCAATTGTGACGATTTACCAGGGCTACCTGTCGGCGGAACTGGTCGGAGGTGCAGGGCAGACGCTGTGGTCGTACCTGGTTACGCCGAGCCGCTTCCGGACGGCGAGCATCACCGACGACCTGGCCGATCAGATGGTGTCGCGGATGCTTGAAGCGATCACCCGTGGTTCGACTGAGTCAAGGAATACCAATGAGACAGCAAGCGCCTCGCACGTCGCGCTCCATGCGGCCGGCAGCACGCTGGCCGCGCCGCTCTACCGCAAGTGGTTTGAGGCCTCGGGCATCGAAGTGAGCTATGACGCGGTAGGCTCTGAGGCGGGAATTGAGGCCCTGACCGCGGGCAAGGTTGACCTGGCTGCCTCTGACATGCGAGTGACGGACGAGGGTCCGCTGGCAGCCAGGAATGTCATCCAGATTCCGACGGTGCTGGGCGGCGTGGTGCCCATATACAACCTGCCCTCCATCGATCGCACACTCAACTTCACTCCGCAGGTTCTGGCCGGCATCTACCTCGGAACCATCCGCAAGTGGAACGACCCCCGCATTGCAGAAGCAAATCACGGCGCCCATCTGCCCGATGCCGGGATTCAAGTGGTTCATCGCAGCGACGGCAGCGGCACTTCGTATGTGTGGACCAGCTATCTCTCGTTGGTTTCGCCCGAGTGGAAGCACACAGTGGGAGCCGGTGCGCGCGTCAACTGGCCGGTGGGCAACAGCGCCCCGGGCAACGACGGCGTGGCCGAGCAGGTAAATAAGACGCCGAACTCGATCGGCTACGTGGAACTCATTTACGCCATCCAGCACGAGCTGAATTACGGAACGGTGAAGAACCCCGCCGGCGAGTTCATCAAGGCCGATCTGGCCACCATTACCGCGGCGGCCAGCGCCGCCAAGGTCGGGCGCAGCCAAGATGGGGGATTCGGGATCCTCAACCAGCCGGCTCGCGATGCATACCCCATCAGCACGTTCACCTGGCTGATTGTGCCGGTCGAAGGTGCGAGCCCGCAAAAGCGTTCGGCGATGGCCGATCTGCTCACCTGGGCTTTGACTGCGGGCCAAAAACAGTGTGCCTCGCTCGGCTACGCACCCCTGCCGCGCGAGATTGCCGCCAGCGAACTCGATGCGGTGAAGGCCTGGGCAGAGAAGAAATAGGCATAGACATTCCCCAATGTCTCTGCAAATCAAAACCCTGCCTTCAATTGCTCATAGCGGATTAGCAAATCCTGTGTCCCCGTAATCTCGGGCAAAGTCACCGCTCCCTTAAGCTCCCATTCCAACCGGACCAGGTCGCCCGCCTCCGCTTCCGAACCCCGGGATTTGTTCACGTCGATTCAATCCCTCTCTCACACACCCTTTCCTGATCCGCTACAAGGCGTCGGAAAGCCGCGTTCGTTGCGAGAAGAGACGCGAACCGGCAAATCACTTCAATTCCCGGCCTGTCGGCACGCGTTCGGCACTCATAGAAACCGCGCCTTCCTTCAGGCCAGTTGTTTTTGCTTTCAGCTTGATTGTGCCTGCCCGCCTCGAAGTGCGAATCACTACCAGCGCGCGGCCCTCGTACAGCTTGCGCCGATTGCCTTGGTAAGAGTCCGGATCCTGTTGGTTCCCGTTGCCCACCGCCGCGATCGTTCCCGGACCACTGATCGAGAACTCTACTTCCTGGTCCGCGCCGAGGTCAGGCCTTCCCTGTGCGTCCACCGCCTCCACGGTTATAAAAGAGAGATCTTCTCCATCGGCGTCGAGAACGGTCCGATCCGCCGTAAGCCGCAAAGCTGCCGCCTTTCCCGTAGTGGTCAAAGTGCTTTCCGCCACGGCGCGATCGCCGCGCAGCCCTACCGCCTTCAGCGTTCCCGGCGCATAAGGCACCCCAAATGTCGCTTTAAACTCCTGCTCCCGCCCGGTCGGTTTCTCACCGATGAGCTTGCCATTCAGGAACAACTGCACCTTCTCCGCTCCCGAATAAACCTCAACCTGAAGTTCCTTCCCCTCCTCTCCTGGCCAGGTCCATGACGGCAGCGTAGGATAGGTCGCCCATCCCACGGCAATGATCTTCTTGCCCTCCGGTTCAGGCAGCCGAACCGTCGTATAAACCCGATCGCCGCCGTTCCAGAGAATGTCGCGGTAATAGGCCTGAGGCTTCCTGTAGCCGGTCAAATCGATGTCGCCGCATGCCGATGCATGCCACGGATATTCATGGGAGAAGATCGCCATCATCGCCTTGGCGTTTGGATCGGTTGGATTCTTGGCCATCTGGGCCATCGGATCTACGCCGTTGGCTATGGCCGTGAAAAACTGATCGATCATCCCACTGTTCACCATCGCGCCCATCGTCTGCTCCGCCATCTTCGCCTGTTCGGGAGTACCAACCGTCCATGCTCCAATGCCGGATTCTCCCAGGTAGTCCATCGCCGTCCAGGTGAGATCTCCAATTACGTATGGATTGTCCTGGCTGATCTGCCACAACGGAAATGCCTTTGCCGGATATGACTCAGTCGTCAGCATAACGCGCGAAGGCAAGGCCTCATGATCCTTCGCATACGTCGGAATCAGGTTGTAGTTGTATCCCGTGATATCCAATTGCGAGAACACCGCCTCGGCCGTCGGTTTGGTCGTCGTGCCCGGAAACGCCAGTGTCAGCGGACGCGTGTTATCGAGAGCGCGCACCAGCACGGCAAGCTGCTTTGCAATCACCGCACCTTTCTCCACTTCGAGTTCCGGTATCTCGTTTCCGATCCCCCAGATCACAACCGAAGGATGATTGCGGTCGCGCATGACCATCGAAGAGATATCCTCTCTCCACCAATGATCGAAATCGCTGCCGTAATCGAACTTGACCTTGTGCGCCTCCCACACATCGAACGGCTCATCCAGCACCAGTAACCCAATGCGATCGCATGCGTCTAGAAATGCCTTCGACGGCGGATTGTGCGCGGTCCTGACTGCGTTCATACCCGCAGCCTTCAGCAATTCAACTCTGCGTTCCTCTGCTCGATCGAACGCCGCGGCGCCCAGCGGCCCGTCGTCATGGTGAACACTGCCGCCGTGAAGCTTCACCGGCTTCCCATTCAGCAACAATCCCGTTTCTGCCGACCACTTCAATGTGCGTATTCCAAACGTCGTTATCGTGCGGTCGACAACCTTTTCGCCCAATTTCACCTCAGAAACCGCGCGATAAAGCGTCGGCGACTCTGGCGACCACATTTGAGGATTTGCAACCGCGATCTCCTGCGTTGCCTCCGCCTTGCCGTTCTCATCGATAGTCAGCTTCGACTGCGTTGCGCCCACCTGCTTTCCGGCGTCGTCCAGCAGGGTGGTGGCAACCATCACGTCACTGGGCGTACCCGATTGATTTGCGACCTGCGTGCGTACCGACACTCTCGCACTTGTCTTTGAGGCTTCCGTCGTGCTTATGAACACGCCCCAGTGCTCCACATGCACCGGATTCGTTACGAGAACGCGCACATGCCGGTAGATGCCAGAACCGCTGTACCAGCGGCTGTTGGGCTGCGCAGAATTGTCTACTCGTACCGCCAGCACATTCGGGCCGCTGAAGTTCAGCTCCTGCGTCAGGTCAAATGTGAACGCCGTGTAGCCGTAGGCATGCGTCCCCAGTTTGTTCCCGTTCAGATACACCGCGGCGTCGCGGTAAACACCGTCAAACTCCACGCTCACACGCTTGCCCTTCCAATCGGCTCGCGCATTGAAAGTCTTGCGATACCACCCGATGCCGCCCGGGAAGAACCCTTCGCCGGCGCCGCCGGGATTCTCCTTTTCAGGCTTGCTCTCGATGCTCCAGTCATGAGGCAGATCAACCGAACGCCAGGAACTGTCCGAAAACGATGTTTCTTCCGCGCCACTCGGATCGCCTAGGAAGGACTTCCATCCCGCATCGGCATTTAACTCCTGCCTGGCTGAGTCTGCGGTCGCTGCACCGAGGCTGGCGGGAAGAAGCGAGCCAAGCAATGCGACGACAGTGATGGCGCTGCGGAAATGTGTTTTCACGACGATCTCCTCCTGGTTTGGCGTTTCTTTGTTGTGGACCCATTTGAAGCTGCCACGGCAGGCACCGGCTCCGGCGCACGCAGTCCGAACAGAATAATGCGAACGATCTCGCGAAACAGCCGATCGATCGGTTGTCCATACTCCATCTCGACCTTGTTTCCCAATGAAGCCAGGCGGCGCTGTGCTCCGACCACTGCATTGATCACCGCGATCAGCGTCAGGTCCGGGTCCAGATCAGACCGCAGCGAACCGTCCGCAATGCCTTTGCGGACCAGCTTCTTGAAGGAATGAAAGCCTTTCAGAGCAATTTGCGACTCAAGCGTGAGAAGGCGTTCGGCCGGCCAGTTTCGGGCATACATCGCGTCGAACTGCGCCATGAATCGTACCTTCATTGGGTCGTTGGATAGCTCGTCGGCCATGTACCCAAGCAGACTCTCAATCTCTGCAAGCGCGTTGGGCGCCCCTGCAATCACTCGCTTTGCTCGCCGCGCGCCATCTTCCATCAACTCGCCCAGCAGATCCCATACAATATCGTCTTTGTTTGAAAAGTACTGGTACATCGTCGATGGCTGAATCCCGCTCGCCGAGGTCAGTTCGGCCATCGTCGCACGATCGATTCCGCGCTCGTCGAAGAGCGCTCGTGCAGCCTCGAGAATGCGCCGTCGTTGACGTTCCCGATGAGCAGGATAGATGTTCTTGGTTTTTGCCGAGCTGGTTTTGGTCATTGGGGCAAACCTACAATTCGAACTATAATTTCGAATTTGTAGGAACGATGCGAATTTACATGGTTTTGGGAATACTGTCAAACCGCTCGCCGGGCACAGCCTCGCCCTCGGTTTACCAGGCGCCCCGACAGGTACTCGCTGATCTGCTTTGCGCGCGGTCGCCAGATCGGGAACGGCCCTAAAACGAGCTGGTCTTTGCAGGTTGCAGAAAAGCTCGTCAAGGCACAAGCCAACAAGGCTTTGTAACAAGGGCACGGCGGGGTACCCTCTGCGTCCCGGGCCACAAACGCTTCTCTCTCAACGTCGGGACTTTAGTGCCTGCGTGAGAACTCAGCCCCGCGCCAACTTGCTGACTTGCTATCTTGCGAAGCAACGCTGACTTGCCGCTTTTGATTCAAAACACGCTTTTCTCACGCTCTGACAATCCATTCTTACGCACACACTTTAGTCAGCCCCTGCTGCTTTTCGCGCACGCAGGATCATTTTTTCTGCAACCTGTTTCGCCCCCGAGCGGTGTTCTTCGACCGGGCGACGGGATATTTGGATTCGCCAGACACTGCCTGAAACCAGTCAATCGCGTCTGGGCCAACAGTTCAGGAAATCTTGCGCAGAGTTGACAACCCGCTACTAGCCGCGCGTCGATAAGCGCGTTGGCGATTTACTACTCGTCGCGATTGTCGCACCGGTCAACGGGCAACGGTCACTTGCTCAACTAGCCGGTGGTACGTCGAGAACAGACAATCGGCATTCCTCCGTCCCCTGATGCCAGCGCCTCAACCGCGACCCACCCGACTGCGATACGCGACTCATGGGGGAGTATAAACTGGCGCACGTGTCAGCGTTCAGAGATCAGGGGCAGCAAGCAGGGCCGACGCATATCAGAGGCCGAGGAGCTTGAGCAGATAGTCATGATCCCAGCCAGCTTTGAGTCGTTTTCCTTTGATGCTGCGCTTGGAAGTGGTTTCCTGTCGCAGGATGTTGAGGGCGATGCGATTGAGCAGGGAGAAGTTGCGGGCAGAGTTCCCGGCCCGCTTGCGGCTCTGATCTTCCCCGAAGCTGACGTCCAGAGCCCAG
>Ga0335072_10003888_pt1 | contig 22322 bp, 19 predicted proteins | sample Lox_Sample_21_FD_206725 | JGI IMG/M metagenome (GOLD analysis project Ga0335072, IMG submission 206725) | Soil microbial communities from Loxahatchee National Wildlife Refuge, Florida, United States - Lox_Sample_2.1 | ecosystem: Environmental > Terrestrial > Soil > Wetlands | place: USA...
CGCCGCGCTCCATGACCCCTCCGGCCCGGTCGGCCCGCAATCACCTGCTGGCACTTCCAGCGAGGGCGGCGGCTCCGCCGGGCCCCCGGGCGCCCCGTGGGTGATCCCGCTGGCGGAAGCCGCGGCGACGGCGTTCCCGAGGCTGGACCTCACCGCCGACGAGGCCCGCCGCCTGGCCCAGGGCGCTCGCCTCCCGCTGCCCGGCCCAGCGCCTGCGGCGCCCGCAACGGGCTCAGTGGCGCATTCAAGCGCTTCCTCCGAGCCCCCGAGCGCGAGCAAATTCACAGGCGGGAGCGAGCCCCCGGGCGCGAGCAAATTCACAGGCGGGAGCGAGCCCGCAGGCGGGAGCGAGTCCCAGGCCGAGGGCGCACCCGTGGCGGCTTTCGCCCCGGACGGCACCCTCGTCGCGCTGGTCACCGCCGAGCGCGGTCAGCTCCGCTCCCTGGCGGTGTTCGCCGGCCAGCAGTAAGCCAGCCCGCACAGCTCAGCGTGGACGCGCCCACGCCGGCGGCGGCGCCGCTGCGCGCCATGGCTAGGCTTAGTGCCGAGGTAAGGAGGGCCGAGAAGTCGTGTACCGCTGGCAGGGCCTGGAAGAGGTACCCGCAGACTGGGGCGAATCCGTCATCACGATCGGTGAGTTCGATGGCGTGCACCGGGGACATCAGCACATCGTTGCCAGGGCAGCGGAGCTAGGCCGCGAGCGCGGCCTGCCGGTGGTGGCGATCACCTTCGACCCGCACCCGGACGAGGTGATCAGGCCGGGCAGCCACCCGCCGTTTCTCAGCTCGGGAAGGCGACGCGCCGAGCTGCTAGCCGGTCTCGGCGTGGACGCGGTGTGCGTGGTCCCGTTCACGCTTGAGTTCTCCCGGCTCGATCCCGATGAGTTCGTCCGCACCGTGCTCGTTGAGAAGCTGCACGCCGCGGCGGTCGTGGAGGGTGAGGACTTCCGCTTCGGCCACAAGGCAAGAGGGGACGTCCAGCTGCTCGAGAAGCTCGGTGAGAAGTACGACTTCACCGTCGAAGGGCTGCCGCTGCGCGGCCTTGACGGCGTGCGGATCTCCTCGACGGCCATCCGGGCGCTGCTCGCGGAAGGCGACGTCGCGGAGGCCGAGAAGGCACTGGGCCGTCCGCACCGCGTCGAGGGCGTGGTCGTCCGCGGTCACCAGCGAGGCCGCCAGCTCGGCTTCCCGACCGCGAACCTCGAGCCGCCGCCGCACACCGCGATTCCCGCTGACGGCATCTACGCGGGCTGGCTCGCCACCCTCGACGAGACCGGCGAGGAGACGAACCGGTGGCCCGCCGCGATCTCGATCGGCACCAACCCGACGTTCAACGGCCAGGTCCGCACGGTCGAGGCGTACGCTCTCGACCGGACCGACCTGGACCTGTACGGCCTGCACGCCGCGATCGACTTCGCTGCCCGCCTCCGCGGCACCCTCAAATTCGACTCCATCGACGCCCTCGTCGAACAAATGCATAAAGACGTCGACCAGGCCCGCGAAATCACAGCAGCCACCGACGGGCCGCGCGGCTGAATCTCTGCGCCGGACAGAGTGCCTGCTGGGGCGTGCTATTGTGAAACGCTACCGGTCAAGTGCCGGTCCGGGATTGGCTGCACCCTCACGCGGCTGTCCCTATCGGGGATTCGAACTCTTCCATCTTAAGGAGCCACGTGCCGCTCGACGCCGAAGTCAAGAAGCAGGTCTTTGCGGAGTACGCGATCAATGAGGGTGACACCGGTTCGCCGGAGGTCCAGATCGCGCTCATGACCCGCAGGATCAATGACCTGAACGAGCACCTCAAGGTGCACCAGCACGATCACCACAGCCGCCGCGGCCTGCTGCTGCTCGTCGGCCGCCGCCGCCGCCTGCTTGGATACCTGCGGAACACCGACATCAACCGGTACCGCACGCTGATCGAGCGCCTGGGCCTGCGCCGCTAGGAGTCCGCTGAATTAGCGCCGCCCGGGCGTGCGGTCACACCTGTGACCAGGCAAGATCCGGCAAGTAGTAGCCCGGAAACGGTCTAATTCAGCGGGCTCCTAGGCAGAGCCCCGTCAGGACCCCCTCCCGGGGGATGGGGGCCGTCCCCTAGGGGGATGACAGCCCGGGTCCGGACACTGGACCCGGTGACCTCCGGGCCGGTACTGTTGGCCCTGGCCTGGAGATAACAGAATACGAGCGACAAGACACATCCCGTAGCCCCCGGCCCGAGCGCCTGGGCCGGTCCTCGGTAGTGGTCCCCGGGTTCAAGGAAGCTGGGTCTCAGACAGCTCAGCCCCGAGGGCTTCGATCGAAGACCGGCCGGCGTACCTGCTGGTTCGCGAGCGGGTAAGCCAGAGCCGACCACGGCACGGCGGCGGGTGGGTGCGGGATCTACCGCAAGGAGGTCTCACCCGTGAAGGGTGTGAAGAGCGCCGAAGCCGTTATTGACAACGGCGAATTTGGCGTACGCAAAATCAGATTTGAAACTGGCCGCCTCGCCCGCCAGGCATCCGGCTCCGCCCTCGCCGTGCTTGACGACGAGACCGTCGTCCTCTCGGCGACCGTCGCGTCCAAGCAGCCGAGGGAAGGGCTCGACTTCTTCCCGCTGACTGTCGACGTCGAGGAGCGCATGTACGCGGCCGGGCGCATCCCCGGTTCATTCTTCCGTCGCGAGGGCCGTCCGTCCGAGGACGCTATCCTCACCTGCCGGCTCATTGACCGCCCGCTGCGCCCGTCCTTCGTCAAGGGCCTGCGCAACGAGATCCAGATCGTGGAGACGGTCCTCTCGCTGCACCCGGAGCATCTGTACGACGTGGTGGCGATCAACGCCGCGTCCATGTCCACCCAGCTCGCCGGCCTGCCGTTCGCCGGACCGATCGGCGGTGTCCGGGTCGCGCTGATCAAGGACCAGTGGGTCGCGTTCCCCACGCATCCGCAGCTCGAGCTCGCGACGTTCGACATGGTGGTCGCCGGCCGGATGCTGGAGGACGGCGACGTCGCGATCATGATGGTCGAGGCGGAGTCAACGCCGCAGACGCTGAAGCTGCTCGCCGACGCGGAGGCGACCGGCGCGGTCGCCCCCGACGAGGAGACCATCGCGGAGGGCCTTGAGGCCGCGAAGCCGTTCATCGCCGCGCTGTGCGAGGCACAGCGGATTCTCGCCCAGGCGGCCGTTGAGGCCGGCATCTCCCCGGCGGCCACGGCCGAATTCCCCGTCTTCGTCGACTACGAGGACGATGTCTTCGCGGCGGTCTCCGGCGCGGTCTCCGACGAGCTCGCCAAGGCGCTGACCATCGCGGGCAAGCAGGAGCGCGCCGCCGAGGAAGACCGCGTCAAGGCCATGGCGTTCGAGCGGATCGGCGCGCAGTTCGAGGGACGCGAGAAGGAGATCAGCGCCGCCCTCCGGTCGCTGACCAAGAAGCTCGTGCGGCAGCGGGTCGTCAACGACGGGCTGCGCATTGACGGCCGCGGCCTCACGGACATCCGGCCGCTGTCGGCCGAGGTCGGCGTGCTGCCCCGGGTGCACGGCTCGGCGCTGTTCGAGCGCGGCGAGACCCAGATCCTGGGCGTCACCACGCTGAACATGCTCCGCATGGAGCAGATGATCGACACGCTCAACCCCGAGCGCACCAAGCGCTATATGCACAACTACAACATGCCGCCGTACTCCACCGGAGAGACCGGCCGGGTCGGCTCGCCGAAGCGGCGCGAGATCGGTCACGGCGCGCTTGCCGAGCGGGCAATCCTCCCGGTGCTGCCGACCCGCGAGGAGTTCCCCTACGCGATCCGCCAGGTGTCCGAGGCGATCGGCTCTAACGGGTCGACCTCGATGGGCTCCGTCTGCGCCTCGACCCTGTCCCTGCTCAACGCCGGCGTGCCGCTCAAGGGCATGGTCTCAGGCATCGCGATGGGCCTCATCCACGAGGGCGGCCAGTACGTCACTCTCACGGACATCCTCGGGGCCGAGGACGCGTTCGGCGACATGGACTTCAAGGTCGCCGGCACCGAGCAGGTGATCACCGCGCTCCAGCTCGACACCAAGCTCGACGGCATCCCCGCCTCGGTGCTGGCCGGCGCGCTGAAGCAGGCCCGTGGCGCCCGGATGACGATCCTCGGCGTGATGCGCGACGCGATTTCCGCGCCGGGCGAGATGTCGCCGTTCGCACCGCGGATCATCACCCTCAAGGTCCCGGTGGACAAGATCGGCGAGGTCATCGGGCCGAAGGGCAAGATGATCAACTCGATTCAGGACGACACCGGCGCCGAGATCACGATCGAGGACGACGGCACGATCTACGTCGGCGCCACCGACGGCCCGTCCGCCGACGCCGCGCGGGACGCGATCAACGCGATCGCCAACCCGCACATGCCCGAGGTGGGGGAGCGGTTCATGGGCACGGTCGTGAAGACGACCACGTTCGGGGCGTTCCTGTCACTGCTGCCGGGCAAGGACGGCCTGCTGCACGTTACGCAGATCCGCAAGCTGCACGGCGGCAGGCGGATCGAGAACGTCGAGGACGTGATCCACGTGGGCGACAAGATCCAGGTGGAGATCCGCGAGATCGACGACCGCGGCAAGCTGTCGCTTGTTCCCGTCGAGGTGATCGAGCGCGAGGCGGCAGGTGAGGACCTGGGCGGTGGCGAGTCCGGTGGTGACCGCGAGGACAGGAACGACCGTCCCCGGCGGGAGCGCAGCGACCGCGACCGCGGTGACCGCGATGGCGGGGGACGCACCCGCCAGCGCTCCCGGGGTGGGCACCGCGAGTAGTGATGGCCGCTGATTCCCCCCTCGGCGCCGCTGAGTCGACCGTGCGCAGGACCGTCCTTCCGGGCGGCCTGCGCGTGGTCACCGAGTTCCTCCCGGCCGTCCGGTCGGTAGCGCTCGGCATCTGGGTCGGCGTCGGCTCCCGTGATGAGGACCAGGCACACGCGGGAGCCACTCACTACCTTGAGCACCTGCTGTTCAAGGGCACCCACCAGCGCAGCGCGCTGGACATCTCGGCGGCGATGGACGCGGTTGGCGGTGAGCTGAACGCCTTCACCGCCAAGGAGTACACGTGCTACTACGCACGGGTGCTTGACGCCGACCTGCCGCTGGCGATCGACGTGCTGTCGGACATGGTGACAAGCTCGCTGATCGAGCGGAAGGACGTGGACGCCGAGCGGAACGTGGTGCTCGAGGAGATCGCGATGAACGAGGACGATCCCACGGACACGGTCCACGAGGCGTTCACCGCGCGGCTCTTCGGCGACACTCCGCTCGGCCGTCCGGTCCTTGGCACGGTCGAGTCGATCAACGCGATGACCCGTGACCAGATCTGGGAGCACTACGCCGCCAGGTATACCCCGCCGCACCTCGTGGTCGCGGCGGCAGGAAACCTGGACCACGACGTGCTGGTGGCCCGGGTCCAGGCTGCGTTCGAGAACGCGCTGCTCGCGACCTCGCACGAGGCGCCTGCGCCGCCCAGGCTGCGCAAGTCAGGGGCGGTGCTCTGGGAGGGGTACGGCCCGTCGGCAGGCGCCGGGGTAAAGCTGGTCTCCCGGCCGATCGAGCAGGCCAACCTGGTGCTCGGCTGCGAGGGGCTGTCCCGCACCGACGACCGGCGCTTCGCGCTCGGCGTGCTGAACGCGGCGCTCGGCGGCGGCATGTCCTCGCGGCTCTTCCAGGAGGTGCGCGAGAAGCGGGGCCTGGCCTACTCGGTCTACAGCTTCGCGTCCCAGCACGCCGACACCGGGCTGTGGGGCATCTACGTGGGCTGCCTGCCGTCGAAGGCCGACGAGGTGCTGTCCATCTGCTCCGCCGAGGTGGCGAAGGCCGTCGAGTCGGGGCTGACCGACGCGGAACTCGACCGGGGCAAGGGCCAGGTGCGCGGCGGCATCGTCCTCGGCCTCGAGGACCCGTCCTCGCGGATGACCCGCCTTGGCAAGTCAGAACTCGTCTATCCGGGCCTTGAGCCGGTCGACGACATCCTGGCGGCCATCGATGCTGTCACCCACGACGACATCCGGGCCGTCGCCGCTGAGGTGCTCACCCGCCCCAAGGTACTGGCGGTGGTGGGCCCCTTTGAGGACGAAGACGCGTTCTCGGCTGCCCTCTCTTAGCTGTCGGTAACGACAGTTACTGCCGTGGGAGATTTCCTGGCGCAAAGCCCGCGCCAGGAAATCTCCCACGGTTCACCGGATCCACTAGTCCAGGCCCAGCAGTGACTCGATCCCGACGGTCAGACCCGGGGGGAGCGAGCCCAGGCCGCGTACCGCCAGCAGCACGCCCGGCATGAACGACGCCCGGTCCAGGGAGTCGTGGCGGATGGTGAGTGTCTCTCCGTGGCCGCCGAGCAGGACCTCCTGGTGAGCGACAAGACCGGCCACGCGCACCGAGTGGACGTGCACGTCGTTGACCGTCGCGCCCCGCGCGCCGGTCAGTTCCTGCTTTGTCGCGTCCGGGGACGGCCCTAGCCCGGCCTTCCCGCGCGCCTCGCTGATCATGGCGGCGGTGCGCAGGGCGGTACCCGACGGCGCGTCCATCTTGTTCGCGTGGTGGAGTTCGATGACTTCCGCGGACTCGAAGAAGCGGGCGGCCTGGGCCGCGAAGCGCATCATCAGCACCGCGCCGACGGAGAAGTTCGGCGCGATCAGGACGCGCACCCCGGGCGCCGCGTCCAGCCACGACTGCACCTCCGCGAGGCGCTCCTCCCCGAAGCCGGAGGTGCCGACCACCACGTTCAGGCCGTGCCCGACGCACCAGCGCAGGTTGTCCATCACGGCGGCGACGTGGGTGAAATCCACGATGACGTCGCTGGCAGCCAGCGTGTCGAGGGCGTCATCCCGGTCGACCCGCGCCGTGAGCGACATGTCCGGCGCGCCTTCGATGGCCTCGCAGACCGTGCTCCCCATCCGCCCTCGCGCACCCAGGACTCCGACCTTGATCATCACGCCTCCCCGGCGTTGCCAGCCGACCGCAGGATTCTACGCCACGGGCCCGGCCGGCATCCGGACGCGTAGGCTCGTGGTATGTGCCGTTCCATCAAGACCCTGCGCCCGCCGTACACCGAAGTCGTGACCGATGAGGACATGCGGGCAGCGGCTCTTCAGTACGTGCGGAAGATCAGCGGCTTCCGTGCCCCCGCCGCGCGGAACGCCGCCGCGTTCGAGGCCGCGGTCGACGAGATCGCCGCGGCGACGGCCCGGCTGCTCGACTCGATTCAGGTGCGTCCACCTGCGAGTTCGACGGTAAGTTAGCGTCGATTACGGGTAGTGAGTGCCTATGAGGCTGATCCTCAACCTGATATGGCTGATCCTGTGCGGCTGGTGGATGGCGCTGCTCTACGTCCTGGCCGGGGTCATCTGCGCCATCCTGATCATCACTATCCCGTTCGCCATCGCTTCCTTCCGGATCGCGTCCTACGTGATCTGGCCATTCGGCCGGTCCATCGAGATGCGTCGCACTGCGGGCGTCGGCTCCCTGATCGGCAACATCATCTGGGTGGTGCTTGTCGGCTGGGAACTGGCCCTCGGTCACCTCATCAGCGGCATTACGCTGTGCCTGACGATCATCGGCATCCCGCTCGGGCTGGCCAACTTCAAGCTCATCCCGATCTCGCTGCTCCCGCTCGGCGTCCGGATCGTCAACTCGGACGAGCGCTATCCCGGCTACGCCCCCCGCCAGCCCGAGGGGGACTACCGGTAGCCCGATGGCTGTGCCTGAAGCGAGGCGGCGGCAGTAACCTTTGGGCCATGGAGGAGACCGAGAGCCGGGTCGAGGTGTATGTCACCACGGACACCTCCGGCGCGCCGCACAAAGCGAACGAGCCCAAGCTTTACGTGATGTACGACGCCGCCAAGCCCGAAGCGGGGAAGCTTTACTTCACCGAGGCCGAGTGGGACGCCTTCGTGCTCGGTGTCAAGGACGGCGAGTTCGACTTGGACGAGAACGGCAACCTGCCGCCCGTTCCTGCCAACCAGCGGCCGGGCCAGCAGGCGGGCGAGCAGTAGCCGGGCGGACGCCGGCGCCGGCGAGGCCGTTAGCTAGCGCCCCGCTGAATTGCACCGCTCGGGGACTACTTGCCGTAGGGCTCTGACTGGTGACCGGAGAAAGGGGCTCTTCCCGGCCACGGGGCGATTGACCGGCTCCCGCGGTATGTCTTGGTCGCTAGGCTTTTGTTCACGGTCTGGTATCGCCCGGATTGTAATGGTTACGATTCTGCCATGTCTTCCCGGGCGCCCAGGCCAGAGCTGGACTCCAGGCGCTTCGGCCGGACACCAGTCCCCTTCCTTCTCGGGCTCGCCGTCTGCTGCCTGATCGCGATGATCGCCCTGGTGATCGTGGTCGTACAGCGCGGTCCGGCACCCACCCTGGTCGGACTGCTGCTCGCGCTGCTGCCGATCCCGCTGCTTGTCGCGGTCGTCCTGTACCTGGACCGGCTGGAGCCCGAGCCCCGCGCGCTGCTCGCCGCGATCTTCGGCGCCGGCGCGGGCATCGCGGTCATCACCGCTCTGCTCGGCCGCGCGCTGCACACCGGCGTGATTACCACGCCGGACCTCGAACCGCACCCGAGCATCGCGGCCTACGTCTCCGTGGGCACGGCGACCGGCGGCGCGCTCGTCGCCGAGACGCTCAACGGGCTCGTCCTGCTGGCCCTGCTCGCGTCACGGCGTACGGAGATCGATGGCGTGGAGGACGGCGTCGTCTACGGATCCATGCTGGGGCTCGGCTTCGCGCTCGTGGCCAACCTGTATGCCTACGCCGTCGCCTGGAACTCCGGCGCCGGCGCGATCGCCGAGGAGTTCGCCCGGCGCGGCATATTCGGCCCGGTCTTCCAGGCGCTGTTCACCTCGCTGATCGGGCTCGGCATCGCCTACGCGGCGTCCCATCCCGCGTCGAGCGGCAGGTACCTGGTGGTCGCCGTCGGCTGGGCCGCGGCGGTCGCGCTGGACGCGCTGTGGAATCACTCCGTGACCGAAGGCGGGACTCAGCTGCTGGTCACCTTCGTCATCCTGTTCGCCGCACTGATCGCGGTGATCTCCGCGGTGATCGCCGACCGGCGCCGCGTCATCCGGATGATCATCAGCTTCCTGCCGCAGTTCGAGCATCCCGAGGTGGTCACCGCGCAGGACATCCCCATGCTCGCCAGCCTGCGGATGCGCCGTCTCGGCCGGCACTGGGCGCGGCTTAACCTCGGCATCCGGGGCAGGCGGGCGATGGCCGAGTACCAGCTCGCCGCCACGGAACTGGCGATGGCCTGCCGACGCAAGAGCCTCGGCCAGACGACCGAGGACGACTACGTCAGGCACCGTGACGGCTCGCTGATCTTGATGCGCGCGGCCGCGGCGACCGTCCGCGGCCAGGAGCAGCTGTACCCGCCGCCCTGGATCGCCCCCGATTCCCCGTCGGTGTTCGTCACCTACCAGCCCCGCCCCTACCGGCCGCCGCCCTCGCAGGGGACCGCCATCTAGCAGACCGCCGGACAACCGCGGCAGGGAACAGCTAGAAGCCGGCCGAATTAGACCGTTGCCGGGGTGCTACTCGCAGACCTTGACTGGTCGCCGGCCTGACCGCACGCCCGAGCGCCGCTAATTCAGCTTTAGAAGAGGGTGGGCTGGAGATCGGGTCGGTCGGCGGTGAGGGTCGCTCCCTCGTGGCGCAGCAGCCACTCCTTGCGGTCGACACCCCAGCCGTATCCGGTGAGCGAGCCGTCTGCGCCGATCACCCGGTGACACGGCACGATGATCGAGATCGGATTGCGGCCGTTGGCGAGTCCGACGGCGCGCGAGGCGACGAGCGACTTGCCGAGCGCGGTCGCGATCGCGCCGTAGCTGACCGTCGAGCCATAGGGGATCCTCATCAGCTCCGCCCACACCGCCAGCTGGAAGGGGGTCCCGCGCGGGGCGAGCGGCAGGTCGAATGCTTTCCTCGTGCCCGCGAAGTACTCCGCGAGCTGGCCCGCGGCGGCGGGGAACCCGCCGGGACGACGCGTCCACCCGGGCCGGACCGAAGCCGAGTGCTCCCCGGCGTCAAGCAGGTACAGGCCGCCGAGCGCTCGCTCGTCCCCGGTCAGCAGGATTCTCCCCACCGGCGAGTCCGCGATGTCGTACCAGGCCGGTGCCGCCGGGTCGGCGGGCAGGAACGGACTTGTCATGACGTCATTCCTCAGTTCGGTTATCGGGCCGGTGTCATCGGTACCGGGAACGGCTGGCTCATCCGGCCAGGGTCTGCGCCGCCGGGCTGAGCGACGGCCGTTCGAGGGTGGCCCACAGGTGATGGACCGCGTACGAGCGCCACGGTCGCCAGCCCTCCGCCACGGACGGTCCGCCTGCGGCCAGCCGGGCCAGCGCCCGCAGCAGGCCGGCGTCTCCTGGCAGGAACACGTCGGGGTCGGACAGCGCCCGCATCCGGATGTAGGCCGCGGTCCACGGCCCGATCCCTGGCAGCGCGAGCAGGCGGGCACCTGCCTCCTCGCGGTCCGCGCCGGGGCCGAGGCTGATGTCACCGGATGCCAGCGCCGAAGCCAGCGTGATCACCGCCCGTGCCCTCGGCAACGGCATCGGCAGCACCGCCGGGTCAAGCGCGGCGATCACCGCCGGTTCTGGGAAGAGGTACGCCGGCGCTTCCCCGTCAGCCTCCGCCAACCCGTCAGCCTCCGGCTCCGGCAACCCGTCAGCTCCCGTCGGCCCGTCGGCGGTGGAGAGCCGGCCGGCCCGGGCATGGCGCTCGTCTCGGCCGTCACGGGTGCCGGACGCCGGCATCGGCGTGCCGCACAGCGCGACCAGGCGTGCCCCGAGCCGCCGCGCGGCGGCGACCGATACCTGCTGGCCGAGCACGGCGCGGATCGCGATCTCGTTTCCGTCGACCGCACCCACCGCGCGCCGCCCTGGGCAGTCGGCCGCGAGCGGCCCGATTACCGGGTCACCGGCGAAGAACGCGGTGACGGCGGCGGGGTCCGTGTCCAGGTCGAGCAGCCGCCGGCAGCGCTGCACGGCGGCGGTCACGTCGCGCAGGTCGGACAGCGCCAGCGAGCAGTCCACCCAGCTTGAACCGGGAACGGGGCGCAGGGAGAGTATCCCGCAACCGTTCGGAAGGCTGATGGTCCTTGTGTACTGAGCGGGGGTAGCGGCCTCGACTCCAGGGATGGCGCGCGCGGCGAGGAAGCCAAGTACCCGGCTCAGGTCGATCGGCGGCCGGAACGGCAGGCGCAGGCGCAGCACCCCGGTCGCGCTGGCGCCGGCCGCTCCCGCCGTCCGCGCGCCGGCGGCCGCTCCCGGCGAGCGCGTGCGCGAGCGGCCGCTCCGGCTGGGTGGCCCGGTCGGGTCACGCTTGGCGGCGCGTTCCCGCAGCACCCGCGGCGCGGTGTCGTATACCTCGAGGATCGTGGCGTTGAACTGCCTGATGGAGGTGAACCCCGCGGCGAAGGCGATGTCGCCCATGGGCAGGGTCGTCGTCTCGATCAGGATCCGGGCGGTCCGTGCCCGCTGCGCGCGGGCCAGTGCCAGGGGCGCCGCACCGACTTCGGCAGTGAGCAGCCGGCCGACCTGGCGCGCGGAGTAGCCGAGGCTGGCGGCCAGGCCATCCACCCCGGTGCGGTCCACCACGCCGTCCGCGATCAGTCGCATGGCGCGTCCCGCGACATCGGACCGGGCATTCCATTCCGGCGAGCCTGGGGAGGAGTCGGGCCGGCACCGCTTGCACGCTCGGAAGCCGGCCTGCTGCGCCGCGGCTGACGTCGGGTAGAAGACGACGTTGGGACGTTTGGGAGTTATGGCAGGGCAGGAGGGCCGGCAGTAGATGCCCGTCGTCCGCACGGCGACGAAGAACACGCCATCGAACCGGTCGTCCTTGCTGCTCGCCGCGGCGTACCGCTGCTCGTCGTCCATCACGCTTCCAGCCAACCACCGGACAGCGGCGAACACTAGCGGAAATCGGACTCCTACGGCGCAGTGCTCCGATCGTTCGGTTCCCGGTGGTTGCCGTTGCCAGCCGCCTTCCGTTTCAACCGCTGCACAAGCGGCTGACCAGGAACGGGCGCGGTCAGGACCCGCTGCGCCCGCCACATCCTTTCTGCGGGCGGCCGCTGTCGGTCAGGCGCGCCAGAAGTCGTACGGGTCGTGACCCGGGCGGAAACCCGCCGCCTCGACGATGTCGACGGCCAGCTTGAACCGGTCGCCGACGCGTCCGGGCAGGTGCGCGTCGCTGCCGAAGGACACCGCCGTCCCGCCTTCCTCGCGCCACCATCGGATCAGGTCAACGGAAGCCAGGGGCGACCTGGTGTTGATCTCGAGCACCCGGCCGGACGCGGCGAGGGCGCGCAGTGCCACCCGGTACTCTTCCTCGAACGGCTCCTCCCGGTACCGGTGAGCTCCCTTGGGCCAGTACCGGCGCGGGAAGTCCAGGTGTGCGAGTACCTCGAACAGGTCGCTGCCCTCGATCAAACGGACCAGTTCCGCGAAGTAGTAGCGCATCGCGTCATCGTCCGGCATGACACCGAAGAGCGCGTCGGCGGCGACGAGCCTTCCCTGGTAAGGGACCGCGTGCAGCGATCCGAGCACCCGGTCGATGGCGCGTCCGCGCACGGCGGCCGCCGCGCTCGCGCCGAACAGGTGCGACTCGCCGGCCTCGACGCCCGACAGGATCCGCAGCCCGGGAAAGCGCTGCCTGCACTCCTCGAGCGAGGCCGTGTACCCGTTGATGTCCAGCGGCTTGATCCGGCTCCACCAGCGGTGATCGGTCGCGATGTGCAGGATCGCGTCGCCCTCGCCCCCTTCGGTGAACTCCAGGTGCTCGGTGAACGCGACAGAGGGAACTCCGATGGCGACGGCCTGCTCGCAACTGCGCACCATTGACGCGTCCGCCGACGTGTCGTACGACCATTCGGAATGCACGTGATTGTCAGCAGGCAGCACAGTGTTCATCTTATGGGGGCTGTTGCGGGGGCCTGGCTACCAGGTGGTGTCGCGCTGCCTGGCTGAGGTGATGACGTAGATCTCGCCGGTCTGCCGGGCGCCCTGCGGGATCCGGCCCTGGCCGGACTGGCCGTTGGCGTCGTGGCCGCCGGCCGGAATGGCAACAGCGCCCTTCTTCCCGGTCTTGGTCAGCCTGCCCCAGCGCTCCTCCCAGTCGGCGGTGTCGCCGCCGCAGGCGTTGACGTAGGCGATGAGCACGGGAAGGGTCGGCAGCCTGAGGCCGCCAGCGGCCGAGGCCAGCGTCCGCATCGTGTAGTGCGACTTCTCCGCCATGTCGGGGTAGTCGAGCCCGGCCTTAGAGCGGAGGACGCGAAGATCGCGCGCGAACGCGGCGATGTTGTCGGTCTCGATCGCGGCGATAGGCCCCTTGGCGCCGGGCGGGGGGTCGGGCAGTGCGCTGTCCCGCTGACGGATAACCGGACTCCCGGCCCGGCTGAACCCGCCCGTGTTGCGCATCCCGTGGCCGCCAGCGGCAGCGCCCGGGTACTGCTGCTGGCCCTGGAACGGCTGACCTGGATACGGCTGCTGCGCGGGGCCTGCCCGTCCCTGTCCCTGTCCCGGTGCCGCTCCGGCGGCCTGCCAGGATCCGGTGTTCCTGACGCCTTGGCCGTACTGGCCCTGACCGTACTGGCCCTGGCCGTACTGCTCCTGACCGTACTGGCCCTGGCCGTACTGGCCCTGGCCCGGCGTCCGACCGGCACCTTGCTGCGGGCCGGCGGCCTGCCACGAGCCGGTGTTGCGGCCGCCGTGGCCGCCCTGTGCGGGACCTGGTGCCCACCCCTGTCCCGGTGCCGCTCCGGCGGCCTGCCACGATCCCGTGTTCCGCGCGCCGGGGCCGAACCCGGGACCCGCCGCCTGCCAGCCGCCGGTCGCGCGCATGCCGGGACCGCGCGGTGCCTGGTGACCTGTCCAGTCCTGGCCCGGCGCCGGCCCGGCGGCCTGCCACGAGCCGGTGTTCCTGCCGTTCCCGGCAGGCTGGCCAGGCCCGGGCGCCCAGCCGTTCTGGTACTGGGGTCCGGCGGCCTGCCACGAGCCCGTGTTCCGCGGATTCTGGCCGAACTGCCCGCCGGCCTGGGGACCGCCGGGCTGCGCCGCTCCGTAGCGGGCCTCGGCGCCGTACTGGCTCTGGGCGGCGTACTGGCCGGCACTGTACGGGTCGCTGCCGTACTGCTGCTGGCCTGGTGCCTGGCCGTACGGCCCGGCCGCCGGCTGCCCCAGGCCGAAGGCCGCCTGGCCGGCCGGTCCCTGTCCAGGCCCGTACTGCCCCGCTGCGGGCGCCCCGGCGGCGAACTGCCCTTGCCCGCCGTACCCGGCGGGACCGGGCGCCGCCTGCGGGTATCCCGGCTGGCCGGGCTGCCACTGCTGCCCCTGAACGTATGGGCCCTGGTCGGGCCGTGGCACCTGGCCGTTCCCCGGCCATCCCTGACCGTACTGGCCTGCCCACTGCTGCTGTGCCTGATAAGGGCCCGCCGGGCCGGCCTCGGCCGTTCCCTCCGGGTAGGGGCCGGCCGGGTACGGGCCGGGAGCGCCGGCCTGACCCGCCGCGGTGGCGTCGGTCCACTGCGGTGCGGACTGGTATCCCGGTACCCGTCCGTTTGGTCCTGCCCCCGGCGGCCAGCCGGGGGTATGCGCTTCGTGTGCCTGCCCCGGCCTGCCCTGGGCCTGCCCGGGGTAACCCTGCCCCGGATACCCGGGGGTTCCATGCCCCGGATGCTCTGCCGCCGGGGCCACAGGACCTGCGTGACCGGCGGGCCTGGCAGGACCGGCTTGACGGGCGGAGCCGCCAGGTCCCGGACCCGGCTGGTACCCGCGCGGGGGCCCGGCCGCTCCGCGCTGGTCGTAATAGCCCGCCGGGCGCGGGCCGCGCGGGGGCCCCGGACGCTGCGGACCCGGCGGAGCGGGCCGTGGCCCGGCACCTGCCTGACGTGGCCGCGGACGGCCGACGCCGGGCATCGCGTCCTCGGGACGCTGCCAGGGGCGGTCGGCCAGCCTCGGGTCGTACGCTGCCTGCCTCGCTGAACGTGGCGGGTATCCGGGTCTCGGTGGCGTGCCGCGCTCCTGGCGGGTCCGTGACGGTCCTGGCGGCATGTCCGCGGGGCGCGGCCGTTCGCGCTCTCCGCCGTCCGCGTAGCCCTGGTAGCCGGGATCGACGGGGTAGGCGTCGGCTTCCAGGTAGGGGTCCCGCTGGTAGGCGTCGCCGTCGGCGTAGGCAGCGTCGCTGGCCCGGCCGTGCGCACCCCTGCCGAGCCCGCTGCCCTGACGATTCACCCGCTACCTCCTGGACACAGCGTGCGGCGGTCGCCACCCCACCAGTCGAGTGTAGGGCGGTCACGTGTCCCGGACAGGGCCGACGAGTAATTGCCGCTGGTTCGACGCTGTTTTATTTCGGCGGGCAGGTGGCACCGGTGCGGGTGTCGGATGCGTGCCGGCAGCGCTACATTGGGATTAGGGCACGAGCGATTTGCCCGCGCCATAAGGATTTGCGGCGCGGCGCTGCCGTGCCACAGCTCGTGTGCGGAGCGGCCATGGCATGGATCGTCTGGCTGATCGTCGCGGCGGTGCTCGCCGTCGCCGAACTGGCGACCACCACGTTCGCGCTCGGCCTCATCGCGGTCGGCGCGTGCCTCGCCGCCGCGGTCGCGGCCCTCGATCTCGGCCTGCCTTTCCAGTTGCTAGCGTTCATCGTCGCCTCGGGGGCAGGGCTTGGCCTGGTGCTTCCTGTCGCCCGGCGGCACGTGAAACAGCCCCCGCTGCTGAAGACCGGCCCCGCCGCGCTGATCGGCAGGCATGCGCAGGTTCTCGAAGAGGTCAACGGGCACGGCGGCCGGATCCGCATCGGCGGCGAGGTGTGGTCCGCCCGCTCCTACGACGAGACGCTGGTCATCCCCGTCGGCGACACCGTTGACGTGATGCAGATCGAGGGCGCGACGGCCCTCGTTTACCCCCGGGAGTAAGAATCACTTTCTTTCCGCGGCCTGCACCCTCCCAGAACCCAGAAGCATCAAAAGAAAGGGGTTCTCAGCCATGGTTATCGCGGAACTCGTCATCGTGGCAGTGATTGCCTTCATCGTCTTGCTGACCGTCGTCCGGTCGGTGCGCATCATCCCGCAGGCGCGGGCGCGGAACGTGGAGCGTTTCGGCCGGTACCGCAAGACCCTTGAGCCGGGCCTGAACTTCATCGTGCCCTTCGTCGACCGGGTCAAGCCGCAAATCGACCTGCGCGAGCAGGTCGTCTCGTTCAACGGCCAGCCGGTGATCACCGAGGACAACCTGGTGGTCCAGATCGACACCGTGCTGTTCTTCCAGGTGACCGACCCGAGGGCGGCGGACTACGAGATCGTCAACTACATTCAGGCGATCGAGCAGCTCACGGCCACCATGCTGCGGTCGGTCATCGGCTCGATGGACCTCGAGCAGACGCTGACGTCCAGGGACAAGATCAACACGCTGCTGCGCGGCGTCCTCGACGACGCGTCGGGCAAGTGGGGCATCCGGGTGACCCGGGTGGAGATCAAGGCGATCGACCCGCCGAAGTCGGTGAAGGACGCGATGGAGAAGCAGATGCGCGCCGAGCGGGAGAAGCGCGCCGTGATCCTCACCGCCGAGGGCGCAAGGCAGTCGCAGATCCTCACCGCGGAAGGCGACAAGCAGGGCAAGATCCTGCGCGCCGAGGGTGACAAGCAGGCCGCGATCCTGCGTGCCGAGGGCGAGGCGCAGGCGATCAGCCAGGTCTTCGGCTCGATTCACCGCAACGACCCCGACCCCAAGCTGCTCGCCTACCAGTACCTGCAGACGCTGCCGCAGCTTGCCAACGGCGCGGGCAACACCTTCTGGGTCATCCCGAGCGAGGTGACGACGGCACTGAAGGCGGTGACCTCGGCGTTCACCGGAGCGGCAGGCGGAAACGAAGGCGCAGGAACGCAGCAGGCGTCGCCGCCGTACGAAGCGCCGGTCCCGGCGTCGCAGGACGGTCAGCAAGGGACGTCGCCGACGCTGGCGGCGATCCCGGTGCAGCAAGGGTCACCGCAGATCGCCACGCCGCCTCAGGAGCAGGAAGCGCTCCCGCCCGGGAACCAGGAAGACGAGCACCAGGAAACCGCGTACCGGGACCTGGTCCCTGGCCCTGAGACGGTGCTGCCGGTGACGGTTACGCCGCCTGGATCGCTGAACGGCAGCTCAGGCGAGGAGAGCTAGCACCACGACGAGCACGCAGAGCAGGACCGCGGCGATCACGATGGCACGGATCCGCGTGGAGGTGAGTCCCGCTCCGGTCCCGCCCGTCGCGTGAGTGCCGGCCCGGGCTGCCGCACTTCTCCTGCCCGCTGCCCTCGGCACCATCGCGTCCGCGCCGGTAATGCCGTTCGACCGGTCCTGCGCCCGCGGGGCTGCCCCCCACGGTGCCGCAGCGACCGGACCGGTCCCACCGGACAACGCGGCATCGCTGGGAGACGAGGGAATGGCCGGCCATGCGGCCGACACACGGATGGGGTCCCATGCCGACGGCCTGCTGCCCGTCCGGGGCTCGGCCGCGGGGAAGGGCGAAGGTGACCCGGCCGCCGGGAACGGCGAGGGTGGTTCGGCCGCTGGGAAAGGCGACGGCGGTTCCGCCGCCGGGAACGGCGACGGCGGTTCGGCCGCCGGGAAAGGCGACGGCGGTTCCGCCGCGGAGAACGGCGACGGCGGTTCGGCCGCCGGGAAAGGCGACGGCGGTTCCGCCGCGGGGAAAGGCGACGGCGATTCGGCCGCCGGGAAAGGCGAGGGTGGTTCGGCCGCTTGGAACAGCGACGGCGATTCGGCCGCTTGGAACAGCGACGGCGATTCGGCCGCCGAGAAGGACGACGGCGACGCGTTGGCCATGGCCGCGGTCTCAAGCACCCTGTCGGTGCCGCCGCCTGCCATCTCTTCGGCGACCCGGTCGAGCGCGGCGATGATGATCGATGGATCGGGCGCGTCCGCTCCCTGCGCCGCCGCGCTGATGCGCGCTCCGGCGGTCGCGGCGGCCGATTCTCCCGCGGTCCGTGCGGCGGCTACCGGGAGGGACGGCGATCTGGTCAGCGAGCGCCACCGCTCCTCCCACTCCTCGGCGGCGGCACCGCAGCCCCTGACGTACGCGGAGAGTACCGGCAGGTCGGGAAGCTCGGGACCGACCTCGGCGGCCTTGATGGAGTCATAGGGGTAGTGCGCACGCGCGGCCAGTTCGGCATGCCCGAGTCCCGCGCCGTCTCTGAGCTCGCGTAGCTCACGGAGGAATCGGGCAGTGTCGTCTCCCGACGCTCCGCTGCCCGGCATTTGCCGCGTATCGGCCTCAGGGTGTTCCACCCAGGCCCCCTCCCTGAATCCGTCACCGGCTGGACCCCTGGTCCATCCCTGGAGCAGGGTGCCATCCTCCAGCCAGGATTCACTGGCAGGTTATCGCGCGCGATTGCCACGGGCAGGGCAACCGCAAGCTTTAAGTACGCCGATTTCACCAGGTAGGAAAAATGTCCGGCTTGCTGCCCGGCGGCGGGGCGGGCGGCCGTGCCTACCAGTGGATGGCCAGGCCTAGCGTGAATGCCACCCCGAACGCCAGTTGCAGCCGCCCGGTCTGTCCGAGCGTCGCGATCAGGCCGGGACCGGAGACGCCGCCGCGCACCGCCCGTACCGGCGCGATGGCAAGCGGCAAGGCCAGCAACGTGATCAGCGCGAGCGGCCGGTATACGGCGGTCAGCGCGGCGAGCGCGAACGGCACGAGGAGGAACAGCAGGTAGGTGACCCGCGCTCGGGAGTCCCCGATGCGCACAGCGAGGGTCCGTTTCCCGGCGGACGCGTCTGACCCGATGTCCCGCAGGTTGTTGATCATCAGCAGCGCGCACGACAGCAGGCCGGCCGGGACCGACGCCGCGAGCCCGAGCCACGAGAGCCGTCCCATCTGCACGAACGCGGTCCCGGCGACCGCCGCCAGGCCGAAGAACACGAACACCGACAGCTCGCCGAGCCCACGGTACCCGTACGGCCGCGACCCGCCGGTGTAGAACCAGGCGGCCAGCACGCACAGCGCCCCCGCGGCCACGATCCACCACGAGGTCACCGCGGCCAGCACGAGACCCAGGCAGCACGCCACGGAGAAGCCGCCGAACGCCGCGTACTTAACCGCCCGGGGCGAGGCCGCCCCCGACCCGACCAGCCGCATCGGCCCGGCCCTCCGCCCCGCGGCGTCGGTGCCCCGCACCCCGTCGCTGTAGTCGTTGGCGTAGTTCACCCCGACCTGGAGCGCCAGCGCGACCAGCAGCGCGAGCACGGCCCGCCAGAAGATCAGCTTCCCGTACCCCGCGGCGACGCCCGACCCGATGAGCACCGGCACCACGGCCGCTGGCAGCGTTCGCGGCCGCGTCCCCGCCACCCAATCCCGCACACTAGCCACCGCCAGATCTTATGCGCCCGCGCCGCGCCCGCCCCCACCAGCCCATCCACTGCCATCTGACGTCGCACGCTCGTCGGCCCGGCCAGTGCCACATCCGCCGACCGGCAAGGCACCAGCCGCCCGAGAGCCATGCCTGCGCGACCCGCGAAGCGTCAGCCGCCCGAGTGCGCGGTTTCGCCACAGCCCTGGCCCCAAGGACACCGTGCGTCACCGCAGCCTCACCCCGCTAGGCCGCAGCGCTGACGCCGGGGCCATGGTTGCGGCGGCCATACGCCCATAACCGTATCGTTGCCGCAACCATCGGGCCTGTCCGCCGTTACCGTCATTTGAGGCAGAGCACCGATAGGAAGTGCTCAGGTGGCCGGAGACACCCGGGTGTGCAGGCGTACCACGGGCACCTTGACTCCCATGTCGAGGCTGGCCCGGCTGCCGTCCGGTGCCCAGCCGGCCGCCTCGAGGAACCCGATCCGCGACTCGTCGCCCGCGAGCGCCCACGTATACCCGGTGCTGAAGCCGTCCTCAGCGAACGTATCGGCCACGGCGTTCAGCAGCCGGCCGTCATGGCCCTCTCCGGCGGCGGACGGCGCCACGTGCAGCTCGTAAAGCTCGCCGTCCGTGGCCGGCCACAGGTCCTCGTCGGTGGCCGGCCCGGCCGCGGCGAACCCGAGGATCCCGGGCTCGCCCGGCTTGTCGATGGCGACGTGGACGTGGTGCTTCGACGTCGGCGGCGTGCTGATCGCCGCACGCCAGCGATCCGCGAACTGGGCCACCGCCGCCTCGCTCGTCAGCTCCGCGATCACCGGCTCTGGCACGAGTCCGGCGAACGTAGCCCGCCAGCTGGCAACCTGGACCCGGGCCAGGCCGTCCGCGTCAGAAACCCGCGCGGCCCGCACAAACCCCCCGGTCACAGTGCTCCCTGCGGGGGGACGACCCCCCTGCACTCTGCTGCCTGGGGAGGCACCGCAGAGACCGCGGCGCCTCCCGCGCTGTGGCTCGGTTTAAGGCACTGTGGTCGCGGTCGACGCACAGCACAAAGATCGCGCGGCCGGGCGAATACGGTCATCCGAGCTTCGCGAGAGCCGAGACGTCCCGGGCCGCACCGGTGGACGCCGACGTGGCGAGGGCCGCGTAGACCTGGAGCGCGGCGCTCACCGGCCGCTGCCGCGACGCCGGCCGGTACGAGCCGAGGGAGGAGAGCAGCGCCTCCCGCCGCTCGGCAAGCTCAGCGTCCGGCACGTCGAGCCGTAGTTCGCGGCGCGGTATGTCGATGACGATCGTGTCCCCGTTCTCGACGAGCGCCAGCGTGCCGCCGCCGGCCGACTCGGGGGAGATGTGCCCGATCGACAGCCCGGTGGTCCCGCCGGAGAACCGCCCGTCGGTGATCAGCGCGCACGCGCGCCCCAGGCCCTTGCCCTTCAGGAACGACGTCGGGTACAGCATCTCCTGCATCCCCGGGCCGCCGCGCGGCCCCTCGTACCTGATGACGACGACGTCGCCCGCCTTCACCCGGTTGGCGAGGATCCCGTCGACCGCGTCTTCCTGCGACTCGAACACGACCGCGGGCCCGGAGAACGTCCACAGCTCCTCGGGGACGCCCGCCGTCTTCACCACGGCTCCGTCGCTGGCCAGGTTCCCGTACAGCATGCACAGCCCGCCTTCGGCGGTGTACGCGTGCGCCACGTCCCTGATGCACCCGGCGACCGGATCCAGGTCCAGTGACTCCCACGCGGCGGACTGCGAGTACCCCTTGGTGGTCCGCACCCCGCCAGGCGCCGCGTGGTACAGCTCGACCGCTTCGGGAAGCACCGAGGAAGATCGCAGGTCCCACGCGGAGATCGGCGCGCCGTGCACCGTGTGCACGCCGCGGTTGAGCAGCCCCGCCCGGTCGAGCTCGCCCAGGATCGTGTAGATGCCGCCGGCCCGGTGCACGTCCTCCACGTGATACGAGCTTGACGGCGCGACCTTGCACAGGCACGGCACCCGCCGAGACAGCTCGTCGATCTCCTTGAGCCCGAAGTCCACCTCGGCCTCGTGCGCGGCGGCGAGCAGGTGCAGGATCGTGTTCGTCGATCCGCCCATCGCGATGTCGAGCGCCATGGCGTTCTCGAACGCGTCCCTGGTCGCGATCGACCGGGGGAGCACCGACGGGTCGTCGGAGAAGTAGTAGCGCTTGGCGAGGTCGACGATCAGCGCTCCCGCCTTCTCGAACAGCCCGCGCCGCGCGACGTGCGTGGCGAGCGTGGTGCCGTTCCCCGGCAGCGCCAGCCCGATCGCCTCGGTGAGGCAGTTCATCGAGTTGGCGGTGAACATCCCCGAGCACGACCCGCACGTCGGGCAGGCCGCCTCTTCGATCGAGGCGAGTTCGGCGTCCGACACCGACGGGTCCGCCGAGGCGACCATCGAGTCGATCAGGTCCAGCTTGCGCACACCCGACGGGGCACCGGGGACGGTCGCCACGACCTTCCCTGCCTCCATCGGCCCGCCGGAGACGAATACGGTCGGGATGTTGAGCCGCATCGCGGCGATCAGCATGCCCGGCGTGATCTTGTCGCAGTTGGAGATGCAGATCAGCGCGTCCGCGCAGTGCGCGTTGGCCATGTACTCGACCGAGTCCGCGATCAGCTCGCGGGACGGCAGCGAGTACAGCATCCCGCCGTGTCCCATCGCGATCCCGTCGTCGACGGCGATCGTGTTGAACTCCCGGGGGATCGCGCCCGCGGCCCGCACCGCGTCGGCCACGACCCGCCCGACCTCGGCTAGGTGCACGTGACCGGGGACGAACTCGGTGAAGCTGTTGGCGACGGCGATGATCGGCTTGCCGAAGTCCTCGTTGGCTACCCCGGTCGCGCGCAGCAGTGCGCGCGCTCCCGCCATGTTCCGACCGTGCGTGACCGTGCGTGACCTCAACGGCGGCATCGCCGAACTCCCCTCACCAAGAAAGTCAAGAAGGTGCTAGGGAACTCAGCCTACCGGCGTCGTGCTCC
>Ga0335072_10003891_pt1 | contig 22316 bp, 17 predicted proteins | sample Lox_Sample_21_FD_206725 | JGI IMG/M metagenome (GOLD analysis project Ga0335072, IMG submission 206725) | Soil microbial communities from Loxahatchee National Wildlife Refuge, Florida, United States - Lox_Sample_2.1 | ecosystem: Environmental > Terrestrial > Soil > Wetlands | place: USA...
TCTTCTTCCACGGCTCGCACAATACCCATCGCTGGATCCGCTTTGGATCGCTCTTCACCTTTCAGCCGTCTGAGATTTCGAAGCTGGTCATGATCCTGTTCCTTGCCTGGTTCCTGCACAACCGGCTTGACGAGATGCACGACTGGCGCAACACCCTGCTCCGTGCCGCTGTCATTCCCGTGGTCTTCATGCTCCTCGTGGTCAAGCAGCCCGATCTCGGCACCGCGCTCGTGCTTGGCGGGGTCAGCGCCATGATGCTGCTGCTCGCCGGCATGGACTGGAAGTATCTGGTCGGTGCAGTCGCCGTGGCCCTGCCGCCGCTGGCCATGCTGCTGTTCTGGGTGCCCTGGCGTCGCGCGCGCATGCTGGCTTTTATGAACCCCAATGCCGACCCCATGGGCGCGGGCTTCCATATCAACCAGTCGCTCATCGCCGTCGGCGCCGGAGGCTTTGCCGGCCGCGGCTATATGGAAGGCATGCAGAAGCTCTTCTACCTGCCCGAGTCCTCGACGGATTTCATCTACGCCAACATCGCCGAGGAGCTTGGCTTCGTCGGCGCGATGTTTGTGCTCGTCCTGTTCTGCGTGCTGGGCTACCGCGGCTTCCGCACGGCATTGCGCTGCCAGGATCCATTCGGCCGCCTCATTGCCTTTGGCATCACCTCGGCCATCGTGCTGCAAGCCTTCTTCAACATCAGCGTGGTGCTCTCGCTGCTGCCCACCAAGGGAATCCCACTGCCCTTCATCTCCTCCGGCGGAACAAGCCTGTTCTTCACCCTGGCCTCGATCGGGATTCTGCTGAACATCTCGAAGCAGGTGGACTGAAGGCTGCCGCGCTTTTGAAAGGGCACGGATTCATCGTGCCGCACACCATCCAATCTCTTGAAATGACATCTTTGAGTGGCGCCCGGGGCCGCGCAGCCGATTCCTCGGCCGTGGAGTAAGCGAAGGATCTGCTTTTCCAACCCTGAAGTCTTCCCACATTTGGGTGCCGCGTCCTAACTTGTTAGGGCGGGGTAGAAGCCCTGCGACGCGACAAAACCTCGGGTCGAATACCGCAGTGATCGCGCTCCCACGCTGTCCAAAAGGATTCGATCTCTACAGCCCCTTTGAGGCCCGTCGCATAGTGGCGAAAACTTGACCATTTCCAATCCTCTGGAGCGGCGACTAGGCCTCGGATGACTGGATTGCGATGGATGTATCGCAGCTTCTCCACCCGCTTGCGCTCGGTCCAGACATTGAAATCGTAATAGCGCTCCTGCCAGAAGGGTTCAGTCTGATCCCAAGCCCGCCCTAACAAGTTAGGACGGGGCACCCGAAGTGAGAACTTGCGCGAAACGGACTGTTTGAGCGCTTGCAAGGCTGTGAACAGGGGGTCGGTCGCAGGTTCACTCAGTAGCAGATGCACATGCTCAGGCATGACGACATAGCCAATGACGCAAAATCTGTAATGGATCCGCGTCGTTTCGAGTGACTGCTCGAAGAGGGATCGTGCGGAGTCGGTTCCAAGTTTTGACTCCCGCTGATAACAACTGAACGTGATGAAATGCAGATCCCGTGCTTGTTGATAGCGGTGCAATCTCGATGGCACGAACTGAGCATCGGCGGGGAGCCGAGGAGATGTCTGTGATGAGCATTCCAACTGTGGCGTCATTCAACCCCTTGGGTGCCCCGTCCTAACTTGTTAGGGCGGGGTAGAATGCCGGCTGTCCCCGAATCTCGGGGTTCTCGCGGATCACACCCGATTCTCTATTGCCTCTTTTCCCGCCAACTAGCGCAGAATAGAAATAGGGGGATTTGCGATCTGCGCAACGGCCCGCCACCGTGCGCAGCCGTAAGTCCTTCCGCTGCAGGAATTTGGCCGTAAATTCCTTGTCATCAGGATTTTACGAAAATCGCCGGTCGATAACCCTTTTGATTGCAGGAATTTGGGTCCAGAACCTACCGGGGGGTACCCCCGGCATAAAATAAGCGAAGAGAGAATCCCATGCCCGCCTACGAATACCTCTGCGACGAGTGCTCCTGCCGTTTCGAGAAGCGCCAGAAAATGTCCGACGTTGCGATCGAGCTTTGTCCCGAGTGCGGCGGGCACGTGCGGCGGCTGATCAGCGGGGGCGCAGGCGCCATCACCCGCGGCGCGTCGAGCCACGCCGAAGCCATGCCTCCCTGTGCTGCCGGTGGCGCCTGCTGTGGCGGCGAAGGCGGGTGCGGCAACGGCTTCTGCGAGAATTGAGCATCGTCTCTCCTCGGAAGGCAAGACCTTGGCAGCATTGCGGGTTCTGATAGCCGGCGGCGGAACCGGCGGCCACATCTTTCCGGCGTTGGCCGTAGCTCGCGAACTGGTTGGGCGGCACCAGGCCGAGGTGCTCTTTGTCGGCACCGCGCGCGGCATTGAAACGCGCCTCGTGCCCGAGGCCGGATTCGATCTGAAGCTGATCGAGGTCGGCCCGCTCAAGAACGTGTCCCTGACGACCCGCCTGCGCACGGCGGTGGATTTGCCGCGCAGCATCTTTGTGTGCCGGCGCATCCTCCGCGACTTCAAGCCGGGCGTGGTGCTGGGCATCGGCGGATACGCCTCGGGCCCGGGCATGGCGGCGGCGCTGATGCTGCGTCTGCCCACCATGGCATTCGAACCCAATGCGATGCCGGGGTTCGCCAATCGCTTGATCGGTAAGCGTGTGTCGGCCGCGGTGGTCAACTTTCCGGCAGCTGCGCGCTGGTTTCACAACGCCGAGGTCACCGGCGTTCCGGTGCGCCCTGAGTTTTTTGCAGTGCCACCGCTGTCGGAAACGCCGCATCTGCTCGTCTTCGGTGGATCGCAGGGTGCGCGGCTCTTCAACATCACTCTGCCAAAAATCGCAAAGTCGATTCTCGATGCCGTGCCCGGATTAACGATCCTTCACCAGGCAGGAACGCGCAGCGCCGATTCGACGCAGGCTGCCTACGTCGAAAGCGGAGCCGATCCGAATCGCTGGCGAGTCGAGCCGTTCCTGAACGACATGCCGTCGCATTTCGCCAGGGCAACGCTGGTGATGTCACGCAGCGGCGCCTCGACGGTGGCGGAGCTGGCGGCGGCGGGAAGGCCCTCGCTGCTGGTTCCTTTCGCGGCTGCGGCGGATGATCACCAGACGCGCAATGCGGAAGAGTTGGTGAAGGCTGGCGCGGCCGTGTTGTTGAAAGAGACGGATCTGGCGCAACCAGAGAGGCTGGAGAACGTGCTGGCTGAACTGCTCAAGGATCCGGCGCGGTTGGAGCAGATGGCCGCCAATGCCCGCTCCCAGGCCCATCCCGGAGCCGCGGCGCAGATCGCCGACCGCCTGGCATCCATGGCGCGAGTGAGCTGAGGCCATCGCAGAGGACAAAGAAAAAGCCCGCTGCCGAAGCAGACGGGCTTTTCATCAACACCGTTGGGGATTAGCGGTGTCCGCCGCCTCCGCCATGGAATCCGCCTCCGCCACCGTGGAAGCCTCCACCACCATGGAATCCACCGAAGCCGCCACCCGCGTGGCCGCCACCGAAACCGCCCACGTGGCCGCCCATGCCGCCACGGAATGCGTTGCCGCCGACAAATGCGCGGGGTGCGCCCACGCCGCCACGGAAGCCGCCGTTATACGGAGCGCGTCCGCCTACGAACCCGCGACCATATCCGCCGTATCCACCACGTCCGTAGAAACCGCCGCGACCGTAGTATCCGCCGCGATAGCCGTATCCGCCATATCCGTGACCATACCAGCCACGACGGCCCCAGCCGTACCAGGGGCCGGCACCGATGAAGATGCCGCCGGAGAACCACTCAGGCCCGTAATATCCGTAGGGCGCGCATGCGTAGGGGTAGTAGGAATAGTAGCCCCATTCACAAGCAGGGGGGCCGTACGCATAATCATAGGGAACGACCGCCGGGCCAACGCCGATTCCGACTCCAATCTGGGCGTTTGCCTTGGGCGCGAACGGCAGCAACAGCAGCAATGCAAATGCGCCAACGAGTGCCTTTTTCATGACTTCCTCCTCGTGCTGCCTGTCCTGCTCTTTCACGGACCTGGTTCGTTCTCAGCACCGCCGGCCTGGAGTCCTGTTTCCATCCGGCCTTCAGTATCTATGACAGTGAATGCCAGATTAAGTTGCGGTGTTGCAGAAAATAGAATCGCGCAACCGGTCTGGCGGGGCAAGTGCTTTGTTCACGCGCTCTTTCGCCTGCACCAACTTGGGGTCGGCTCGCTAAGTCCAATAAAAAGCCCCTCCGGCATGGAGGGGCTGATTGGAGCCTGACCGGCAGGTTTACCGGCGGAAGTGATCACGATCGGAGCCGCGATCGAAATGGCGGTCGCGATCGAAAGAGCGATGGTCGAAGTCGCGGCCGCGATAGGCAAAGCCACGATCGACGACAACCGGACCGCGCACGCCGACGAAGTTCCAGCGGCCCGGGATCCAATAGCCGTTGGCATAGTAGCCGGCTGCCCATTCGTATCCCGGCCCTGGGCACGGGGGCACATAGGCCACCGGCCCACCAATGTAAATTCCGACCCTGGCCGCCTGGGCCGTGTTCGCTCCCAGGCCCAACGTGCCCGCCACCATCGCTGCACCGAGCATCCACGTCTTCATGCTGACCATACTTCCTCCATCCCACCCAGCCCGATCTCTCAAACTGGCTTGGCGATTTTCTGGATCAGGCTTGGATCTTGCTGCCTTTCCAATTCGCCACTTATGTCAGGGTTGAACAGCAGAAGGACGGGAAGGTTGCGGACTGCCGGCGAAAATAAATCGGCGCAACTTTTCGGAATGCTTGTGTTTACTGCGTGCGGCGCATCCTCCGAAAGATGGATAGCGCGCAGATGGTAGAGTGGAGTTTCGCCACCAATGTTTGCCACGTCGCAGCACGCGCACTTTATCGGAATAGGCGGAATCGGCATGAGCGGGATCGCCGAGATTCTGCTGAACCTGGGGATGAAAGTCTCGGGTTCCGACTTGCGGCGTGGCCCGATCACGGACCGGCTCGCTCAACTTGGAGCGACCATCTACGAAGGACACGCAGCCGCGAATGTTGCGGGCGCAACCGTGGTGGTGACGAGCTCGGCCGTGTCCCCTGGCAACCCGGAAGTGCTGGAGGCGCACGCACGGAAGATACCGGTGATTCCGCGGGCCGAGATGCTCGCCGAGCTCATGCGCCTGAAATACGGGATCGCCATAGCGGGCATGCACGGCAAAACAACCACAACGTCGATGGTGGCCTCGGTGCTGTCGGCGGGAGGGCTCGATCCGACCGTGGTCGTTGGGGGCCGCGTGGATGCACTCGGCTCGAATGCACGTCTCGGCACTTCGCAGTACCTGGTGGCCGAAGCGGATGAGAGCGACCGGTCGTTTCTGAAGCTGTCGCCGATTCTGGCCGTGGTGACGAACCTCGATCGCGAGCACATGGATTGCTATCGCGACATGTGCGACGTAGAAGATGCCTTTCTTGCGTTCATGGACAAGGTGCCGTTTTACGGCGGCGTGACCGCGTGCATTGACAATCCGCAACTGGCCGCCATCTTGCCGCGTTTGCAGCGGAGGATCTTCTCGTATGGAGCAGCCTCGGAAGCGAATTTTCGTCTGGAGCTGCTGGATGCTGAGCGAGGATGCTTTTCGCGCTTCCAGGTGAAGACCGACGATGGCACGCTTGGGCCATTTGAGCTACATGTGCCCGGAAAGCACAATGCGCTGAACGCGACGGCGGCTGTGGCGATCGCAACCCAGCTCGAGATACCGGTTGAAAAGATTGCCGAGGGAATCCAGCGATTCCGCGGGGTGGACCGGCGATTCCAGCAGCGCGGTGAGGCGCGCGGTGTCATGGTCATCGACGATTATGGCCATCACCCCACCGAGATTCGCGCCACCCTGGCCGCCGCGCGAGAGTGCGCGCGGGGGCGCATTCTCGTGGTCTTTCAGCCGCACCGGTACACGCGAACCCGCGATTTGCTGGATGAGTTTGGCGGTGCGTTTACAGATGCCGATTTCGTGGTCGTGCTGCCGATTTATGCCGCGAGCGAAGAGCCATTGCCGGGCATCACCGCGGAACTGCTTGCCGAGCGCATCCAAGGACCACGCGTGCGGTTTGCTGCCGATTTTGGTGCAGCGGTTGCCGCGGCGACGGCGGATGCGCGGGAAGGTGACATGATCCTCACGCTCGGCGCCGGCAGTGTGAGCCAATTGGGGCCGCAGATCCTGACTGCGCTGGGCTCCTGACCTGAAGGCTGCGACGAGCGTCACATCCGCTCATCAGGCCGACCCTGTACTTTAACGTTTTATCCGCCGGGCAGGCGCTGGTATGATGGCCGGTCGTCAGGGGTGAGGAGTCTTTATGGGGAAGAGTTCGCGCAGGGGATTTCTGAAAGTCGCATCCGCAACCGCGGCGGCCGCGGCAGTGGCGCATCGCTTGCCGGCGTGGGCCGAAGCCGGAGATGCGGAGGGACCCGTCAAGGTGTGGAGCACGTATCGCGATCACCGGCACGAGGCAGACCAACCGCTGGAGTGGAAGCCGGCGGGCGCGATCGCAGCGAATGCAATTGCGCTGAATCCGGCGGCAACGCGGCAGGAGATGCTCGGGTTCGGCGCGGCAATGACGGACGCTGCCTGCTACATGCTGAGCCAGTTGACGGAATCAGAGCGGCAGCCGGTGATGCGCGATTTGTTTGCGCCGGACGAGATGGCCCTGAATGTGTGCCGGACGTGCATGGGGGCGAGCGACTACTCGCGCACCGTGTACAGCTTTGACGAAAGCCAGGAGCCGGATCCTGAGCTGAAGAAGTTCTCGATCGATCATGACAGGGCGTACATACTGCCGATGCTGCGCGAGGCGCGGAAGCAGAATCCCGATCTTTTTCTGTTCTCGTCACCGTGGAGCCCGCCGGGGTGGATGAAGCCAAACGGATCGACGCTGGGCGGATGCATGCGCAAGCTGAGTTTTGATCCCTATGCGCGGTACTTCATGCGGTTCCTGGATGGGTACAAGGCCGAGGGCGTCGCGATTGACGCGGTCACGGTGCAGAACGAGACCGATGCCGAGCAGGAAGGACGCATGCCGGCCTGTCTCTGGGCGCAGGAGCAGGAGATTCAATTCGTGAAGGACCATCTTGGGCCCGCGCTACGCAAAGCCGGTATGCCGACGAAGATCTGGGTGCTGGACCACAACTACAACTTGTGGGGCCGCGCCATCGGTGAGTTGAGCGACCCGGCGGCGTACGAGTTCATCGATGGGATTGCGTGGCACGGGTATGTGGGCGAACCGTCGGCGATGTCGCGCGTGCACGACGCGTTTCCGCAGAAGAATGCGTACTGGACCGAGGGCGGTCCCGACATCACCGCTCCCGATTACGAGACGGATTGGGCCACGTGGAGCGGTACGTTCAATGAGATTGTGAACAACTGGGCGCGGTCGATCACGGCATGGAATATGGCGCTTGACGAGAACGGCAAGCCGAATATAGGTCCGTTCTCGTGTGGTGGCGTGATCACGATCGACCGTGGGACTCACAAGATCCGGCGCAGCGGACAGTATTGGGCCTTCGCGCATTACTCGAAGCATGTAAAGCGAGGAGCGCGCGTGTTCGCGTCGGATGGGCTGGGCTATGACGGCGCGGGTGGTCCCGTTTCCCATTCGGCATTTCGCAACCCCGACGGCAGGTTCGTGGTTGTGCTTGCGAACAAGGGCATGGAGAGGCGCGTGCAGCTTTTGCTGGGCGCTAAGGCTCTGGAAGTGGTGCTGCCTGCGGATTCCGTGCACACGCTGGAGTGGGCGTAGGAAGCCCGAGGAATACGGAAGCAGGGCTGTCGAGAGTCAGCAAGCCGGGGAATCCTCAGTAGATTGCGCCACCAGATTGAGTGGAGTGCAGCAGCCCCCCTTCGACCGTCAGCCTGTAGCGCGTCGCATCGCCCTGCCAGGTTTTCAAATTGAAGGAGTGGCCGGCTTCGACCTTCTCGACGGCAATGTTGCGAAGGTTGAGCGGCTTGCCGGGTTGAAGAACCTCGGCGTTGCCGCTCTCGGTGACGAAGTAGGCGCTGCCATGGCCGATGACGGATGCGCTGCCGTCGGGCTCGACAAGAACAGCTGCGCCCTGCTCGACGCCGAGTCCGCGAACCCGCCGATCTGGAGGAAGGGGCACACCATCGGGCTCGTTTTCACGCGCCAGGAATACAAGAAGTCGTCCCATGCGATCGCGCCGGGCGAAATGCGTGTCGGTGAGGATGTGTTCAAGGATAGGGATGCGCAGAAAATGGTCGTCCAGCGTGATGCGAGGATGGTACGGATCGTTGAGTGCGGTCTTGCTATCGAGGTCCTTGTCGTCAGGCTTGTCTCCCTGGGCGGTGTAAGCATATTCGCCGAGCACCGCGAGGCCGGCACTGGTGCCGCCGATGGGAATCCCGCGGCGGATCGCATCGTTCAGCGCATCCTGGACCGGAGTCCTCTCCCAGAAGTTGATGTAATTGGCCTGGTCGCCGCCGGCGATGAAGAGAGCGGTTGCGTGGCGGATTGCGTCGGCGACAAACGCATCGTTCGCTGCGACGCGACTGGGAATGATTAGCGTGGCCACGGAATTCAGGTGGCAGAGTTTTTGGATGTAGGGGATGTAATCGTCGTTGCCATGCGCGCGCAAGACCAGGAAATCGCCTCCGCCGGATCGCGCGCACAGCCAACGGAATGCTTGATCCAGATCAGTTCCGCCGCCCATCAGCGCGTAGCCGGCGTGAGGGATTGCCGTGGTGGAGTTGGCTCGATTGCCGATGCGGAAGTACTGGTATGCCGGGGATTGCGCTGCCGCGAAAGCGGAGGGCGCGATCGCAAATAGAAGTGCGATGATCCTGAAATGCGGGATGCGGGGCATGGCGAAAGGGTATTTGATTGCGGCAGATGTGCCAACGGCCACAGCATCCGCGAAAGAAATTGAGTCACACTGAGCGCGAGCATGATGTTCCGTGACCGAGAGGATGCAGGGCGCCGGGTTGGCGAGGCGCTTGGCGCGAAAGCGCGCACTGAGGGCCTCGTCGTGCTCGGTATTCCGCGCGGCGGTGTGGTCGTGGCTTACCAGGTGGCGCGCCTCCTGAATGCGCCGCTGGACGTATTCCTGTCGGCCAAGCTGCCGGTGCCCGATCAGGAAGAACTGGCGTTTGGCGCCCTGGTTGAGGACGGCACGTGCGTTTTGAATGGAGAGATCATCCGTGCCGCCCACGTGTCTCCGCTGCAAATTGAGGACGCGAGGGCCGCGGCGGCTGAGCGCCTGCGCGCGAAGGCCTCGCGCTATCGGAGCGACCGATCCGCGGTCGAACTGAATGGCAGGCCCGTGATTGCGGTTGACGATGGGATTGCGACGGGCGCAAGCATGAAAGCCGCCATCCAGGCGTTGCGAGCGAAGCAGGTGGTGGGAGTCACGGTGGCCGTTCCCGTTGCGCCGGCTGCCACATGCGCACGACTGCGTTTGCTTGCGGACGATCTCGTCTGCCTGATTGAGCCGAAGGAATTTAGCGCGGTCAGCCAGTTCTATGCGGATTTCAGACAGACAACCGACGACGAGGTTGCGGAACTGCTTCGCCGCACTACAACTTTTGCCCCGTAACGCTACGGGTTCCTCTCTGGTTTCGTACCCAGAATCCCACAGACGTGCGGGCTATAGTTGAGGCTGGCGAATCTCATCGACCCGTGCTCAAGCGTGGCAATTAAAGGGAATCAACGAACCCGATCCTTCGTTTGGGAAGAGGAAGCGCCCGTGGAGCCACGCTTCCGGCGCGCACAACCAGGTGCGCCACTCTCGAGCCGGAATCTGCCTGGCATGCCTCTCCAGATGGACGATCTTGATGGCGATTCGCCTCGTCGCGGATCCCGACGCGAGCTTCCGAGGCACCCATGGTGGCGTCCCTCGGACACGTGGGGAAGAGTCCTGCTCGGAGCGAGTGCATTGGTGCTTGCGGGCGGCGTCGCTTTTGCATACCACACGGCGAAGACCTTTCTCGAGCGGGATGCGCGTTTCCGCATCACCGGATCGAATGACATTCAGGCAACGGGCCTCGCAGAGGTCACGCGCACCCAGATGCTGCCGGTTTTCGGCGAGGACATGGGCCGCAACATTTTCTTTGTGCCCATCGCGGAGCGGCGCAGGCAACTGGAGCAGATTCCCTGGATTCAGAAGGCCACCGTGATGCGGCTCCTTCCCGACCAGATTCGCGTGTCGGTTGTGGAGCGGCAACCGGTCGCGTTTGTGCGGCACGGGCAAAAGATCGGGCTCGTGGATGCGAACGGCGTGCTGCTCGACATGCCGGCTGCGATGCTGGCCCAGCATCGTTATTCGTTTCCCGTAGTGACAGGGATCGACGCGGGCGACCCGATTGCATCGCGTAAAGCGCGCATGGCCGTTTATCAGCGGCTGCTTTCTGATCTTGATTCAAGCGGGCATCATTATTCCGAGCAGTTGTCGCAAATCGATCTGACTGACCCGGAAGATGCGCGGGTTCTGATGCCGGCGCAGGGCACGGATATCCTGGCGCATTTTGGCGAAGATCATTTCCTTGAGCGCTACGAGCGTTACAGGGCTCACATTGCAGAGTGGCGGCAACAGTACCCGAAGCTCGCCGAGGTCGATCTGCGGTATGACCGGGAGGTGGTGCTGGGGATGGCCCCGCGGGTCGGCAACACGCAGGCGGCACTCCACGAACCGGACGATCAGCCGGCAGGCGGCGCTTCGGTGAAGCCCTCCCCTGAGAAAGCGGTGGCGCCAAAGCTGCAACCTGAGCATGCGGCGGTCAAGGCACACACGCCGGTGCAGCGTACGGCCAGCGCGAAGGCCGTTCCGGCTCACGAAAGCGCCAATGCCAAGGCGGCGCGGCTTCGTGCCGAGAAAAGACCCAGGGACAAAAAGCGGGCGCAAGCGAAGCGGGCCGCTCTGAAGTCAGGCAAGCAAAAGAAAACGACCCCGAAACCCAGGCGAGTTGCGCCCGGCCAGGGCGAGTGAGTTTTACGATGAGCGAGCAACAGGACAATCTGATCGTGGTGCTCGACATCGGTAGCGCGTCGACGCGGGTGCTCGCGGCTGACCTGAACGAAGGCGCTCTTCGTTATCGCGGCCATGGCATTTCCGAATCGGCGGGGATGCGCAAGGGGCTCATTTCGGATCTCGCTCCGGCGGCGAAGGCGGTGAAGGCCGCTGTGGAACGCGCGGAGTGGGTGGCTCAAGCCAACATTGACGAATGCGCGGTTGGGGTCGGCGGACCGCATATTCGCGGATTGAACACCAACGGCGGATTGGATCTGGGCAGCCGCATGCGCGAGATCACCCGCGAGGATGTGCGAGCCGCAATGGAGCGGGCGCGCGCTGTGGAACGCCCCCCGGACCGCGAGATCCTGCATCTTCTGCCAAGGCAATTCATTCTCGACGACCAGCCGGGCATCTTCGACCCGGTGGGAATGGTGGGGTCGCGGCTTGAGGTGGATCTCCACATTGCCACCTGCTCCGGCAGCGCGTTGCAGAGCACGGTGACGTGTGCTAACCGGGCGGGAATTGAAGTGACAGAAGCGGTTCTGGAGTCGATTGCGGCGGCGGAGTCAACCCTCTCTGCCGACGAGCGAGAACTCGGTGTCTGCCTGCTGGATATCGGCGCCCATTCCAGTGACCTGGTCGTTTTCTTTGAGGGTGCTGTGGCCTACACCGCTTCGGTTCCCATTGGCGGCGCGCACTTCACCAACGATATGGCGGTGGGGCTGCAGATGGCGGTGGCCGATGCCGAGAACCTGAAGTGCCAGTACGGCCACTGTGTTGTGACCGCGGTGCCGCAGGATGCCGAGATTGAGCTTGAAGACGGGCGGCAGCGCCTTGCTCTGCGCACCATCGCGGAGATACTGGAACCGCGAGCGCGGGAGCTCTTGTATTTTGTGAAGGAAAGTTTGCGACAGGGCGGGGTGGCGGAAGCCCTGGGCGCAGGTTGCGTCCTGACCGGCGGGGGAGCGATGCTGCCGGGGATCCTGGACGTGACCGAGAGCCAGCTTCGTGTTCCGGCGCGAACGGGTACGCCGGTTCGCCTTTCGAACATGCCCAGCGAACTGGTTCATCCCGCGTTTGCCACCACAATCGGAATGCTTTTATATGCCCATCGAACGCGCGTTCATCGCGCGGCCGAGAACAACAGCCTGCGCGCAAAATTGCGCGCCATCTTTGCATCCAGTTTCTAGCAGGGGGTTGGAGTACACATGAAAATCGAGTCGAAAGCCGCAGTGGATCCCAAGATCGAAGCCGCCGAGATGCGGATCCAATTTCACGATGACACGGTTCGGGGCGCTCGCATCAAGGTGATCGGTGTGGGCGGAGGCGGAGGCAACGCCGTGAACCGCATGATCCAGGCTGGACTCGAAGGAGTGGAGTTCATCGCCGCCAACACCGACGTGCAAGCGCTTAAGTTGTCGCTCGCCCCCGTGAAGCTGCAACTTGGCGTCCGCTTGACCTCGGGGCTCGGCGCGGGCGCCAATCCTGACGTGGGCCGGCGCGCGGCTCTCGAAGACTCCGAGAAGATTATTGAGGCGCTTGAAGGCGCCGACATGGTGTTCGTGACTGCCGGCCTGGGCGGTGGAACGGGAACGGGTGCGGCTCCGGTGATCGCCTCGCTCGCCAGCGAAATGGGAATCCTGACCGTTGCTGTCATCACCCGCCCATTCGCGTTCGAGGGCAAACGCCGTCTGCAGCAAGCGGAGCGCGGCCTGAAAGAGCTGATCGAGAGCGTCGACACGATGATCGTGATTCCCAACGAGAAGCTGCTGGCGGTGGCCAAGGATGCCGGATTCTTTGAGAGCTTCCGCATCGCCGATGACGTTTTGCGCCAGGGCGTGCAGGGGATCTCGGATATCATCACGATTCCCGGGATTATCAATCGCGACTTTGCCGATGTGAAGACAACGATGGCAGGCATGGGACACGCGGTGATGGGTACGGCGATCCGTTCCGGCGCCAATCGCGCGATTGAAGCGGCGCAGGCTGCGATGGCATCGCCGCTGCTGGATGCGGCCGCGATTGATGGAGCGCGGGGCATCCTGATTAATATCACCGGCGCCAGCTCCCTGAAGCTGTCGGAAGTGAATGAGGCATCGACCCTGATTCAAACGTCGGCGCACGAGGACGCCAACATCATCTTTGGTGCGGTGCTCGACGAGAAGATGGGCGACGAAATCAAGATCACGGTGATCGCAACGGGATTCCGTGACCAGATGCCGGAGCGGCGTGCCCGCATGCTGAATGTGGAGGAAGCTCCCGTGGTCACTGTTCCGGTGATGTCAACCGATAGCTGGATGCGCGAGCCGGCGTTTGCCGCTCCTGCTGCTCCTGCGACCCCGCGTTTCCTGAGCGAGGAGGATGAGCCAGCTCCGAATGAGCCGGTCGTGGAACAACCCGAAGTCAAGATAAACAGCGCGAAGAGCGAGAAGCGGTCCAAGACGCGGCAGGCCGAGCCCGAGCCGGCCATGGCGGCTGCGCGTCCACAATTCGCAGAAATGGCCGAGGAGCCCGGATACACTCCGTTACCGAGGGACTACGCCGCGGAGTTTGCGAGTGGTGTGCGGGAACCGGAGAAGAGCGAACAAACCGAACAGCCAGCCGGCGTGGCGACGAAAGCAGCAAGCGATGAGGCAGAGCGGGATCTCGATGTTCCGGCTTTCATGCGTCGATCGAGGTTCTAGGATGTAATTACGTTTGGGCAGGACGGGTGACTTTGGTCACAGAAGAAATGTACCTGCCCGCGCAGAATCGGCACTATAGTGATCCAAAGTCCTGAGAATCTGGTGCACAGACGGTTACCTAGAAGTTGGGCTCCTGAAAAGATGGGTTATTGTAGAAACAAGCAATAACCCGCCGGGGCTTCTCGGCGTTCCCGGTGGGCTGCAACTTCCTTCAGCCGTAAGAGTTTCTTTGATTGGACCTGTCTAAGGCGAAGAACGCGAGCGCGCCACGAGAGGACAACAAGCTTCAAGTGCGACTGTTTCAGGCAGACGCACAGTACGTACTTTTGTTGAGAGGTTGTTGGCGGATGAAGTTGTCTTCGGTTGTTGTCTTCCTTGTTGTGGCGGGTTTTGCAGCGGGCGCGGGTTGCGCCGTGGCTCTTGATACGCCTCCTCACACTCTGCATCACTCCAGGACAACGAAAGAGCATCTGACCGCCAGCCATTCGCGAACACAACATCATTCTGTGCACCGGGCGGGGACGTCGAGAAGGCATGCGACGACGGCTGCGGTTGGGCACCATGTCGTTCGGTCAGGGGCAAGACTACGGAGCGCCTCGCTTCACTTCCGCCGTCATCGCTACTACGAGCGGTTCACGGCCAGTTCGTTCGCCAGGGGCGACATCTTCGCGGGCGACATCACGGCCGGGGAAGATCCGGTGGTTCGCCAGGCCGCAATCGATGCGCTTGGGGATATGAACGGAACCGCGGTGGTGATTGATCCGTCGAATGGGCGCATTCTGGCCATGGTCAACCAGAAGCTAGCGCTGTCACCGGGCGCGGAGCCCTGCTCGACCATCAAGCTCTCGGTGGCTCTGGCAGCGCTTTCTGAAGGAATCGTGACGCGCGATACGCCTGTTCAGCTGCCTGGATTCCGGATGAACATGACGGAGGCCATCGCCCACAGCAACAACCTGTATTTCGAAGAATTAGGCAGAGAACTCGGGTTCGAACGGGTGCGGCACTATGCCACGATGTTCGGGTTGGGTGAGCTGGCCGGGTATCACATTGAAGGCGAGCAGCTGGGCGAGTACCCTCAGGAGCCGATTCCGGTTTCGGAAGGCGGGGTGGGCCGGATGTGCAGCTTCGGGCAGGGTGTTTCGATGACTCCGCTGCAACTGGGCGCGTTTGTAGCGGCCATTGCCAACGGTGGAACGCTCTACTATCTCCAGCACCCGACGACGCCCGAAGAAGTCGCCAATTTCCAGCCCAAGGTGAAGCGGACGCTCGATATAGCCCGATACGTTCCCGAGTTGCAGGATGGAATGGCTGGAGCCGTGCAGTATGGGACCGCTCGCAGCCTGAGGGCAAACTTCCAGGAACTGCCGGTATTCGGCAAGACGGGAACCTGCTCCGATAAGGGAACCCGCTTCGGGTGGTTTACCTCCTATTCCGAAACGCCTCAGGGGCCGCTGGTCACCGTGTTCTTCCTCGAAGGGGGGCGGCCCACGTTTGGACCGCGCGCGGCGGAACTGACCGGCGAGTTCTACAAGAACCTGTGGGACCACAACTACTTTGCCGGCAAAGGAACACAGGTGGACGCGGGACTGCCGCAGCCGGCCGGGGCAACCAACTAGTCTGGAGAGGAACGGGGATGTCGGGGGCCGCCTTCGGGCGGCCTGTTCTTTTCGTAGGACAAAAACCCGGTTCGACTTGAAACGAAATCGAACCTGAAACATCCGATAATTAGCTTGCGCCGATCTGTGGGCCCTTCAGCGACCTTACGCGCGAACATGACACATTTATGGTTCTACCGACACACATTCTGCTGCTGTATGGATACATCCTTCTGTTCGCCTGGGTGATGGTGGAACAATTTGGGGTTCCGTTGCCTGCCACGCCCGTTTTGATGGCGGCGGGCGCCCTGACCGCCGAGCATGAGCTGAGTTTTGCGTTTGCATTGGCGGCCGCCCTTGCCGGGTCTTTGACCGCCGACACGACATGGTTCCTGATCGGGCGCAGGGTCGGGCATAAGGTGCTTCGTTTGCTCTGCAAGCTTTCGCTGGAGCCGACGGTGTGCGTGAGGAAGACGCAAGACGCTTTCGGACGGCGCCGCGAGGTGACGCTCCTGATTGCCAAGTTTGTTCCCGGGCTGGCGACGCTGGCTGCCCCGATTGCCGGGGAGAATGGAATGGCTTTGGGTTCGTTCCTGCTCTTCGATGGTCTTGGAGCCGGGCTGTGGGTGACAGCCCTTCTCGTTGCAGGGAGGCTTTTCGGGGACGCTCTCAAGCGGGATCCGAGCCTGCTCAGCTGGGTGGGGCGCTCTTCCGGTGCGCTCGTCATCCTGGCGGTGATCGGATTCTTGGTGGCTCGCGTGATACGGCGTCAACGCTTCCTGAAGAAGCTTGTCGATTCGCGCCTGGAACCGGAAGACCTGAAGAAGCTGCTGGATGCCGGCGAGCACGTGTTCATCGTGGACCTGCGACATCCTCTCGAACTGCTGCCCGACCCGTTTACATTGCCCGGCGCGCTGCATTTGTCGCCAGAGGCGTTAATGGCTCGCAGCATCGAGATTCCCCGTGATCGGGATGTGGTTCTATATTGCACGTGCCCCAATGAGGCCACCGCCGCCAAGACGGCCATGACGCTCCACAAGCTGGGCATTGAGCGGGTGCGGCCTCTCCGCGGCGGGTTTGATGAGTGGAAACGGCTGGGCTACCCTCTGGACGCCATCGAGCCAGTCATGCCATTCGTGCAGATGCCGCCGGCCACGGCAAGCTGAGCTAAGGTCACTCGTCGTGTTTCTCCGAGTTGCCCCAGGGGTGAATCCGTGTTTTTCAAAGCAGGCAGGTTCAGGAGTTTCACGACTTGACGAAGAGCGCCGCGATGCGGGTGCCGATGGGCGATCCGATTCCGCTGCATGGGTCAGGCCCAACGGCCGCGTTGTAGAGGCCGTTGCCGCCGACCGTGATGTCGTTGAAGGCCTTCTGATTCTGCCACAGCTTGGGCGTGACGAAGCCCAGCTTGGTTCCAAAGGCAGCGAACAAACCAGCGTAGAGCGGCGCGACGGCACTGGTACCACCGACAACGGTCGGTGATCCATGCACGACGATGTTGTAACCCGTATTGGGGTCGGCGTCGGCGCACACGTCGGGAACCATGCGGCCTTTGCCGGCCGTGCTGTTCGCGGGAGCGGGCGGTGCGCCAATCTGAAACGACTGGACCGGAAAAATCGTGGAATAGCCGCCGCCGGTTCCTTCCCCGTTGGTCTGACCGGGATTGTCGTTCCACACCGTCTCCTGTGTCGATGTCTTGTACGTGCCTCCGCATCCGACGACGTGAGCGCAGGATGACGGTACATCGACATTGGCAGGCGTCGATCCGCCGTCGCTGGAATCATTGTCGCCGGAGGCGCCGAACACGATCATGCCGGCCTGAGTGGCCGCGGTTGCAGCCGATTCCATTTGCTGGGCAGCTGTGGTTCCCCAAATCGCTTCGTCGGCGCCCCATGAGATGGAACACACATCGCACCCATCTGAGGTCGCCTTCTGCACCGCGGAGGCGATGTCCTGCGACCAGTACATACGGATGGTGGCGGGTTTGCCGGTTGCTGCGAAGTAGGAGGCTCCGGCGACCTCAATGTCGAGGGCCACTTCGTAATCAGGGTCGTCTGCGGAGCCAATGCTCTGGTTGGGACTGTTTTGTGTGCCGTCGACGGAGACGTCGGTGATTTGCGGGACGGGCTGGCTGAGATTGGAGAAAAACGCACTCATATCGGATTGCACCCATCCGCCACCCAGTTCGACGATGGCAATGACGCCGCCGCCGGCGGCGTTGGCCGGCCAGTTGTAGGCCTTGCAGAGATCAGGGACGTTCCACGGACCCGCGGCGCCGGAGGCCAGCGCGGCGCGGTGTGCGGCGGAAAACATCCGGCGGCGTTTGAAGTAAGGTTTGGTGGGCACAGCTTGGGAAGGGCTCATCGCATTCTCCTCGGGGATAGGTTGCGAGTTGATGCATTTATCGCATAAGGGCGGTGGTTGGATGTTGCCAGGAGATCCGTCGCGCGAGTATGGCACAGAAGCCCGATGAAAGGAAAGCGCCTGCGGCCAAAAGCCTTAGTATGAGGGAGAACGATCGCTTGAAGAACGGAGCAATGGGTTGGCCTACGACGATTTGCGAGACTGGATCGCGGCGCTCGAAAAGCAAGGCGAGCTGAAACGAGTTCGGGAAGTGGTCTCTCCCGAACTGGAGATCACCGAGATCACCGATCGGATGTCGAAAACAGGGGGCAGGGGCCAAGGGGCGGGGGCCCGTGAAACCCCTATGAAGGGAACGTATGCTCCGGGCGGCCCGGCGCTGTTGTTCGAAAACGTAAAGGGACACCCCGACCACAAAGTCTTCATCAACCAATTCGGCAGCGAACGGCGCATGGCGATGGCGCTGGGCGTGGAGCGCGTGGATGAAATCGCAGAGCGAATTCACGGATTAATGAATGTGAAGGCGCCCGCCGGCATGCTGGACAAGCTGAAGATGCTGCCGCAACTGGGTGCGCTTGCCAGCGTGTTCCCGAAAACGGTCAGCGCCAAGGAAGCTCCCTGCAAGGAAGTCATTCTGCGCGAGAAGTTCGATCTGAATGCGTTTCCGATACTGAAATGCTGGCCGCACGACGGCGGACGGTTTATCACGCTGCCGTGCGTGCACACCCGCGACCCGCGCACGGGCAAGCGCAACATTGGTATGTATCGCATGCAGGTGTATGACGGGCAGACAACCGGCATGCACTGGCAGAGGCAGAAAGTTGCGGCGGAGCATTACCGCGAAGCGATGCGGGCCGCGGCGGCACGTGGTGCGGCGGGCGATCCGGCGACGGCGCGGGTAGCCATGATGGCAGAGTCCGCCGGTGGCGCGGTGACGATTCCCGAAGGGCCGGTTGGAGGATTGCCCCAGGTGACTCTGGGCATGCAGAAAGGATCCCGCTTTGAAGTCGCGGTCAGCATCGGCACCGATCCGGCGACGACGTTTGCCGCGATTGTGCCTGCGCCGCCCGAGATCGAGGAGTTCATGATCGCTGGATTCCTGCGGGGCAAGCCGGTCGAGGTGATCAAGGGCGAGACCGTCGATCTTGAAGTGGCTGCACGCGCGGAAATCGTGCTCGAAGGCTACGTGGAACTCGGCGAGTTGCGCAGCGAGGGACCATTCGGCGATCACACGGGGTTCTATACTATGACCGACGAGTACCCGGTCTTTCACCTCACCTGCATTACGCACCGCAAAGACCCGATCTATGCGGCGACGATTGTGGGCAAGCCACCGATGGAAGATGCATGGATGGGAAAGGCGGTGGAACGCATCTTTCTGCCTGCGATGAAGATGACCATTCCGGAACTCGTCGATGTGCATCTGCCTGTCGAGGCCGTGTTCCATAACCTGATGATCGTCTCGATCCGGAAGAGCTATCCAGGCCAGGCGCGCAAGGTGATGAACGCGATCTGGTCGCTTGGCCAGGCCATGTTTACCAAGTGCATCATCGTGGTAGACGAAGACTGCGACGTGCAGAACGTTCCCGACGTGGTGCTGCGCGTGGCGAACAATATTGACCCCGAGCGCGACATTCAGTTCACGCTCGGCCCTGTTGATTCGCTGGATCACTCGTCGCGCTTGCCCAACTACGGCTCGAAGATGGGGATTGATGCGACGCGCAAGTGGAAGGCTGAGGGATTTGCCCGGCCGTGGCCGGCCTTGATCGAGATGGACAGGGAAACGAAGGCGAAGGTGGATGCCATGTGGAGCAGGCTGGGGCTTTGAAAGGGACACAGAAAACAAGCGCGGCGCGATGGGGCTTTGATAGAATCTTTCCCAGCCGCACTTCCGGACTTTTCCCCTTGCGTTTCCTTTGCCATTGCGCCCGAGCGATTGTGATTTCCACCTCGCTAGCGGCGATGTGCGCCCCTGCTCCGGAGCCTTACGGGATTGACTTGCAGGGGCGACCAATTCGCGAACTGGCCGGCCCGGCCATCCGAGCCGTGGTCTTGATCTTTGCCGCCAGCGATTGCCCGATCTCGAACCGCTACGTGCCGGAGATTGCGCGGCTGAATCACGAGTTTGCGAGCCGGGGCGTCAAATTCTGGTGGGTGTTTCCGAACCCATCCGATACGGCACAGGTGGTCGCGCAACATGATCACGAGTTTTCGATCGCGGAGAGTGCGCTGCTCGATCCGCAGCAGAACCTGGTGCGCAGTTCGCACGCAACAACGACGCCCGAGGCGGTTATCTATCTAGCCGAGGCGGACGGTTTGCGCGAGGTGTATCGAGGCCGGATTGACGATCGCTACATCTCCCTCGGCCAGGAACGGCCTCAGCCGCAGCACCACGATCTGGAGAACGCGATTGGGGCGGCGCTCGCGTCGAAACCCATTCCGGTGCCCGGCGGTCCGCCCGTTGGCTGCTCCATCGTGTTTCTCGAGCGATGAGGACCCCGGGACCGATCGCCGTGCTCGCCTTGTTTGCCGCCCTGTGCAGCGCTGCGTTTGCGCCGGTAACGGCGGTTCTGGCCACCCAAAGTGTTGAAACAAAGCCGACTGAGCCGGCCGCGGCGACCGTGACCTGGAGCCGCGACATCGCTCCGCTGGTCTACGAGCATTGCACCACCTGTCATCATCCCGGCGGAGCGGGGCCGTTCAGCCTGCTCACATATGGCGATGCGCGGCGATGGGCGCCGCAAATGGTCATCGTGACGCAGTCGAGGTTCATGCCGCCGTGGCTGCCGGAGCCGGGCTACGGCGACTTCGCCGACGTACGGCGGTTGAGCGACCACGAGCAGGCGCTCATCCAGCAGTGGGCAAAGCTGGGAACGCCGGAGGGCGATCCGAAGGATGCACCGACCCCTCCGCACTATGACGCAACATGGACACTGGGCAAGCCTGATCTGATCCTCAAAGTTCCGCGGCCCTACAAGCTGAATGCGGGCGGCACCGACGTCTTTCGCAACTTCATCCTCCCTTATCCGCTGAAACAGACCCATTACATCCGGGCGTTGGAGATTCTGCCCGGCACGCCGCAGATCGTGCATCACGCGAATGTCATCATCGACCGCACGGCGAGCTACCGGCGCGAGCATCCTGCAGACTGGCAGGGCGGAATTCCGGGGATGGAGCTGCTGGTGGACTCAGGAAACCGGTTTGAGCCGGACAGTCATTTCCTTTTCTGGAAGCCCGACACGCCGGTCCTCGTCGAGCCGCCGGGTATGTCGTGGCGTCTCGATCCAGGGAACGATCTGATTCTCAACATGCACCTGAAGCCTTCGGGCAAGCCGGAGACGCTGGATGCACAAGTGGGTCTCTACTTCACCGATCAGCCGCCGACCAAGTTTCCGATGTTGCTGCAACTTGATCGTGACGATGCGCTCAACATTCCGGCGGGAGATGCGCACTTCGTAGTCGAAGACTCGTTGAAGCTGCCGGTGGACGTTGATGTGCTCGGCGTGTATCCGCATGCGCATTACCTGGGCCACGATCTCGAAGGGTGGGCCATACTGCCCGATGGAGAAAAGAAGTGGCTGGTGTGGATTCGCAACTGGGATATCGACCGGCAGTCGGTTTACCGGTACAAGGAGCCATTATTTCTGCCCAAGGGGTCGGTGCTGCACATGAAGTACACCTACGACAACTCTGCGAACAATGTGCACAACCCCAATTCGCCGCCGATCCGTGTGCAGGCCGGCAATCGCTCGGTGGACGAGATGTCGCATTTGTGGGTTCAGGTGCTGCCGGTGAACGTGGCGCCGAATGCACCCGATCCGCGCTTGCTGCTGGAAGAAGCATGGATGCGCAACCGGCTAAGCAAAGCGCCCGACGACAGGGTGGGGTTGTATAACCTGGCTTCTGCACTGGTGGGAGAAGGGAAGTTCTCTGAAGCAGTCACCGTGTATGAGCAGGATCTGAAGCTCGATCCCAGCGATCCGCGCACGCTGACAGCCCTGAGCGTGGCGCTCGATGGCGCAGGCGATTGGAAGGAAGCGGAGACGCGGCTTCGCAGAGCCATCGAAGCCCATCCCGATGCCTGCGATGCGCGATACGATCTGGCGAGCGTCGAGTTGCGCCACGAAGAATTGAACAGCGCGGAATCGGATTTTCGGGACCAGCTTGCCCATTGCGCCGAGGATGCTGAAGTTCATGCGGGCCTCGGCTTGGCGCTGGCGAAAGAAGGACAGAACGACGCGGCTCGGACGGAATTCCAACGCAGCCTGGAACTGGATCCGAACGACGAAGCCGCTTTGCTTGGGGAAGGCGAACTCGAGGCGGGCGGGGGGCAAATGCAGCAAGCCATCGACACGCTTTCGAAAGCGGTCAGTGTCGATCCGACATCGACGGACGCACTGGAACAACTTGCGCGGGCGTATGCCCAGTCGGGCCAGTTGGGGAAAGCGCTCGACGAACTGCGCGACGCCGCGGGGGTGAAACCCGATGACCCCTTGCTGCACTCGGCCATCTCGCAGGTGCTGGCAGCAACGGGAAACCTGGACGAAGCGATCGAGGAGCAACGCGCCGCACTCAAGCTGCTCGAGGACGATCCGGATGGCTGGAACAATCTCGGTGTTCTCGAGGCGCGGACCGGGCATACGGCATCGGCTCGCGACGATTTTGAGCACGCATTAAAGC
>Ga0335072_10003892_pt1 | contig 22316 bp, 20 predicted proteins | sample Lox_Sample_21_FD_206725 | JGI IMG/M metagenome (GOLD analysis project Ga0335072, IMG submission 206725) | Soil microbial communities from Loxahatchee National Wildlife Refuge, Florida, United States - Lox_Sample_2.1 | ecosystem: Environmental > Terrestrial > Soil > Wetlands | place: USA...
ATATTTGATAGGTCTTCCTAGGCCGTATTAGTTACAATGAAACTGCCGATGATAGGGAGGCCGTACGTTTGGATTTCTCAAACTTTTCTCTAATCCACGCAGTGATCGAGGCGTCCGCATGAAATTTCCCAACCATCTTAGCGAATTCGACCAGGCTATCATCCATCAACCCGTCGATTATCCGAATCAGCTTCCTTGGATTCTTCTGCATAGCAAGATAGAATCCAATAACCGCTTGTGCTCCTCCATGCTCGAACAAGACGCCCTCGATAGCTCCGTCATTTAGTTTTGCAAGGCAGACATCGAGGATTGGTTTCACAGTACGATGTCCGTTGAGCCATGTTTCTTTTAGGACGGCTTGAAAGCGATCTTCGAGATAAAGGAGATTGCTGTCAGCAGAAAGATCTCGGTGACGTCGTACTTGGCGAAAAATCTCAAAGCCAAGAGCACGCATATGATCGGGTTGTTCGGCACATGCTTTATCGATGCTCAGACCTTCCTCAAGGAACCCTGGCAATCCGATAATTTGGACTGACGAGTAAGATAGCGAAGAACTTGAAAACAGGTTAGGAGTGGAGGAGGTCATTGAGTGATGTCGTTGACCTTCGTGAGCGAAGTCGTTGACCAGCATGGCGAGGTACTTGGGACTACTTTCGGCGGGTCAATTGCGGTCAATTCAGGTGCCATTCTGGCGGGTTAATTCCGGCGGTCAACAACCTCCCAAGGACAACCCTAGGCCACCAGACCCATAGAACCAGGATGCCCCCCCCCCTGGTTGTACCGATGGAGGACAGCGCATCTGTGTCCTTACTAAAACTGGGTAGGCCACTATTCGTATTCCTCTAGGACCTGCCACCATTTGGCTGTTTTCTAACGGGCCATGACTCTGGGGCTGAAAATTGCATCTATGAAGGATTCGAAGACTGTGAGCTCGTGGCCGGCCCTCAGGCCATCTTACTGGGTAGGAGTCTTCATGTTCCTTAGACTCGCTTCCCAACAACGGGTATTGAATGCAGCGATTTGCAACATCGCTCCAAGGTCATGGTATGCAGTATTATTGCTTGCTGAGCTGCCCTTCGCATGCCACGTGCCCATAGCCCTGCACCAAGACCAAAGAAGGCAGTGGCTGCATAGGCCTGCATCCAGCCCACCAGTCCTGATTTGCCTACTTAGGGCTGGTGTGAGTGGGCGCTCTGCAGTTTGCTGGGCTGATTGGCCAATGAATATGCATCAAAATGCAATGTATCCCGATATGTGGTAGATATCGCTGTGACATGGCCCAGTAGGAGATAATGAGGCATGGCTCTGCAGAACGGAATGGGTATGGGCCATGTCACGGGTGCACGGGCGCAGACCGTGACTGGCCTGCAGAAGAGAATGAGCAGAGAATGAGCAGAGAATGAGCACGGGGCAACCTGCATGGTATCGATGGCTCTTCTCTCCCCGCTATGCTGCTGTGCGTGCGCCCGTCTCAACTGCTCGAGACTGCCCTCTGAAATGAAGGCTCTGATAGCTGCATCGTCTATTTACCTTTGCGCAGCAATCTACACTCCACCACCTTCTTTCCCTCAAACCGCGTTGACCTTCAAATCTGGAAAGCAACATTCACATCAAACATCAGAGAGACTTGGTCTCAATATCATTCACTTAATTGCCCGAAAATGGCCCCAGCTCTCCGTTGCTGTGGGCTTCATGCTTTCGTATACCTCCTCAGTCTTCTTGTTCCTGTGTGTGGCCAGCCGCCTCAAACCCCGAGTGGAGTTTGGTTGGAAACATTTCCACAACTTCAATCCTTGAACATGACCACTCCGACCTCGTTGCTTGGAGGTCAGAACTTCACTTGGTGCTGTCTCCTGGCCATCAACGACTCCTACACAGTTCAGGTCAAGGACCTCAATGTTATCAGCACTGGAAGTGGCTTCATCGACCTCACCGCTGAAGAATTAGAAGCGACACAATTCCCATGCGGCGCGACCTACAACGGTAGCAATGCAGGAGCACCACCAGTGACTATTCCATATTCGTGGTGTAAACAGAATTGCGGCGGCTGGCAAAAATCTAGAAATGCAGTTCTGAGTCAATGGGTTCAGCCTTTCGTTGGATTTATACTACCAGCAGCGGCATTTTGCTTGAATGTTTGGCGCTCCTATCTGCCTGCAAAGAACGTTCACTGACTCGTTTCCTAGATACCTCGAAAGAAAGTACTCGCCATTCCCAACTACTTCTTTGAAAAGGGCGGTATCGACAAATTAACGGAAGCATACAATGCTACCATTACAAGTATCAAGAACATTCCAAAGGATATACTCGGCAGCTTTTCGGCAGCATGTGGAAATTTCGTCTCCATGGTTCTCACATTTGTACTCCTGGTATTGAGAGCTTCACTGGCTGCTTTGTTTGCCCTCATTGATACCGTCGTCTGGATTGGAATTGTTTTTTCTACAGCAGGCCCAATGGTTCTCAGTGGCCTGTACGAAGCAACCCTTGACAGAAAAATCATAGAGAGCCTTCAAGAGGAAGAAAGCATTCCCTTGAACGTGAGAATGCATTTTCTTTACGCCGTCCTGGTCGGAAATCTGCTGTTGTCTCCCAAACCTTCAGGATCTCCACCCGAACCTTTACAGTCTCCACCAGATTCACCAGAGTATCTACACGACCCTTCAAAGTCTGCTTCACAGCATGCAAAGCTCGATCCAGAGTCTTCTCCAGGCTCCACCTCCGAAGACCGTAATCGGCGTGATGTGTGGAAGGATGTCGAGAGTCTAGTTCGCCTCCCGGGCTCTGATCAGGCCAGGTTGGACCGATACAAAAACATCACAGAGACAAGACTGAAAGGAATGTTAGCATGCCAGGCCAGCTTCGGAGCCGCCATTGGTGCTCCTGTTGTCTTCTTCTTGGGCTCGTTCCTCTTTTCCGTTATAAGCAATCTTAGTGCTGCTGGCGACAACGATACCGCTCATGCACTCGCATTCGGGATGTGGTGGATGACAATACCTCATGTCGCTGTTGTCAGTGGCTGTCTTCTTGCCGGCAATAACCCAAACACATTAGAGGTTATCGCTTGCGGCGCCGACGAGACAGAGGCTTGGCCCCCCATTGACAGCAGCCATAGCGGTAACGGAGCCTCTAGCTGGTACAAGGCCCTGACCTCTAAGTGGTACAAGCCATTCTACGCAACCGCCTACCAACCAGCTTGGATGTGGGACAGAGGAAGGAGCAAGCGAGCTTGGATCAGACTGATTACGGATACTAACGAACTGGTTATGGATAAATATGTTGTAGGAAAAGCGGACTGGGCATACTTGATCATTTTTACTCTGCTGCTCATAGGTGCCCCCTTTGTTCTTGCATTTTTGACGTCTTTCTACACCCCTACAGTCGGTATGAGCTGCAGAAGTTTTACCTTCCTACTCTATTTCCTTTTCCAGTTCTGGCTCAGTGTGATTTGGTTTTGGGATTTCCTGGATGAACGCGATCGAAGTGTGGGATGGTTGACATTTTCACACCAGGCCTCGAAGATAAAAGGAAGCTGGTTCATTTTCTACTGGTTCGTCACGGGCCTAGGACTGATTGGCTCTACTTTCACAGCGCTCGTAGGGACCTTCTTACAGCTTCTTGGTGCTTACAGGAACTGCCTGTGCGATATACCGATGAAGGACTGGTCTTCGAAAGATGCTTCTTTAGTCATCTCGACCAACACCGCTGCTAGTATCTTCTATGCACAGGAGTACTGGGTACCAACAGGCGTTACTTCCATCGTCCTTCTGATTGTCGTGTGCTATGTGGGATGGTGGTACCAGCGGCACTGGAGGTTACGTTTCAACGAGTTGATCGTAAAGATCTTGAAGTCACGGGCGTCCGTAAGCCCACGAGGATCCGAAAGGGGAATGGATATTGTGGAAGGGAAGGAGTCCGAAGTTGTGAGATAGGAATCTCTAATTTGGTGTCTCTAAGAGTGTTGAACAGGCAGGGGACACAGCGGCTCAACATGGTGAAGAAGTGTATAGATTCTATCTAGGATTGAAAGAGGCAGATGTATCTCCTGCACCAAGTTTGTTGTGGCGTGGTCCTGGAACAGGGTGCGGGCTCGGCACTTGGCACCGCACCCAGTCTCTCCTCGACGACCCAGCCCTTCCTCCTCTCTTCATCCTTGGTATCTTCGTTAGAATAGCTGAATAGAATGATCTTCACGCTACCGTAACACCAAGCATGCTAGGCACATGACTATCTCTATGTTTTGCAGATTTATGACTGCACTATATCGTGGTGTGCAAAATTCCGTCGGAAACCATGTGATCGGACCCACGGGTCCCTCATAATTGTCAGAGATTGTACTTTTCTCTTGCCTGTGAGCCCAATTACCTTACTATGCGCGCAGATTAGCTTCGACTCCCTCGCCACACCGACCGCCCTATCCTCGCCTCCCCCTTTGCTCCCGTCGGCTCCCCGTCTGCCTCCTGTCTATACCCTGACGACTTGGTTACGTGCCTGGTAAAGCGGCCGCAGCTCCCCCAGAGCAGGACTAAACCGGCATGGGACGACATCACTTTTCGTCCACGAGTGTTAACGGTACCTGTGAAAGGGTGGCAAGAAGAGGGCGATTTTGGGAACTGTTTTCGGCCCCTTCCACCGCACCCAACTCGCCGCTTTGACCCTTTTTAAGGCCCCAAGTGCCAGCGAGCAAGGTTTCCTTGAGCCTCCACGGCAGACCGTGGGTCACGTTCTCGACACACTCCCCTCCCTCTCCTCTCCCTCTCCTCTCCCTCTCCCCTCCTCCCGAGCAACCCATTTTGGTTCCTCGAGCTCTGTTCCCGAAATGGACCTCCCTCGATCTACTTTGCGGGTCATGGCTAGCGGTATATGTAAGATGCTGCTCTCATCTGACTTTCGGCCTTCCCTCCCTTCTCGTCCTTCGTCTCTAAGCTTGGGCGTCTACTCTCTTTTCAGCCGGATCCACGTCTCAAGCCAGGGACGCTGTCTCTTCTCGCCCATACTGGACGATTCCCGTTTCCTGCGAAGAGGCGTTGACGGCACGAGAGAAATAGCTACACGACGACTGAGACGCACTATTGAGACCAGGGGATCCAGTCAGGCCATGACCTAATCGAATAGGAGGGCCCCGAAACAGTTGTTCCTGATTTAGTGAGGCGTCTCTCGCCGGTGTAGCTCCAGCTCTTCGGGCTTGGTTGTATGGCTCCTCCCAATGGTTCTTCGCTGAATCTGAGTCCCTACATCGCTTATGGGCACTAGATGGCTTTCCACATCTTGCCTTCAGATAGTCTGCTCACACTTCCGTGGCATAGCCAGCCAAAGCAGTGGGTCTGGCGCGGGTCGGCCTTCAAAAGCTGGTGTAGGGCGGCTCTCATCCAGTCCTCCCCAAGCTTGCAAAACAGGACCGACCAACCCAGCGTCTAGAACAGCTTTTGATATTCGATACTTCTTGGCTATCTCTGCCCCAATCTCTTTGGTAGTCATGAGTCGATTCCGTGAGCTAGAACCATGCGTCGAGAGTCGGGAAGGCGACCTTGCCTTGCCGTCCTGGGAGCCTAGACGGTTTGGAAATGGCAAGCGCTGTCTTGTACTTGCGGCTACCTGTGGTCCGTAGGTAGTTGCTGAGGCGGTGGTGCTTCGATAGCGAAGGGTAGGATGGTCTTCTTCATCGCTAGAATCAACACAGTACCTATTCTTGCGGCGCTCTTGCCACTCCTTCTCACGGGCTTCTGCATCGTTGTCAGCATTAGCAATTTTGGGATCAATGTTCCACTTGCCTCTAATCTCAGCGGTGAGCGCAGCAAATTTCTCGATCTCTTCTCTAGTCAATACCCTGAGAACAACAACGTATTCATCACTCTCTTCAAATCTTTCGTGTGAGGCTTCCAGCGTTGCGGGATTGACGAGTATTCTACTAATCTTGGTCCAGCGAGCTCTGGGAGGTATCCCTTTTTTGCCCGCTTCTTTCAGCGGCGCAACGCCTCTCCGGATGGGGTTTGGATCCTCAGGAAAGGGAACCGTTCTGGGTGGCTTCAAGGTACCTTTTGGCTTCGATTCTTGCTCCTTCTTCTTTGGTGGCTCGACAAGCTGTACCCTGCGAGGACGTTCGTCTTCGAGTTCTCCAAGAGCGCTTTCGTAGTGTGCTGCCTCAGAAGCAAGTTGGTCGCGATCTCCTCTCTGATCACTTACAGTGTGTTCCTCGCCTTTCGCAGATCGAATCGACTCATTCGCATTACTCCACAGCACTAACTCCTTGGCAAGGTCTTGAATTGCGCGTTGTGGTTTGAGAATGTGACGATGTTCTGTGACCAAGACCAAAGAGGTTGACTGGCCTGGGGTTGGGGAGCTTGTCACTTTGCTGTCCAGGTCTTTACGAGATATAGAGGCATCATGCAATGCTTTTCTCAACTCTTCAAGCATGCGCCTGGATCATATTAGTGCTTTCCACGGAATATGGCTGACCGCCTTACTGGGAGTCCTTGGGTTCACGCCTCTCCTCTGCATATCCGATAGTAAGCAACGACAGCAGCAGCGACAAGTTACTCTTCAGGCTCTCCAGGTAGCTACGAAGTATATCAACCTTTGGTTTCTGCTGCTGCCATTTCCACTTGTCCAGGAGTCTGAAGCGCTGGTGACTGTAGGCGAACCTAACTAACTCGTGATTACCATTCGCTTTAGAACCTTGGTCGTGATACGGCTCGAGATATGACACCAGATCTTGGATCCTCCGAAAAAAATAGTCACATTGGTCTGTCAAACCTGGTATTGCAGCCAGGCTTCTTCGAATTAGCAGTGAGCGCGGTTCCGTCGAGCTAGAAAGGCATTCTCGAACTGCGCCGACCACGCTGGTCGTAGCTTTAAGGTCTAATGCGACCAACGTGATGTCCTCTTCGGCAGACTTGATGCCATCAGCCAGATGATTGAGAGTTTGGTAGAGCCGCAAGCCCGCATTGGCAATTGTCATGAGTCCGCTGATCAGGCCAACCACCTCGGCCATTGGGATTGGTGGCGCAAATCCCCAGGACAATTGCTGCTGTCGCTTGGATATGTGCGGTGACCAACTTTGAGAGCTAGACTTTGTGAGTATTGTGAATATTGTGAATATTCCCAAGTAACATGCAATTAATCATTATCGAATCGAGAGGCACATCACTTCCCCTCGGTCGTCTTGGCACCCAGCACTCGCATGAAATGCTGTGAGCCTTGCTGCCTGTTGCCTGCAGAGTCTACGCGGAAGGTGTGAGGCTGGCCAATGGAAGGCAGTGGTGGCTGAAAAGTTGGGGGTACTGGTACGGAACTCGATGGAATCACTGACCCTGTCGAATACGAACTTGGAAATTCCCTAATCGTTCACATATATGCACAATTGGAAAAGATGCTTTCTGGGTTGTTAATCCCATTCCTTCTTGAAAGTAGTAGAATCATATGGCATTCCCATACATCAGCACAAACCTCAGGTCGCAGGACGAACGTACTCGCCTTTTTACGGTAGAAATCCCCTTGGAATATCATTAATCTGTTCCCGTATTATGCGTCGGAGTTCAAACACGATAGTTGTCGTAACAAAAGAGCAGCAGTCGCTAGCCATGAAACAGCCGAGGTATTTGGTGTCAAGCTGCAATGGAATTGCTAATAGTATGCGCGATGTTGGACTGCGTATTGTACTAGCTAACGAGGCCTAACTAGGGGCTATCGTTAATGATGAAGAGCCGTTTCCTTATCGATATTGGCCTACTACCCCCAACCTTCGTCTAGGAGAGAGCCTGCTCTAGCACCTAGGCTTAGAAGAGAGCTGGAAACTGGGTACTCCCCACGGCCTCGTAGTCTCGTAGGGGATGGAGGCTTGGCTCGGAAGAGAGCTAGAAACTGGGCTCTCTCTACGGCCTCGCAGTCCGTAGGGGATGTGAGTGCTTGGCTTGAGAAGTAGGAATCGCAGTCCCCGCAGGGGGTGCGGAGCTTGGCCTGAGAAGGAAAAACAAAGGGGAGGGTGCTGAGAAACAAGAAGATGGACCCCATGGCACTATTTTCTGCATTCGATCATGATCACATATTCAATGAGCTGCCCTTGCTTGGTCGAGAGCTAATAGAGCTGATCAAAGCGCAGTAAAACTCCGCGGTCCGGAAGGAGCTCGAAGCTGCGGCGAAAGCTGCGGCGAAGGCGAGGCAGCAGGAGGAGAAGAGGGCTGCCCAGACGAAGAAGGCAAAGCAGGCGGTCACGAAGAGGGTGGCGGAGGCGGCGAAGGTGATGAAGGAAGCGGAGGCGCGTAGGAAGCAGGAGGAGAGGAGGGCGACGAAGGAGGCGAAGGAAGCTGAGACATGAGCCCGGAAGAATATCTGGATGGCTCCGAAATGTCAAATCAAACGGGGGTAGACGGGGCACCTGGATCATAACAAGCGGAGGATAGGCCATACACCGGCTGGGCTGCATAGGCGTCACAGTGTAGTAATGGCTACTAGACGCATGCTCTGCCTATGGAGAAAAACTCAACGCTGACAGAAGAGTCTCTTCTCTGTGCTGCAACAGCGTTTCAAGGGCCCGCCAAGCCCGCTAAGCCCGCTGAGTTTGAGCCCCTCACGCCTAAACATAACTGGAAAGCTAGGCGGCATTGGAGGAGCTTGCAGTCGCCAAGCTCACTCTGGCACTACTGGTTGGTGGGAGCGAGTGTATGTTCCCATCTTTCACGCCATGCCTTTCCATCTCGCCAAAGTTCGTCGAAGTGGTCTGATGTACTATCGCCACCTTGTTAGCGTCGGCTCTGTCTTTTACCCCTCCTGCGGATATCTGAACGTGAAGCTTATACGCCTCTGCTGTCAGCGTGATGTGAGTGCCTTTGCGACACCCTCGATCCAGCCTCCTCCTTCCTCTGTTCCTGTGTCTCCACCGGAGCTCGACAGCGCCGAGCGCTTCTGAAGGGGATCGAACAGCCTGGCCGATGATGGCGCGCGGTCGCTTGAGAGTATGCATCAGAGAAGGATGTATAAAGGCTGGCTGCCCAGCGGAAGAAGGAATAACGCACATGGCGGCTAGGAGCCACCGGCGTGAACAAGGTGCCGCTGGTCCTGCCAGAAGATCGGTGACACAAGGCCAAAGTTCAAGCCGTCTTCGTGGACGGAGCTATGGGTAAGGTGGTCATGTAGAAGCTGAAATTCAGAGCCAAACATCGGAGTCCAAGCATTCTACATTAGGTACTGCTAGACTTCTAAGCATATCATGATCCATAACGTCCAAAAGCGCCTGCCATCTACTCAATCCCTCTCTATTCTTCCTTCCGACAAAGAATTGTGTCTAATGAGGTTAATTTTCTCATGTCATAAGCTTCGGGAGAACCTGAACGTATGTCCTGACCTTGCTCTGAAACCTTAAAATCTGCCGGCGTTATCGGGATCAGGATCAGTTGGCCGGGTATATATGAGATCAAGGCAAAGACGGAGTTGGTGGTTATTGTGCGAAGTTGGGTGCAGAAGGGGGTCAAAAGCAGCGTTCAACTACTGTCAAACGATGCTCCTCTGGCACTAGTAGGCCCGTTTTTCTCGATAGTCACGAACAAGCGCGTCGTTCAGGTACCATTTGGTCTTGTAAGTACGTAGATGAGATGAATCACACACGATGTCGGGCGTGCATGAGATCTACATCTCGCGCCTCCAACAGCAACGATAGTAGTAACATCCTGCTCGCTTCTCAGGCTCGACTCTATCAGTGATGTCCTGAAGTTCTATCTGCCCCCGAGGCACCGATAGGTAGCCATAGAGGCCTAAGGATAGAACAAAGCACCAAATTTACAAACTCGCGGCGATATTGCTTGTCTAAATTGTTGAGCAAGCAAGGGAAGATATCCGCATAATCGTCCACTAAGAGCTGAGCCCGATACCAGGTTCTTTTGTCACTGCGAGGGGCTGCTGAATGATCCATTCCCACAGACTCTCCCCAATGGCCAACCTAGAGCCAGTGCACCGCCCAGTCCTCTCAGCGAATCACAAATGTCTTCAAACTGCAGAAATCCATCAGTATCTCCGAGTCATTCATATATTACCTGACGAAGGCGGTAGGAGTAGTGCTGAGAGTAGTGACGATATCTAGGTTCCAGGCAGACACAACGCTGTCTTTGGACATCAGAGATACGAGTGGTGACACAACCATGGAAAACATCGCTCGATTTGCGGACTTCAACAGGAACTGCTCAAGCACCCAGAGCGCAAGGCGTTGAGACCGTCGGCTGCATAATGCGGCTGTGCACCTGCTATGTATTTCTTCATGCCACTGCAGTCTCACACCAGGAAGGATGTCCGCTGTTGACATGCTATGAGTCTCTAGTCCCAGTCACCAGCTTTATCTGAGTAAATCTGCGCATCTTCCTCTTTCGGCAGAATCAAAATCGTCGCCGCCCTCACCCATCTCGCCGCGCGAACTGGGTGTTCCAGCACCCACCCTGGGTGATGCTGCTCACCCACGCTCTCCCGCCGTCACCCTCGTCCCTTAACGTCCCTCACCCACCTCACTCGGTTCGACCAATCTGCTTCGCCTTTTCTCTCCTCCATCTCCACTTCACCATGGACTTTTTTCTGATTCTCAGCGGTCCTCCCAGCCAGCCAGCAAGGCTAGAACGGGCCCCCGCGACGGCGCCGTTCCCTCTGTAGTCATATGTTGAGGAATCTGGTCTCTCTTTCTTTTTGCGCCGTGCGTGGAGAAGGAATATCACCCGAAGGAGGAGCACAATGGCGAACAAAAGTACTAAACCCCAATTACAATCTTTGCACAACGTGCAAGTCCCCATTATTGGGAAGATCCAGAGCCTGGAAATGTCGGATTAGTTGTTGTGGGCGACGGCACAGATGAGCTGCTAGCGCTCGTTGAGGAGATAATTGAGCTGGGCAGGCCATAGGTGGCAAGGCGGTAAGGTGGAAAGAGGGTAAGGAAAGTCGAACGTACATATATAGATGTCCTTCTCCTCGGGTAGGTAGACAATAAGATAGTTACTTCCAAGTTCCAACCATTCCATGTACACCTGTTTGCTGCGCGTAACACATACTACTAGGGTATACTCCAGGAGAATATACGCTGTCTGACGAAATTGGGAGGATGGCAGAGGGGATCGACAGTAGATGCTGTAGCACCCGAACCGAAACTAACGCCGGTACCAATCAAGCAAAGTGTGTAAGGACTGGTGCATCATCCACCGGCGCGAGGGCTGACCCGGTAGTTTGCGGTCGGCACGGGGCTCTTCGATTTTGATTACTCCGCTACGGCGCTCATCGAGCTGCAAGCGGGCAGGGCCTCTAGTCTTATGTTCTAATTCAAAAAGGCGGTAGATAAACTAGCCAAAAAAAGATTGCGGCTTGTGTGGATCGAACACACGACCTGCATGTTTTCAGTCTTGAAGACCAAGTTAATTGGAATAAATCACCTTCAGATGTTTTGGACTTCAGTCTCTTTTGGGACTAGTTAATTTGAGTAAGATTGCGAAGTTTGCAAACTTACGACGCTGCATAGGTGAGTGGGGATCCAGAGTTGGTGTAGTAGTCGTCGTACCTCTCCCAGCTTGATGCCATAATTAGCTCTTGTTCGGTCTTGCCCAATGAGACACTTGCCTGAGCTAAACCCGCCGCAGGTAAACCCGCCGCCTTATCCACTTGGGAAGTTAATTACTTTTCGGCTGTAAGTGTTATAAATGTATATCGCACAGGCGCATCTTACAGGCATATACTTTACAGCTGTGCACCTTATGGGCGTGCATTTTACAAACGTGCATCTCTTACAGGCGTGTATGTCATAGGTATGTGCTTTACAGCTGTGCATCTTGTGGGCGTGCATTTTACAGGCATCTCACATGCGTGCATCTCTCAGACGTTTATCTCTTATATGTATGCATCTCTAACAGCTATATACCTCGTGGGTGTGCATGTGGTAGATGGGTGGGGTTTGTGATTTTGATTTTCAGAAAATTTTGCAACGCCCCAACCAAAAATGCCATCTACACCCAAACATCAACAACTCCACCAAAAATGGACCAATTTCTATGCAAATAACATCCAAATCATCGTAGCATTGTGGTGCGACGGGTTCTACTATCTATAGATTCAATTGGCGTGGCATTATGATAGAGAATCATGGCAGACCTGTCTCCTGCATGATCCGACATCACAACAGTCCTCACACGAGAGCCGTACGCTGTAGAGTTATTCGTTACCGCTCGTCCCTCGAGGGCTTCTTGTCCCAGTCTTCCTTCGCCCCAGTATTACTACCTCTTGTTCCAGCTGCGCCGGCGCCGTATTCCCGTGAGATGTGCGCCTATGGGTGCACACCTGTGAGATGCACGTTTATGAGGTGCACACCTATGAGATGCACGCCTGTGAGGTACACGCCTATGAGGTGCACGCCCGTGAGGTAAGCGCCCATGAGATGCACGCCTATGAGGTGCACGCCCGTGTGGTGCACGCCCGTGAGGTACACGCCTGTTGCGTATAGGCCGCGTTTCAGTGGCGATTCGCAGGCTCGTACACCACAGCTAGTATGGACCAGCTGGAGAGAGACTCACCATCTCCAGTTGTAAAGCTGGAGACACCAAGTAACTAAAACACTCTCTTCCATCGGCGATAGACTCTGCATCTCTGCAAAGTGATCTTCTCTAGGTCTAACTCCATGAAGACGACGTCGAAGCCCGTTCCCAGTTGTTAATAAGGGTTCTGCAAAGATTTTTTCGGGTACAGCTGGATCCAGTAATAAGGAACGGCAATGGTAAGATTTCCAGAATATCAGTGGATAATTTACTATGGAGAGCCCTGAGATCTCGGCTCCATCGCTCCGTAGGGCAGGTGGTCCTGCCCTGGAATGTTTCTTCTGCTCGCCAATGCCAGTCATATCCGAAAGTGAACTCGTCGCTGATTCCCTTCTCTTCGAGTAATCTGATTGTCGCACTTCGAGGGTCCCAGAAATTACCAATAGCATCTTCCTCACTCTGGAGATGCAAGATAATCCCTAGATCGGCATCCGCAGGCCCTCCTGGGCTAGCAAGCTTGTCACAGCCTTTGCCAGAAACCTGTACTTCGGTCGAATAAAAGTTCTCGAGCCTTTCCGTGAGCTCTTGTAGAACCCCCGTCATCGACTGTATCCGCAAAGATAGAACAGGGTACCCGGAAGAGGCGCCGCGTGCCTAATACACTATACATGGACAGCTAGTACGAGCTATGATTAGCCGGTCCCACGGCGAGGTCTAGTGGCAGAGGTATGGCAACAGCGAGGTCTATAGTTATCCCATAACCGGAATGCAGTGATGAGAACCTTTGGACGCGTGCGCATACAATTTACTATGCGTCTGCCATCTCCGACTCAATAGCCGAAAGTGTCCCCGGGTGTCTTAGGACCCACCCCCCAACAATCCTGTTGGCCAACATATCGACCTGTTAGCTATTCGGCCAGCCCATACGACCTAATACCGTTTGTATATCGGCCAGGCCAAGTGATCAACGCGCCAGTTAGTTAAGCAACCGGCCGTAATTTATCTACAAGGCTGCCCTCTTCAGCGTTTGTGCAGGCGACTTTCAAAGCTTCTTAAGCGACTTTCTAGGTGTACAAAGGCGTTTTGGGCGAAGGAGGAGGATCGTGCAGGGGGACAGGTCTGTGACGCGACGTTCTTTGGGGGCCAAGCTGCAGGTGAAGGGCGAATCGCGTCACGGCGAGGCAGGTCAGGATGCAACGAGATGGTGGTCCGCTCAGCCAGACCCGGCGACGATGGCTCCGGATTGACGGCGTTTGCGGCGAAGACTCCAACACGGACGCCAAGCTGCTCTCTCTTCGACCGCTTTTGAAGCCACAAAAGAGCATGGTGATGTATTTCATCAACTCGGGTGGCGGGGTAGGCGTTCCCACGTCCCTGAAGGTGATGGCGGTTGCAGACTGACCCACGTTAGCCTACAGGATGAATCTACGCCAACTCTGCAGGCGGCGCAACTAGTACGCACGATGCCTCCGACCGCGCCGGCGATACAGACGACCATCGAAGATGGGAGCTCAGCCGCACCCCGGACCCTGGTTCGGACAGCGCAGCCACACCGCCTCCTCCGCCTCCTTCTCAGAAGTCTCCTTTCAAAAACATGCCGTGGCAGGCATAAGGAAAGTCGCATCCGCACATGCAGAGATAGGTCAGTCGCCTGTCATGACCTCAACGAGATTCGCCACTGATGTGGAAGAGCAGCCAGGACAACGAACAACTGGGTCCGGACGACGAGCAAGACAGTTGCAGCGGCGCAGATTGGTCCTCCCATCAGCCTGAAAGCGTTGTGTCTTGTTGCCCCGGCGATGCCCTTGACACGGCGTTGACTCCTTCACCGTGTCCCCGAGGCTTCTTCCGTGATGTAAGAAAGGAGAACGCTAAGCCAGCTGCGCTTAGTTATGCTCGGCCATCGCAGTTGTCGATCAATGTCGCTTGGAAGAATTAGACCAAGTAAGTGACGCGAGCATCTCGAGACACCCCCAGCCTGAACCTCAGTGTATTAGATTCTGCGAGAACGAACTGCCTGAAGACGAAAACGACCTACACGATCCCATTCAAGAAGCCGACCGAGTTGACAGAGAAGGCGATGTTCAAACGGTGCGAGCCTTTCAGGGTTGGCTCCTCGACAAGGGGAACTTCCGGCAACTGGACTCTGTTCTCAGCTATTACCGACACTGGAGGATGGCCTTTCGTCACTACTTGCGGCGACAGATCGACGACCGGATCGCGAAGGACATGAAATCGGTCAGTGGCGATCTTGTTCTCACGGAGACATTTGTTAAGCTCACCGTACCTCATAACCTAGCAGATCCACGTTGTGGCGCCGCGCTCGCGGCAAACCTTCACAGAGAGACAAGGCGGCGAAACAACAATAGCTCACTCCCTACGAGGAAAATGCCCTCCTCGACTATGCACTGCGCACGTCCGAACGTGTATATCCTCTCCCTGTCAAACGCCTGCGTCCTCTGGCCTCGTGAGCGCACGTCAGCGTTTCTCCGTGTTTCAGATCCCTGCTATCGATGATGGTGTTCGACCACCGGGCAAGAGTTAGCCACAAGGCTTCTACAAACATCGTCCCAAGCTCGAGTCGAGAAGAACTAGAACGTAAGACTAGGCACGATATGATCACGATAACATGAACGAGATGGGCGGCCTGTTGACTTCTCAAAGCCTTGGTAAGTAATCAATATCTCAGGAATTGCAAAGTCTCTAATGGCTCAGTCGTGGGAACTTGTCCCTAACGAAATTCTGGAGCCATGAGCGGCTGCAATGATGACGAAGAACGTGTCGCAACGCAACGTACAAAGGTGGCTCAGTCAGTACCACTAATTACCTATGACGATCGTGTTGCTTTGGATTGCCCCATTTCCAGGGCGATATTCTGGAGGAAGCCACGGGATCCTCCTGGTGGATGATGTGACCCAGTTGTCTTTCAATACCGAGGTTGCTGACAGGCAAATTCAGATGAGGCCTGGGCGATCCTGCTGAGGTGCTCGGTAAAAGTGTCTGAAGAGATAGAAAACAGGTCGCCATTTACCATAACCTTCGTGCTATCATCACTGAATTTAATTTTCTGAACGTGTGTGCCAGCGTCGCAACACAGTATTCCTGTCGAGCTAGCAATGTCCCACACTCGCACCGCCTCGTCTTGTGAGCCTGGTTCCTTCCATCCCGCAATCTGCACTCGCTCAGCGATCATCTTATATCCTTCCTCAAACCGCGTCGCGTTGCTCGCGTGCACCCAGAACACTCAGCAATCCGGTCGCTAATTCCGCGCGTACGTGATGGCCAGCTATGGTTTGCTTTCTCTTCGATCAGCTTATATTCTTACTGCACACACGAGGTGGGCAAGACTCACCCAACTCCTCCGAGTCCCACGAGCGCCACCAGTGACGCCGGCTCGCAGCCCCGTCGCCAGAGCTCATCGTAGACATCTCGCCGCACATGGTCAGGAGCGGCCGGAAGGGAACCGCGGATGATGTAACGTGCATCACGGCGTGCCAACGTGCCAATTCCAACTGCCGAACATCCCGTCGGTTGCATTATTGTTAGCCAAGGTGTAAGGCTGTTATCATTTCAGGGCATTATTTTTGAGACTGAACAACAGAAGCTCGCAATGTATCTTATTCTGGCACAAATCCATGGTACAAAAGCAGTTCATGCTCTCTACCTCCACCAAGTAGTAGCTATGGGAACCTTTGCGCCATTGTGTCTGCACCCGAGAGACGAAAGTACTGAAGGGTAGCAGAGATGCCGCAGCTTCAACACGCCATCAGTCGATGACAAAATGGACTTTCGCAATTCATTTCGCAATTTTCACCGACGATAGGACTGCTAGTCCGCACTGACAATCGATAGAAGCATATCGACTGTTTGTGGACAGGCTAATGTCGGCGTCGCCAGCAGGGTCATTGAGGCCAGAGGTGTCGCATAATGGGCGCTACTCCTCTACATCTGGCCCGTCGGCCATGGTGGCATCGCGTTGCAAAGCGTTTTTTCGATGCTGACGCAAGGCTCTCATTCGTATCTTTGCCTTTTCATTTAGGTCCGCTTTGTTTCGCTCGCAGTATGCCCGATTTTTGGCTTGTATCTCCTCCTTGTTGGCCTCATAGTATGCTTTGTAATAGTCTGACCGGTCATTGCTTGCTTTGCTCTGTGTCTTGGCCTGCTCCTTACTCTCCTCACCGGGCACCCTGCTGTGATCTATATCTTGTTCTTCTTGCAAAATGCAACCCCTTCGCGACTGTCTCAGTTCCTTGTCGAATTGTTGCTCCCATTCCTTCGCCTGAGCGCCGGATCCAGTCTGGCTCTGCCGTGACCGGCTGAAAACTTTCCTCGAGCCTAGAAACAGAGCCAGCCCCTCCTCAGAAAATTCAATAACCGCCGGAATACCGCTTTCCTCGCATGCAGCAAATACACGCTTGGGCGTCCGGAACTTTAGCGCAGGCTCGGCTGCAGACATGTACAATCGAACATAGCCATTCCGGTGAACTTTCACCTCATGACCATCCCAATACTCTTTAAATTCGTAGCCATAGCGTTGTGCATTTTTCTGTCGATTGGCTGTAGCGTGTCTGAGTACTCGATTGGGTTCATAGAAGCTGGCGGAGATTTTGCTATCGATTTTTTGACGAAGCGCCTGAGCAACTGACTCCCCCCTGCCCAGTAGGGCGGAGACGTCATCGTCTAAGTATTGGTGCGCCCACGACAGGAAGGCCTGGTCATATTCGTGGTGCAGAAGGTTTCTTCCGAGGTTTCGTTCCCGCTTGTTGTAGTCATGTAGCTCGGCGAGAGGAGCAGAGCGTGGAACACCCCTACAATGCCCAGCCTGTCTTTCGGTAAAGGTCCTCTCCTCGTGCTTCATTCCAAGCAGCCACAAGAAAAAGTTCAGAGCTGCATCCAAGCGGACACAAACCTCGGCGGCTCCATTAGGCTTGAAGAAGCTTGCTGATGGGTGATCAACGTATGTGGTGATTCGCTTCAGGCCTTCATGCTGAAAATCGAGATCGTAGATAATATCTATCCCTAGCAGGGGTGTGACTGTGAGACGTCTGGTAGCAGGTAGCAGCCTACCTTGATACTGTTTCTTGGCACACGCACCAGCGATAATCAACAAAGGCAGAGGCAAGATGTTCAGGATTTCATGAGAAAACGCGTTGTGGAGATCTCGTTTCCCTTTGCTCCACTTCGTTGCTGGGCAATTGCTATTTCGAAGTCGAGCAAGACCCTCAGCTCTCCAGTGCCAGTCGTAACCAAAGATGACGCCAGGATTCACTCCCTTCTTGGCTAATGGCTGAATACTCCTGCTTTCCACATCCCAAAACTCTCCGATATCTCCGTCTTTGGATTGGCAGTGCATGATTAGACCTAAGTCCGCACATGCCCGGCCGGAAGGCTTTGCCAGCCTGGTTCGAGGTTCTTTGGTTAACTTTGTTTCCGCTGTGTAGAATTCTTCCAATTTTGCCAAAATCTGTTTCTCTACTCGCTCTTCATCGTGTCGTGGAGAAGTATTTGCAAAGAATTGTAGCAAAGAATGCAGCTCTCCCGTGCTCAGATTCTTCGCGGCTTGTTCTGCAAATAGATGCGCAACCCTTGATCCTGAGATGTCTGGAGCAATTGTAGCATCCTGACTTGAAGAATTCCAAGCAGCAGGTTGAAAGAGTTGCCCGCTATTGGCAACATCAGCCCCAGAGTTTGGTAATGACTGGTATTCCAAATATTTGGATACTTTGTTTTCTCGGTTCGCCTCATCCGCAACCTTCTCAGAGCCGACGCGTTCGAGAGGTGAGAGGAAAGTATTAGCCTTATCAGGGGTCTGCAGCGCTGTGTTTTCGATTTTGCGCCCGGGCAGGTTCTGAACATTGCATTCCGTTACCGGATGAAAGGGCATACACAAGGTTCCGGATAATTGCACTTTGGTTTGGGGATGAATGCCATGCTGCGAAGGGGAATGTCTTATCTTTGCTTTTGCCTCACGATGTTGCATAAGACTGTCGTAAACATGATCCATCTTTCTCTCCATAGTGGCATCGGATTGGTCGAGGTGAGCGTAGAAGGCGGCTGAGGTTTCTGCTGATGATCTGACGAAGGTGGTTAAAGCAGAACGGTTGGGATGAGTGTTGAAGTGAGCTCGGGGCAGGTTTTGCATTGCTTCAGCCACGTAGGCTGTGACAACTATCTGACGTCTTGGCGCGTGTTTTCATGATATCACATCATAATAATGTCCAAATGTGGCCTTGGCTTTTCCAGAAGGTAGCAGTCGGGTTGAATTTGTTGAAGGGGGCTATATTGGATGGAAGGTGATAAGGGCTGAGGATATTGAGTACAAAATGAATGGTCAAGGACAGCCCTGGACGGGGATCTCGAAGCTTTATACATAGCAGCTTTATGGGTGTGCGAAGGACTGTTTTTGGCACAACCGCTGCTGCGAGTGAAATAAGCTTCGCTTCGGGCGTTTAGCCGGTCTTGGGACTAGCGGTTGGAGAGGCTCTCTCAGTGCAGAAGGGGTCAAAAGCGGCGTCCAACTACCGCCAAAAGATGCTCCTCTGGTAGGCCCGTTTTTATCGATAAAGCCGGCATCGTCGCCAGAACCCCCACCAGTTAATGGCCCTGAATCTTCATGCTGCCTACGTCTTCCATTGAATATTCTTCAAGCACCTGGCCAATATCACGGCTAATCCATGCCATCTGAAATAGATCCCCTCCTTCCGCAGAATGAGCCAGCCCCCGAGATATCTGGCTATGGCTTCCCTCGGAGAAAGCAAGATTCCTCGGAGATCACGTACGAAGACGATCCTCCCTTCTACGATGACCAGGCGGATGCGCGCTCGACGTCGTCGAACAACGTCTCGACCAAGTCAACCTTGAGCACAATATGCAGCCTCTTCGCCCTCGTTGTCTTTTTCGCATTCGTCATTGCAGCCCTCAGCCCCGGCGGTGGCAAGGCCGATCAACCCTCCCATCCTCTACCAGAACCACGACGGCCGGTGAGAACAATTGAACAGAGAGTGTCAATGATATTGCAAAACACGCCCCTGGTAGACGGTCACAATGATTTGGCGATCTTGCTACGCTTCGCCTACCAAAACAAATTGCATACCAAGATGTTCCACGAGCGATTCGAAAATGGGGAGATGGAGATGAATGTTGACCTTCCTCGCTTAAGAGAAGGAAAAGTGGGAGGCACCTTCTGGAGCGCATTCGTTCCCTGTCCAAAGAATGCCAGTTATGATTTTCGCGACTCGACATACGCCGAAGCCGTATCCACCACCTTGTCCCAAATTGACCTACTCCGCCGTCTGCAAAACGCCTACCCTTACACCTTCACACCAGCCTCCTCCTCACCGGCCCACGCTCTTGAGATGTTCCACACCAACAGATCCCTTATTTCCCCAATTTCCATAGAAGGACTTCACCAGATCCCTCAATCCGCTGCAATGTCCACCCTCCGTCTTTACAATTCCCTAGGTGTCCACGCTGCAACCCTGACCTGGAATTGCCATAATGCTTTCGCGGACGCAGCTCTCATTCCCTCAAACTTCACCGGAAAAACAGTCCCGGCACCCTACCACCGGGGCGGCCTCACTCAAGCAGGTCGAGCAGTCATCCGTGAGATGAATCGTCTAGGTATGCTGGTCGATCTTTCACACACATCGTACTGGACGCAGAAGGCTGTCATGAGTGACGGCACTTCTCTCGCACCAGTGTTCTACTCTCATTCGTCCGCGTTTGCTCTTTGTCCGCATCCACGCAATGTCCATGACGACATGCTGGAGCTGGTGAAAAAGACCAACAGTCTAGTCATGATCAACTTTTCCCCCGGCTTTGTCAGCTGCCTGCCGCCTCCAAATCCTAGCGTGTTACCCGAGTTTTACGAAAAAAAAAATACGCTGCATCAGGTTGCGAGACATGTGGTTTACATTGGAGAGAAGATAGGCTATGATCACGTGGGCTTGGGGAGCGATTATGACGGAATACTGAGCACCCCGAGAGGCTTGGAAGGTGTTGATAAATTTCCGGATCTGGTTGCGGAGCTCTTACGGATGGGTGTCAGTGACGTGGATGCGGGTAAGATTGTCGGAGGGAACATTCTCAGGGTATGGCAAAAGGCGGAGGATGTAGCGAGGAAGATGCATGAAGATGGTGTGCTTGAAGGGGAAGATGAAATCAGAGAGTGGGGGAGAGAGGCCATTGTGATTCAGGAATGAGATTGTGGGGAGTACGGTCAATTCCATTTTACGACGAATTACTACTGCGGTAATGTATTCCATGGCAGGTCGCGTCAATGGATCCTATGCGTTAGAAGTGTGTTACCAAGCGCGATGAGAGGCCATTCAGACTGCACTTGTCTATTGACGCAAAATTCCCACTCCCAGACTGGCATACTCGGTCTGATTCCCTTCTTTCCATTCCCGAGCAACCTTCTCGACATGCTCCTTTGGTGACTCGAGTGCATGATCGTCCAGATGTTGCTTCCACTTTCTAAGGTTCTCCTCGATTATCCTCCGTTTGTCCTCCCCTCCTCTCCACCTCATACGGAATGACATCTCATCCAATTCGCATTTCCACTTGCTGAGTGTTTCTGGCTGTGATCTTGCCCCTCTCGTATGCAGCTAAATTCTCCGTGTCAGATAGCAGGTTGCTGAGAACATCGTGGTGATGCCGTCTTCTGCATTCGTTTCTGCACTTTTCCCAGTTGCAACACTCCCTCAACATTCAAAATCCGACTAGTAGTTGAGGAATCTGTCGTCTGCGGCGCCGTTGATTGTACGTGCCATCACCAGCGTCATCCTAGCCCTGCTTCACCTTGGAATCAGTGCCTAAGGCTTTCAGTGGATCCATAGCAGATGTGGATGTCAAACAGGAGGGTGGCTTCAAAACTGCACAAGGGTGTGCCCGTGAGATGCCGGGCCATTTACGCACACCAAGTCATCTCTTCCCTTTTTTCACAGTTACAGGAAATGTCTAGTAATCTCTCCGTTGGGGCAGTGGCAGCATAATTATTCCAATCCTTTGGCCAATTGGTGATCACGCTAGGAAATGTTCAATTTTGAGTGTCGGAGCATTTCATTGCATATGTGGAAGTAGTCGTAAACTCATTAAAGGGGTATCAGTGTCAGCGTCTCCAAGCCACCTTGGCTCAGCACATCAGTCAGTCCAAATTTCGTCCTTCCAGCACGAGCGCAGTTCTCTCCAACTGCCGATTATACTCCTTGACTCGATCTAGTAACCCAACGCCACCTCCTGCAGCACCGCTAACAGTCATTGCCACATGTCTTAGCATAAATTCCAGCCCACCTCCCTCAAAGTCCACAGCATCCAATTCTGGCTTCTCAACCATCATCTCTAATCCGTGTAGTTGCTTACTGAGCTCATAGGTTTCTTTTCCATCTACCTCCGCTCTCAAATTTCTTGCCCTGACATCATCGCACCGTATTGCTATCTCCTCTCTCTGCCGTCGGATCTCCATCCACTCATTTTGAGCATCCGTCTTTGCCTTCTTCGCCTTTTTCATCCGAGCTTCCAGGGTAAGTCGGTGCTCGATGGCGACTGACATATCAAAGAGTCGTGAATCAATCTCGGATCCGAATGCCTCGATGGCGGTTCGTTTGCGTTTCAGCTCCCTCGCACTTGTTGTGCTGGAGGTGCTGGACTGTTTAGAGAGGGTATTTGAGATTATTTCTCGACAGATCTGGGCAAGGACATCAACTGCATTGGGAGTTGAGCGGTCGGTAAACTTGGTCTTCGCTGAGCTAGTGTCAGCGGCTGGGTTGAGGTCGTCTTCGGCATCGTCGTGGATTGTAGGTAATGCGGAGATATTAGTCATGCGATGTGTGA